>Ga0207671_10006757_pt1 | contig 10150 bp, 7 predicted proteins | sample KBSC24metaG_FD_184352 | JGI IMG/M metagenome (GOLD analysis project Ga0207671, IMG submission 184352) | Corn rhizosphere microbial communities from Kellogg Biological Station, Michigan, USA - KBS C2-4 metaG (SPAdes) (version 2) | ecosystem: Host-associated > Plants > Roots > Rhizosphere > Soil... | reverse complement strand
TATCCTGGGCCGCTGATCCCCTTTCATGCAGTTGGAGGTTCCCGGAACAGCGGCATTTTGCGGCTGGAGGTCGCCATGAACGTTCTCACAGCGATAGAGAGTGCGCCCGCACACGTCGCGGGGACGGAGTGGGGCGCGGCGAAGCGGATTGCGTTCCGATTCTGCTTTGTGTATTTCGGGCTTTACTGTGTGGCGGCGCTCCTTCCTGGAGGCCTGCCGATTCCAGGTGTTGAGATTCCTGACCCATTCACCCTGTGGCCGTTCAGGCAAGTCGTCTTCTGGGTGGCAGCGCATTTGTTCGGCGCGAGCCTGCCGCTGGTCTACGCAGGCAGTGGAAGCGGTGACAAGACGTATGACTGGGTAGAGGTTTTCTGTCTGCTGATTGTGGCAGTGACATCGACGGCGATCTGGACGTGGGCCGATCGCAGACGGCGGGATTATGCGGCGCTTTATAAATGGTTCCGGCTCTACATTCGGTTCAGCCTTGCAACAACCATCCTGATCTACGCGTTCGACAAGCTTGTGCCGCTGCAGATGTCGTATCCATCTCTTCGATCCCAGCTTCAGCCGTTCTCGGCGTTTTCGCCGGCTGGAATTCTCTGGAATTCAATCGGCGCTTCGCCTGCATACGAGATGTTCGCGGGAGCAGCGGAGCTGGCGGGTGGCGTGCTTCTCATGTTTCCGCAGACAGTGACGCTGGGAGCGCTTGTGTGCCTGACGGACATGATCCAGGTGTGGATGCTGAACATGACCTACGACGTGCCTGTGAAGCAGTACTCGTTTCATCTGCTGCTGATTTCAGTGTTTCTGCTGGCTCCGCAGATGGGCCGTTTGCTGGACTTCTTCGTATTCAATCGCGCGGCCGGACCAGAGTCTCGACCGCCTCTTTTCCGATCGGCGCGTGCGAACCGCATCGCAGCATGGGTGCAGGCGGGGGTGTGGATCTGGGTCTTAGCGCTGTATTCGTACCAATCAGCCGCAAGCTGGAAGAGATATGGCGGCGGCCGGCCGAGACCGCCCCTTTACGGAATCTGGGACGTTGAAGAAATGAAAATCGACGGGCGGGTGCGCCCTGCTCTATTGAGTGACAACGAACGGTGGCGGCGATTGATTTTCGACTATCCCAAGGCAGCAACAGCGCAACATGTCGAAGACTCGTTTGAAAATTTTGATGCCCAGGTTGATGCCGCCAGGGGATCGTTGACGCTGACGCGACAGGCCGATAAGAAGTGGAAGGCGGATCTGAGATTTACCCGAACCGCGGCAGACAGGGTAACGGTGAACGGCGAGATGGCCGGGCATCCGGTGGAGATGCAACTGCAGCGTGAGGATGAAAGCAAGTTCCTGCTCAAGAGCCGCGGATTTCACTGGGTGCAGCAGTACCCGGTGATTCGCTAGAGAAGCAGACGAGCCTGATTACGAGGTGATCGCGACGTCACGCGTTGGGGTTCCAGATGTCCACGTGCCACTTCCAACGGCCATCTTCTTCGCGCCAGTAGACAACGTATTTAACCTCCATCTTTGCCTGGGCCTGCCCGGGAGGCGCCACGGTGAGGACGGCACGGCCGATCTCGACGACGCCGTCGCCAGCCTGCATCACGTCCACCGAGCCGAGTTCGGCCGCGACGGCGTGGGCGCCAAGCACCATGTCGGCCCAGAACTTCTTGATTGCCGCTCGGCCGCCGATCATGGGAGCGCCGGGCGGAAGAATGCGTGCGTCGGCTGTGTAGATCTGGTCGAGGGCGTCGAAATTGCGGTGTGCGAAGACTTCATCGTTGAACAGCCGGTTGGTTTCGGCGATGCGCTGCTTGATTTCGCTGAGGCTGGGAAGCTGTGTTGTCGCCATGGCCCGCCATAGTAGCACCGGGCGACGTGGAAGTGTCACGAGATTTCTGCGCAGATTTTGCGGGCGCTGCGGCATACTGAAGTGCAATGAGCGAAGGCAAGCGACCATGGCCGGTTATCGTGATTGCCTCCCTCTACCTGCTGGTGGGGGTGGTGGGGTTTGTCGCGCATTTTCCGGAGTTGTGGGCTCGGCATCCGGATGCGTTCGCGATCGAGGCGACCGAGCTTGTAGGGGCGATCAGCGGAGTGGGGCTGCTGATGAGGCAGAAGTGGGCCCGCTGGCTGGCGTTGGCGTGGATCCTGTTTCACGTGGGTCTGAGCCTGTTTCACCCCATCGGGGAGTTGGCTGTTCACGCGGCTTTCTGCGCAATTATCGTCTGGGCGCTGTTCTGCGCGGAGACATCGCGGTGGTTTCGCGGGCCGGCCGCGGCGTGATGAAGTTTTGTTCATAGTTACGCGGCCTCGAGAACGCTTTAAACGAGCTACAACATTCCTGCATCCAAGTTTGTTGATGAAGGACCTAGAAAAGTCTTTAACTCTATCTATTTGCCTGATCTCCGTTGCCTGTCTTTCGAACCGCGGTCTTGCCCAGAGCGCAATGGATCTGCCAAATGCTCCAGTTCCCGTAGCGGCCATGGAGAGTGCGCACACGACCGCGTTGCCGGACCTCTTCGGCAACTTCGCTGCAGTGGATGATTCGGCACAGACCGAAAAGCCGAGGGTGGACAGCACGACCGGCGTGCCGCAGAGAGAAGCGACCTGGCGCAGCATGCCGGGTGACTTTCTCCACGACCAGAAGGATCTGTGGACCTTTCCAGTACGCCTGTTCAAGGGTCATTCTGTGCTTCCGACCGCAATCGTGCTGGGTGGAACCGTCGGCTTGATCTATGCGGATCCGCACATCATGCCATACTTCAGGACCCACCAAAAAAACTGGGACAAAGCAAACGACGTCTTCGATCCGATGATCACAACGGCCGAGGTAATCGCTCTTCCGGCGGGACTGCTGACTGCTGGGTACATCCGGCATGACGACCGTGAGGTAAATACGGCCCTGCTGGCGACTGAGGCGTATGGCGACAGCGTGGTCATCAATCTGGCAATCAAGGCAATAACGCGGCGTCAGCGGCCAAGCGATGTTCAGCCAGGCGGCGACTTCGGAGATACGTTCTTTAATGGGGGCAAATCGCCCTTGCACGGCAGCAGCTTCCCTTCAGGACACTCGATGGCGGTATGGTCGGTCGCGACAGTGGTGGCGGAGCGATATCGACACCGCGGAAAGCCGTGGATTCCGATCCTCTCGTACACGCTGGCGACGGCGATCAGCTTCTCGCGGATCACCGAGGCCGCGCACTTCCCTTCGGATGTGTGGATGGGAGCGTCGCTGGGGTACACGATTGCGAAATACCAGACGCTGAAGCCGCGCTAGAATCCAGCGATCGAAGTTGCCAGTCGAAGGCCAAAACTGGGACTAGGAAGCTTCGCGGCAATCCACCCGATGCATGAATCAGAGGGACACCGCAGGAGCGCGTTTTAAGTCTGCTGGGTTGCCCAACGCCGCGCAGTGACTTCTGCGGAGGCGCCTGGTGGCAACTGGATGCTGTCTTCGAGCGGTTCGCGCCAGATCCGGTTGCGCCCCATCTGGATGATGATGCGGCCGATGCCGGTGGGCGTCGTGCCGTATCGCTGCATGAGTGCGGCTCTCTCGCGCTGTTTTTCGAGGGAAAAGCCAAATTGGCGGAGGTCGGGCTCCGCGAGTTTGAAGTCCGACAGAGGCGCTGTGAGCGGCGCATGCATCCAGCGATCGATGTCATAGCGGAAGACCGCGGTCGGGTTATCGGCGTCCGCCGATTCGCCCCAGATATTGTGAGTGCGTGCGGCACAGAATGCCTTGACCTCAGCCAAAAGGGCCAGATCTCCGGGCTCTTCTCCCATGCAGCCGGCAAGAACCTCGTCTGCGACTTCGAAAATGTAGCGAGCCCAGTCGTCCACCGCCGAGAGGCTCATCGCCGTGTGAGTCTGGATGAGGTTGATGCCAATTTCGCCATTGAGCAACCGGTCATAGTTTCCATCGGCATATATGAATTTCCGCAGTTCCTCCTCGGAATCCCAGAGTTCTTCACGGGTAAGACGGGTGAAGGATTGGAAGATTTTCTGGACGGACTCGGGTGCCCTTTCAATTTCAAGTACGAGCTGCTCGAGGAAGTGAATGATCGGAACCTTCTTGTGCCGCATGAAGCGCAGGAGAGGCCCAAAGCCTGCACCGTTGTAAACCACGGCGACCATGAGATGCAGCTTGCGCGCTTCCTGGTAATCCTGGAAAGACATGGTGTTGGTGGAACTTATGATTTCCTCGATTTCTACGGCCACGCGGCCATTGGATAGCCTGGCAAAGTCACGGGGCAGGACGCGGAAGTGCGTACCCATGTTGTAGGTGGCGCGGCTGAAGTCTGAGTTGAGCTTGGTGCCGTTGAGAAGCATGCAGGTGTAGGTGTCAATGATGTCGATGCCCGCATCAACGACGGCCGACAGCGATTTGACGTGGCGCTCGTAGGAATCGCCCGGCAGGCCGAGGATCAGTTCGGAGAGTGTCGGAAGACCGAATTCCTGATAAACGTTAGCGAGCGCGAGCATCTGATCTGTGCTGATGTTTTCGCGCTGAATCTCGCGGAGAACGTTCGGATCCATCGACTGCACGGAGAGCCACATGGACATGGACCCGTTCAGCTTGCGCAGGGCCTTCGCGATGCGCTCTTTTTTGTTCTTGCCGGTGGAGGCGAAGATGGAACGCGGCCACCCGTATTTCTGCTGGATCTTCTCGATGTGCTCGACGATCTCATAATCGCGCTCGTACATGGCGAAATTCGGGTCAGCAAACATGAGGTTGGAAGTGAAATTGGGCGCGCGCGATACCGCATCGGCGATGTAGTCCAGCTCTGCTTTCACGCGATCGAGGCTGAACTGATTGACCTTGGAGATGAGCGAGTTGCCTTCGTGACAGAAGCTGCATGAAAACGGACATCCGCGATTCGTCTCCATCATTGGGGACAGGATTCCATCGAAGAATTTGTCCATCAGCCCGGTAAGGTAGGGAGACGGGATTTCGTCGAGGTCGCGGCGGCGGGCGAGCATGGTTCCGCACATCACTTCTGAATCGCTGACCCGGTGAATGAATCCATCGATCGGGGCGCTTCTCATCTTTGTGCGATCGACACCCGTTTCGAAGGCGCGCGCGATGAGATTGCAGAAAGCTTCCTCGCCTTCGAGGTAGCTGTAGAAGTCGATTTCGGGATAGCGGCGGACGAACTTCTTGCGCGGCTCATCGTCGAGAGGGATGTTCGGACCACCCATGACGCAGATGGTCTTTGGAGAGATCTGATGGGCCATGCGAAAGAATTCGAGCCCGAGATTGAAGTTCCAGGGATAGTTGCTTAGCCCGAGGATGTCGGGAGGGTTCTCGGCGAGTGCCTGTTCGAGATCGGGGATGTACTTGAACAGGCGAATATCGATGTCATTGCCATACTTAGCCCGAGGATGTCGGGAGCGTTCTCGGCGAGTGCCTGTTCGAGATCGGGGATGTACTTGAACAGGCGAATATCGATGTCATTGCCATATACCTTTTTGGCATAAGCGGCGATGAAGCCGACATTGAGCGGGAACGCGTCCGTGGCGAGAGACAACGTGGTGTATGTGAGGTCGCCGAGGTAGATCGACAATGGTCTGTTGCTTTGCGTCGGGGTGCCCATTCCATCTCCTTGGATCCAGGGGAGTAAGGTCGGAGGAAGTTGTGGACGTTGCGTTTACGTCAGCTAGGTTTGTCCGTCGAGGAAAAAGAGACTTCGAATCCGTGACGACGGGGAAGCTGAACTGGCGGCAAATCCGGGGTCCAGTGAGCGGAGCTTACCACATGCAGGATATTGCCCACATGATACTTGCGAGGCATGGAGGGAACGCCAGGGTAACTTAGAAACCGGCACCAGAGTACCAATCGCTGGTGACCGCACCCGACCTCGATTGGCAAGGTGCGGTGCTGAAAACCGCCAATTGGGGAACTTATCTAGTCGCCCGCCTGTTGAGGGGGCTGGCTGGGGGCCGGCTTTTTCGGGTTCTTCTTTGAGCTCGACTTCCGCGCTGGGGCTTTGCCAGCGGACGCTCTTTTGGCGGAAGCGGGCGCCGGAGTTCCGGCGAGGAAGGCGGCCCAGCGAAGTTCAGGCGCTGCGGGTGCGTTTTGCGCCTTGGAGATGGCCAGGTCTGCCACTTCGCGGATGATCCAATCGAAGTTGGCCTGGCCGACGGAGTGGAGGTCGGCGTCGGGCGCGGGGTTCATGAAGTCGATGGCATAGGGGATGCCATCTTCGACGGCGAACTCGACGGTGTTGAGATCGTAGCCGAGGGCACGGCATAGGATGAGCGCATCTTTTTCAACGCGGGCGAGGAGTTTGGGATCGTAGGCGGGCGGGTCCTGGACGTAGCGCTCGTGGTGCGGCTTGCGCGGGTCATAGGGCATGATGCGCACTTTGCTCTGACCGACAACATAGCAGCGGAAGTACTCGTTGAAGTTGACGGCTTTCTGGTAGAGCATGCAGAGATCGCGGGACTGGTCGTAGGCAGCGAAGAACTCGGGGCGATTGTGGATGTGGTAGACGTCGCGCCAGCCACCCCCATCGACTGGCTTCATGAATCCATGCTCGCCCACGTAGGCAAAGACGCTCTCCCAATCGAGCGGGTACTCGAGGTTGCGCATAGAGCGATCTGTTGTGCCCTCGGGGTGCTTCTTGTGGGGCAGGATCACTGTGTCTGGGACAGCCACGCCGAGTTTTTCGGCGAGCGAGTAGTTGAAGAACTTGTCGTCGGCTGACCACCAGAAGGGGTTGTTGATGATGACGGTGCCATTGAGGGCGGCGTGCTTGAGGTAGGCGCGATAGAACGGAATGTCGTGGGAGATGCGATCGACGATGACGGCGTAGGGTGCGGGCTTGTCGAGATGAACGGCGGAGGTTTCAACGAACTCGGCGTGAATGCCTTCGACGTTACGCGCGTTGATGTGTTCGACGAGAGCGCCGGGGAAGCTGTTTTCCATTCCGAACAGAACGCCGATCTTCTTCAATGCCGCACCTCCGGGGTCAAAGGGAAGGATACCAAGACGTGACCGCTTTTCCCCTCAAGTGTACGGCAGGCAAGTTAACGGACGGAGGTTGGGTTAGCAACAGGCAAGGTTGTGAAAGGGCTTGGTTTTTCACGACCGCCTTTTTTCCGTTTCATCTTCTGTTTGCCTTCGCTTCGCAAACGGATGACATGAAATCGATACGCTCGGCCCATCATGAGAGGCAACTCCGTGACATCTATGCGGACAGATCACGAGCACGTTCCAGCCGCGGGTGCTGCAGTTTGCACTGAAGATTATCTACTGAGCTGAACAAGCACTCACTGGGCCGGGCTGCGATGCAGTCCGGCCATTTTCTTTTGGATCTCAGGGTGCAGGTCGATGTTGACAGCCGGACGGAATGGGCGCATGCTCCTATAGACGTCTATAGGAGATGAGCGTGGGTTCGAGCGATAACCTGCTGGGCGCGCTGGAATTGCTTGTGCTGAAGGCCCTGGAGAGTGGTGCGATGCATGGGTGGGGAATCACGCTGCACATTCAAACTGTTTCGAACGAGGTGCTGCGGGTTGAGGAAGGCTCGTTGTATCCGGCGCTTCACCGGATGGAAAAGGCCGGGTGGGTGAAGGCCGAGTGGGGACTGAGCGAGAACAACCGGCGGGCTCGCTTCTACAAGATCACCGCGGCGGGACGAAACCAGTTGCGCTCTGAACAGGAAAAGTGGGAGAGCGTGGCACAGGCGATTGCGCTGGTGCTGCGCAGCAAGGCGCTGGCATAGGAGAGGGAGATGGGCTGGTTTTCGCGGTGGAGAGCGCGCCGAAATGACGAGCTAAGCGAGGAACTCGAGTTTCATCTGGCGATGCGCGAGCGGTGGAATGTGGATCGCGGCATGAATGGCGATGCGGCGCGGCGCAATGCGCGGCTGCGGTTTGGAAATCCGCAGGTGTGGAGAGAACGGATGCGGGAGATCGGCTGGATGACGCTGCCGCAGAGTGTGCTGCAGGATGTGAAGTACGGGCTGCGTTCAATTCGACGCAACGCGCGGTTCACGGCGGTTGCGGTAATCGCGCTGGCGATTGGGATCGGGATCAATACGACGGTCTTCACGGCGTACAAGGCATTGGTGAAACGTGGCGTTGAGGCGCGTGACGCGAGCAGCATCGTGAGTGTGACACAGGTACGGGAATCGGGGCAGCAGGAAGCGCAATTCAGCTATCCAGACTACGAAGAATACAAGCAGGCGCACACGCTAGCCGGAGTCGTCGCGACGGGACAGCAGTTTGAGCAACTGATCATGAGCGATGCGGGTGGTTCAAGCGGCGATACTGATCATGAGCGATGCGGGTGGTTCAAGCGGCGATCGCAAGGCGGCGTCGGAGTCGCTATTCAGCAAGTGGGGGCTGGTGCCGTCATCGGCGACGGCAAGCAAGGCAGAGCTGGCGAGCATCACTGCGGTGAGCGAGAACTACTTCTCCGTTCTGGGAATTGCGGCGGTGCGAGGCCGGATGTTTTCGGAGCAGGACCGAAAGCAGCTTGCCGCGGCACCCGCTGTGCTGATCAGCGAGAACTTCTGGCGGACACGGTTCGGTGGCGATCCGGAAATCATTGGCAGGGCGATTCGGCTGAATGGTGCTGCGGTGACGATCATTGGGATCACTCCTCGTGATTTTGTGGGGACCTCGATTGGCGTACCGGATTTCTGGGTTCCTCTGAGCCTGCGGCCTGTGATTCATCCAGGAGATAAATCGCTGAAGGACGTGGAGGAGTTATGCTGCAGGCTCTTCGGCCGGCTTGCGCCGGAGGCAAGCATGGATCAGGTGCAGGCGGAGATGTCGTCGATTGCGACACAGCGGTCGAAGCTGCACAAAGTCAAGGATCGAAAAGACGAGCTCAAGCGGGTTCTGGTCTCGATTGCTTCTCCTTTTCCAAGAAAGCTGGACAGCGGCCTGCGGTTCGCGATCTTTCTGATCATGCTTGCGACCGCGATGGTGCTGGTGATCGCCTGCGCCAATGTTGCCAGCCTGCAGCTGGCGCGCGCCGCTGCGCGGCAGAACGAGTTGGGGGTGCGGATCTCGCTTGGAGCGAGCAGGCGGCGGTTGATCCGACAGTTGTTGACGGAGAGCGCTCTGCTGGGGCTGATTGCTGGTGTTGTGGCGCTGCTGAGCAGCTGGGCGATGTTGCGCGTCATGGCCAAGCTGGCTAAAGACACGCTGCCGGCGAATATGGGCACGTTCATTGTGAATGTGAATCCGGATGCGGCGATCTTTACGTATGTCTTTGGAATCTCAATTCTCGCGGGAGTGCTGTTCGGGCTAGCGCCCTCATTGGAGAGCACGCGTTCCGCACTGACGTCGTGGATGAAAGCGAACTCGGCGATGGCGCCCGCGCGCAATCGGCGACTGCGAGACTGGCTGACGGGCGGCCAGGTTGCTGTCTCGTTTGTTCTGCTGATCGCGGGAAGCATGATGGTGCGAAGCGCACTTCATGCGCTGACGATGACCACCGGATACGAAACGAAACACGTGGTTGATGTGACGTTGCAATTCCCCGAGGGTCCCGAGTACGACAGCGCGCGACAGAATGCGGTATTGAAGAACGTTATCGAACGGATCAACGCGAGACCCGGGATTGCCGAGATCACGACCGGAAGGCCTCCAGACGGCGGGGGGCTACGAAGTGCGGCGGTTGCGATTGACGGGGCGAAGGCCGAAGCGCACAACATGAAGGCGTTTTTGTTTTACACCTATGTGGAAGCGAATTACTTCCATGCACTTGATATCCCAATTGTGTACGGGCGCGGATTTCACGCTGGGGCGGGAACGCAGGAGCCGACGGTTGTGCTGAGCGAGACAGCGGCACAGAACTTATGGCCGGGCCAGAATCCGATTGGGCGCACGCTCGAGATGAACTCGGATGGGAATTACCACGCCAAAAACGAACTGACTCCGGACGGCCGCGCTTATCAGGTTGTTGGAGTTGCGCATGACACCCGCGGAGTGCTGCTCGATAACAGCGATGCTGCGGAGGTTTACCTGCAGATTCCCGAGAATCGGCGAAATGAGTTCCCTACCCTGGTGCGGACCTCGATTGCTCCGGGACAGCTGATGCGTGGAATCGAGGAGACAATTGCGTCGGTGGATGGGAACATCGTTGCCAGCACTTCAACGCTGGACGACATGCTGAAGCAGACTCCACCGTTCCTGG
>Ga0207671_10006754_pt1 | contig 10152 bp, 10 predicted proteins | sample KBSC24metaG_FD_184352 | JGI IMG/M metagenome (GOLD analysis project Ga0207671, IMG submission 184352) | Corn rhizosphere microbial communities from Kellogg Biological Station, Michigan, USA - KBS C2-4 metaG (SPAdes) (version 2) | ecosystem: Host-associated > Plants > Roots > Rhizosphere > Soil... | reverse complement strand
GGGTGTCCGCGCCAAGGCGGTGGAGGTCCCGCGCGGCGGACTCGCCCGCCAGCCGCTGCCCGCGATCGCCGACGGGCCCGAGGGCTGGTTCGTGATCGGCGGCCTCACCGAACATGGCGTGATCATCCAGCGCCCCGGCCATGCGCCCGAGCAGGTCGATCGCGACGGGCTCGATTCGCTCTGGTCGGGCACGCTGGTGCTGCTCACCACCCGCGCGGTGGCCGGGCGGCCGCTGCGCTTCGGCTTTTCCTGGTTCACCGCGCAGTTCAAGCGCTATCGCCGGCTGTTCCTGGAAGTGCTGGGGATCACCTTCGCGCTCAACCTGCTCGGCCTCGCCTCGCCGCTGCTCTTCCAGAGCGTGATCGACAAGGTGCTGATCCACAACAGCATGAGCACGCTGAGCGTGCTCGCCTTCGCCTTCCTGATCGTCTCTGTCTGGGAAGTGGCGCTGGGCTGGATCCGCACCCGGCTGTTCACCGAGACGACGCAGAAGATCGACGTCGAGCTCGGCGCGCGGCTGTTCCACCATCTGCTGGCACTGCCGCTAAGCTATTTCGAGAAGCGCCGTGTGGGCGACACCGTCACTCGCGTCCGCCAGCTCGAGACGATTCGCGAGTTCCTCACCAACGCCTCGCTCACCGTGCTGGTCGACCCGCTGTTCACCCTCGTCTTCCTGGCGGCGATGCTGTTCTACTCGCCGATGCTGTCGGCGATCGTGGTGGCATCGCTGGTGCTCTACGCGATCGTTTCGTTCAGCGTCGCGGGACCGCTGCGCGCGCTCGTCGAGGACAAGTTCGAGAAGAGCTCGGCCAGCAACGCGCTGCTCGTCGAGAGCGTCTCGGGCATCCACACGATCAAGGCCACCGCGGTCGAGCCGCACTGGCAGAATGGCTGGGAACGCCAGCTCGCCGCCTATACCGGCGCCTCGCAGCGGCTGATCAACACCGCCAATACCGGCAGCCAGGCGATCGAGATGATCTCCAAGCTGAGCTTCGCCGCGATCCTGTTCTTCGGCGCGCAGGCGGTGATCGGCGGCGCGATGAGCGTCGGCGCGCTGGTCGCGTTCAACATGTTCGCGCAGCGCGTCTCGGGTCCGGTGATCCGCATGGCGCAGCTGTGGCAGGACTTCCAGCAGGTCCGCATCGCGATCGAGCGGCTGGGCGACGTGCTCAACCACCCCGTCGAGCCGCGCCCCGCCTCGGCGGCGACGCTGCCCGTGCTGCGCGGTGCGATCCGCTTCGAGAATGTCAGCTTCCGCTATGCCGAGGACCAGCCGCCGGTGCTGAGCGACATCACGCTCGACATCCCGGAGGGGACGTCGCTCGGCATCGTCGGCTCCTCGGGTTCGGGCAAGTCGACGCTGGCCAAGCTGCTCCAGCGGCTCAACCTGCCGAGCAACGGCCGCGTGCTGGTCGACGAGGTCGATGTCGCCCAGCTCGATGCCGCCTGGCTGCGCCGCCAGATCGGCGTGGTGCTGCAGGAGAACCTGCTGTTCAGCCGCACGATCCGCGAGAATATCGCGCTGTCCAACCCGGCCATGCCGTTCGAGCATGTCGTCGCGGCGGCGCAGCTGGCGGGCGCGCACGACTTCATCCTGCGCCAGCCGCGCGGCTATGACACCGAGATCGTCGAGCGCGGCGTGAACCTCTCCGGCGGCCAGCGCCAGCGGCTCGCCATCGCCCGCGCGCTGGTCGGCAATCCGCGCATCCTGGTGTTCGACGAGGCGACTTCCGCGCTCGATGCCGAGAGCGAGGAGCTGATCCAGAACAACCTGCGCGCGATCTCCGCGGGCCGCACCCTCGTCATCATCGCCCATCGCCTCTCGGCGGTGCGCGGCTGCGACCGGATCATCACGCTTGAACAGGGCCGCATCGTCGAGAGCGGCCGTCATGACGAATTGCTGCGCCTGGGCGGCCGCTATGCCGACCTGCACCGCCGCCAAAGCGGCTTCGGGGAGATTGCCGCATGAACGCCGTCGTCACCATGGGCCCGCGCGGCCCGCTCGCCCGCATCCGCGGCACGGTGCTGCCCGCGCGGCCCGTCGACTATGACACGACCTTCCTCCCCGCCGCGCTCGAGATCATCGAGCGGCCGGTGTCGCCCACCGCCCGCCTGACCGCCAAGGTGATGGTGGCGGGGCTGGCGATCACCACCGCCTGGCTGGCGATCGGCAAGGTCGAGGTGGTCGCGCCGACGCAGGGGCGCATCGCGCCGATCGGCGAGACCAAGGTCGTCCAGTCGCCCGAATCGGGCATCGTCCGCCGCATCCTGGTGGGCGAGGGGCAGAAGGTCAGCAAGGGCCAGGTGCTGGTCACGCTCGATCCGACGATGTCGGCGGCCGAGGCCAACCAGGCCAAGGTGGCGCTGCTCGGCGCGCAGCTCGACGTCGCGCGCAACCAGGCGATCGTCGACGCGCTCGACGGCAAGGGCTTCCGCTTCGTCGCCCCCGCCGGCGCCAGCCCGGCCGAGATCGCCACCCACCGCGACCTCGCCCGCGCCCGGCTCGGCCAGATCGAGGCGGCCACGGCCGGCGGCCGGTCGGACAGCGGCGCCGCGGTCTCTGCCGCCGCCGAGGCGCAGGCGCAGGTGCAGAAGCTGGAACAGTCGCTGCCGCTGCTCGAACAGCAGGTCGCGGCCAACGAGGCGATGGCCGCCAAGGGTTATGTCTCGAAGCTGCGCGTCGTCGAGCTGCGCCGCCAGCTGATCTCCGAGCGCCAGGACCTCGCCGCTGCGCGCGCCGGCGTTGTCAAGCTCGGCCAGCAGTCGCACAGCGCCAGCAGCCTTTCGGCCAAGACCCGCGAGGAAGCGCGCGCGCAGGTGCTGCAGGAGCTGGTCAAGGCCGAGGGCGAGGTGCGCGGTCGCAGCGAGGACGTCGCCAAGGCGAGCCTGCGCAGCAGCTTCCGCGAACTCCGCGCGCCGGTCAGCGGAACTGTCTCGCAGCTCCAGGTGCACACCGAGGGCGGCGTGGTCGAGGGCGTAAAGCCGCTCCTCTCGATCGTGCCCGACAAGGCGCGGCTCGAGGCCGAGGTGATGATCGACAACAGCGATATCGGCTTCGTCCGCACCGGCATGCCGGTGAAGGTGAAGCTCCAGGCCTTCCCGTACACGCGCTACGGCATGATCCCGGGCACGGTGGTGGGGATCAGCCCCGAGGCGGTGCAGATGAAGGAAGGCCAGCCGCCGGTGTACAAGGCGCGGATCGCGCTCGACCGCAACTATGTCAACGCGCACGGCGCCCAGGTGCCGCTGCGCCCGGGCATGATCGCCAGCGCCGACATCGTCACCGGCAAGCGCACGCTGCTCAGCTATCTGGTCGGCCCGGTGCTGGAGACGGGGAGCGACGCGCTGCACGAGCGGTGAGGCGAGGGGCGGGCGCTCCCGCCCGCCTTCCTTTGCATCTAAGATGGGGAATAGGCCGCCTGCGCTGCTATGCGGGCGGCCCTCGATCTTGGGGGAAGGCATGTTCAAGTGGCTGGCGAAACGGAACACGGCGAAAGCGGATCGTGTGAGCCCGGAACCCGGTAGTGCCGAGCAGGAGAGCCCGGTCGTCGCCCCGCGCTTCGAGCCGCAGAACGATCTCGAACGCGCGTTGATGCGGGCTGGCAGCGATGTAGAGTATCGCGAGCACTTCACGCGCATGCTGCTGGACGCGCCGCTGCTCTTCGCCACGCCCGAGGCGCCGGCGGAAGCAGGGGCGCACGTGATTGAGGAGGGCGAAAGCCTGTCGATCCTCCGTGCTCAGCGCTTCGATGGGGAAAGCTACCCGGCGCTTTTCACCTCCGAGCTTCGTGTTGCCGAGGCGTTCGGCGTGGGCGCCGGCTATGTCAAGCTGCCGGGCAAGACGGCGCTGGAGATGGTCGCGACAGAAGGCGCCTGGCTCAACCCGGCCTCGAGCTATAGCGTCGCCTGGTCGTCGCCCGACCTGCGCGCCATCCTGGGCCAGCCGGTCCCATGGACGGTGGAGCAGGAGACCGAGGTCCTGCTCGGAATCCCGCAGGAGACCCCCACCGCGCTGATCGCGCGGATACAGGCGATCGTGCTGCCGGATCCGCGCATCGAAAGCGCATGGCTGGCGCTGGCGCACTGGCCGGCGACGAACAGCTTTTCCTGGTATCTCGACATCCGGACCACTGCGCCGCGTGAGGATGTCGCGCCGGGCTTTGCCGGGGTCTGCGACGGCGATGTCGCGGGCGGGCGCGCGTTGGACATCCTGTTCCAGCCCCCCGGCGGCAACGAGGGCCAGGGCATTCGGATCAAGCCGCAGACGCTGCACGCTTAGCCCTGCGGGCGTTCGGGCCCCCAGCACCCGACTTTATGCAATCCTAACGCCGCGCGCCCCGCTTCGCTCTCGAAGCTTAATGCGGGGACTGCCTAGCTTGCGGGTGTCGGTTCCCCTTGGTGCCGGCGCTTGTAGGAGTGCGTTCGGCATGGCGTCCGATCTCGTTGTGGAGCCCGATCCGGCGGCCACCATCCTCTGGGTGGGGCAGGACCGGGAGGGACATTGGCTGGTCCAGGAAAATCACGGCCTGATGGAGGGCCGCTTCGTCTCGCGCGAAGCGGCATGGCAGTTCGCGCGGGCCGAGCGGCACGGCTTTCCCGGCGCCGAATGCGCCGAGGCGGGGCAGCCGCTGGTGCCGTGGATCTCCTTCGCGCCGGTCGGCGCCGACGAACGCGCGCCGCGCCGCGCGGCCTGAGGAGGGGACCATGAACCTCGCTTATGCCTATGCCGTCCCGCCGGTGCGATCCGGCGCCCCGCTTTCCGCGATCGTCCGCCACGCGCTGTGCGATGCTGCCGAAACCATTGCCGCGCGCGACCTACGCTGGCCCGCGGTGATCGAGCAGCTGAAGATGCTGCGCGCGGCGGGGCGGCGGAGCGTCCGTATCGTCGATGCCGCGTGCGGCGACGGCGCGCTGCTGCTGCCGGTGCTGGGACGGGCCCGCGCGCTCGGCTTCGTCGCGATCGAGGCGCGGGGGGTGGACGGCGATGCCGCGGCGCTTGCCCGCGCCCGCCGCGCCGCGGCGGCGATGGCGGACCTCGCCATCGCGGTGCAGTTCGATCGCGGCAGCGTCGAAGCGGCGCTGCGCGAAGAGGCCGCCTTTCCCGCCGATATCCTGCTCTACGCCGCCGACCGATCGGAGATGGCGCGCTTCGCCGCGCTGGCGCGGCGTGCCGGCGACATGGCGCTGGGCGGCCCGCCCCGGGCGGCGGGGCAATGAGCCGCCAGGGCGATCGCCTCTGGCGCGGTGTCGGCGCCTTGCTGTTGATCGCCGGCGGGCTCGCGGGCACGCTGACCGACATCAGCGGTCCGGAAGGGGCGGGGACGCTGCTGCTGCTCGGCTTCCCGCTCGCGATCCTCGGCCTGGTGCTGGTGGTGCAGGGCAAGCGCGCGCCGCTGGCGATCCGCGTCGAATGCAGCCGCCACCGGCACCTGCCCGAGCGCTTGCAGGCGCGCCGCACCGGCCGGCCGCCGCGCGGCTGACCTGGCCGCGTCCTCAACCAAGGAAATTCCATGTCTTTCCAGATGCGCGACGGCGTGCTCCACGCAGAGGGCGTGCCGCTGCCGGTGATCGCCGACGCCGCGGGCACGCCTGCCTATGTCTACTCCGCCACGGCGTTGCGCAACGCGGCGCGCAGCTTCGTCGAGGCGCTCGCGCCGATCGCGCGCAAGCAGCTGCTCTATGCGGTAAAGGCCAATCCGCACCCGGCTATCCTGCAGACGCTGGCGGCGTTCGGCTTCGGCGCCGACATCGTCTCGGGCGGCGAGCTGGCGGCGGCGCGCGCCGGCGGCATCGCGCCCGCCGACATCGTCTATTCGGGCGTCGGCAAGACGCGCGACGAGATGGCGGCGGCGCTGGATGCCGGGATCGGCCGGTTCAACATCGAGCACGAGCGCGAAGGCGAGGTGCTGTCGGCGCTCGCCTGCGCGCGCGGGGTGCGGGCAACGGCGTTGCTGCGGGTCAACCCGCTGGTCGATGCGCATACCCATGCCAAGATCAGCACCGCCTTGAGCGACAGCAAGTTCGGCATTCCCTATGGGGACGCATCGGCCATGTACCGTCGCCTTGCCGCACTGCCGGGGCTGAACCTGCAGGGCGTCGCGGTGCATATCGGCAGCCAAATCACCGAGCTTGCTCCCTTGCAGGCTGCCTATCGGCGCATCGGCACGCTCGTCGCGGCGCTGCGGGCGGAGGGCCATCGCATCACCCATGTCGATCTCGGCGGCGGGCTCGGCGTCGCCTATCGGGCGGGCGAGCAGGGTGCGGACGTCGCCGCCTATGGCGCCATGGTCGCGCGCGAGACGCAGGGTTGGGACGTCACCCTGTTGTTCGAGCCTGGGCGCTTCCTCGTGGCGGAGGCGGGGGCGCTGCTCACCCGGGTGCTGTGGGTCAAGCCCGCCCAGCCGCACCCGTTCGTGATCGTCGACGCAGCGATGAACGACCTGGCGCGGCCCGCACTCTACGACGCATGGCACGAATTCGTGCCGGTATGCCCGCGCGACGCCGACAGGCTCGTCGCGCATGTCGTGGGGCCGGTCTGCGAATCGGGCGACAGCTTCGCCCGGGCACGCACCATCGATCGCGTCGAGGAAGGCGACCTCGCCGTGCTGGCGACCGCGGGCGCCTACGGCGCGGCGATGGCCTCTACCTACAATGCCCGCGCGCTGGTGCCGGAGGTCTGGGTCGACGGCGACCGGTTCGACATCGTATCGGACCGCATGCCTGCGGCGATGGTTCGCCCGCAGCGCCTGCCGCATGGGATGGCGCTGTCGGACTGCGTGCCGGCCTGATCGGGCGCGCGCGGCCTGCCGATCAGATGGAGGCGAGCGTCTTGCGCCTGCGCCGATAGCGCAGCGCGCTTCCGAGACCGGCCATGCCGGCGATCAGCGATGCCCATGCCGCGGGTTCGGGAACGGCCGAGGTCGCCGTCACCGTCACATTGGCGGCGGTCCAGTCGCCCTTACCGTCGGCGTAGAAGAAGAAGGGCGCGGTCGGCGCGGCCGAAAACGGATGGTCGATCATCGTGCAGAAGGACTGGGCGACGATCTCGCACCCGCCATAGTCCACCGGATATTTGCCGATCGACAGGCTGGCACCATCCCAGGAGTACCAGACCTCATAGGGAATGTTGAAGCCGTGTACCGTCAGCCCCTGCTGGGTGCGACCGAACGCGGCGGAGCTTCGTTCGAAATCGATGGTCAGGCGAAGATCCGCATGATCGAAGGCAGGCGCATCCGAGTTCGGCACATACCAGAAGAAGTCGTCGGCCGTGATGTGCAGCGTCACGGGTTGTGCGACGGCCGGCAGCGGCGTCGATGCCGCGAGCGCGAGTGCGAACATGTTCCTGCGCATTCGGTTTCCTCTCCCCTGTTCTTCTTCGGATGCGGCGCGGGCCGCGTCTTTTGATACGACGATCCGCGCGGGGAGAAAGAGTCGCTATTGCCGTGCCGCGTCCCTTTTTCGGGCAGCGACAGGCCCGATCCGCGGAAGCGCTTCCATGCGCTGAAAGGGGCGGCGCCGACGCCGCCCCGATGGCATCAGGCGCCCGGCTGGTGGTGCGGTTCGATCGCCGCGGTCATCTGCGTGCCGAGCAGCGGGCGCAGCACCCGCGGATCGAGCACCTTGACGAGCTCGCGCGCGAAATCGAGGTTCGCCGCCAAGCCTTCCGCAGCCTCGCTGGTGACCGTGGAGATGCGCACCAGCACGCCGTCGACGATCCAGCCGGCCATTTGGCTCTTGAGACGGGCCAGCAGCTGCTCGTTGCCGGTCTGCGGCAGATATTCACCCACCCGCGCCCAGTAGAGGATCTGCTCGGTGCGGTTGTAGTTGGTCGCGGTCAGCGCGCGGCCGGGGATCGCCACCTTGTCGGCGACCGGGATCATCTCGGCATGGCTCTCCAGCACGGTGAAGCCGAAGAATGGATAGCAGACCTCGGGCCGGTGCAGCTGGAGGAGATCGGTCTGGGCGTTGCCATAGGCGATCAGCAGCATCACCGTGGTGCCGTCCGGCCGCGAAAAGGCGCGGCTGACCACCTGGTTGTACAGCTTGTCCTCGAGGCTGCCCTCGCGCGGCGGCGCGATCAGCGCGCCGGTATCCTCCGCCTTCCACACGCCGAAAGCCTTTGGCATCAGCGTGTCGAGCTTGGTCGCGCCGAGCAGGTCCATGCGGCGCCGCGGCTTGAGGCCGAGCGAGGCGCCGGCCGCGGCGAAGCAGCCGCCGCCGATCAGCAGGTCACGCCGGTTGAACATGGGACCTCCGACGCAGGAACAGCTGGGTTTGCTCGACCGCCCAGTCGATCGCGAAGATGCAGAGCAGCGCCACCACGAACATCACCATGCCGGTGGAGACGTGGAGGAAGCTCTGCGCCGCCTCGTCGCCCATATGGTAGGTGATCAACACCAGGATGACGATGCGCAGGATGTTGGTGAGCACCGCCACCGGAATCACCAGCGCGGCGATGAACAACGCATAGCGCCAGGACGGCTTGTTCTTGATGTAGATGTACAGCAGCGTCACCACGACCAGGCTGGAGAGCGAGCGCAGCCCCGAGCAGGCATCCTCGACCAGCAGCTGATAGGGGCCGACGAACAGCGTCACGCCTTGGCGCAGGATCGGATAGTCGAGCCACGAGAGGAAGCCGGTCGCGGCATAGGAGACGAACTCCTTGAGCGGCGCGGTGACACGGTCGACCGCCCAGCCCGGCGGCGGCACCAGGAAGAACAGCCACAGCACCGGGAACCAGGCGGCACGCAGCGCGCGGCCGCCGAAATAGAGATAGCCCGCGCTGATCACGGCGCCGACGAGCCCGAAGGTCTCGATGCTGACGAAGTCGAAGACCCGGCCGAGCGCATAGATCGCCAGCGCCGCGAGCAGCGCCAGCCCGCCGATGGCGAGATTGCCCGGCGCCCGCAGCGCCTCGATCGAGCTGCGCTGGCGTGCGAGCATCCAGGCGCCGGTGGCGAGTACGATCGGGCCGTGCACGCCGCCTTCGGCGCTCCACACCTGGCGGCCCAGGGTGATGAAGGTCGGGATAGCCAGCGCCAGCAGGCCGGCGACGGCAAACCAATAGCCACCCCCCGTCCTGCCCTGCTGCCGCTCGAGAGCGGTCGCGGTCATATGGTCCAAATCAGTATCCGTTCAGCACGCAACCGACGACGTTGGTACGGTCCGCGCGCAGCGTACGGGTCAGCGTGTTTACATCGCGTATATAGCTGTTGTCCTTGCGCGCGACGATCATCGCATAGCCGGCGACGTTGGCGACGCGCTGCGCATCGGCGCAGGTGTTGGCCGCGGTCGTGTCGAAGATGGTGATGTCGAACTCGCGGAGCAGCTGCGTCGTCACGTCGCGAAACTGTTCGGAGGAGAGCAGCTCCTGCGGGCTGTGCTCGACATGGCCCGCCGGGATGATCGACAGCTGGTCGAGGCCGGTCGGATGGATGATCGAGGCGAGCTCGACCTCTCCCGACGCCAGATAGTCCGCAAGGCCCGGCTTGGCCGGATCGATGCCGAAGGCGGCGCCGACGGCCGGCGCACGAAGATTGGCGTCGACCAGCGCGGTCTTGATGCCGATCTGGGCGAGCGCGGTCGCGAGGTTGATCGCGACGAAGCTGCAGCCGGCGCCTTCGGCGGCGGCGCACAGCGCCAGCGCGCGACGCCCCTCGCGCAGGTGCTGGGCGATGATGCGGGTGCGCAGCGCGCGGATCGCTTCGGCCTCGATCCCCGTCGGGTCGGACAGGACGAGCTGGTATTCGAGCGCGCCGGTGGTGTCCGGCGTCGTCGGAACGGCGCTCGGACGATCGCCTTCGGGCAGCGGTTCGGGCGTGGTCATCGCGTCCATCAGTTTACTGCAGCTCCGTGCGATTCGGCGGTTTCGCCGAGAGTTTCATGGGCGCGGCGAAGGCGGGCGGCGAGCGCGGCGCGGCTCTGCACCACGCCCAGCACCGGCGCGTCGACGGCGGTTTCGAGATCCTCGGGGCTGCGCACGCGACGGCCGAGAAGCTCGACGAGCAGCGCGATCAGCAGGCCCAGGCCCAGGCCGAAGCCGGCGGCGCCGCCGATGATCATCGGCACCTTGGGATAATAGGGGCTGTCCGGCGCGCTGGCTTCGCTCAGCGTCGTCATGCCCGTGTCGTTGCTGCTCGCCTCGAGGCGAAG
>Ga0207671_10006752_pt1 | contig 10156 bp, 9 predicted proteins | sample KBSC24metaG_FD_184352 | JGI IMG/M metagenome (GOLD analysis project Ga0207671, IMG submission 184352) | Corn rhizosphere microbial communities from Kellogg Biological Station, Michigan, USA - KBS C2-4 metaG (SPAdes) (version 2) | ecosystem: Host-associated > Plants > Roots > Rhizosphere > Soil... | reverse complement strand
GGATGCCGCTGCCTGTCGTCTGATCGGATTCTGCCTTGCGGGTTATGATGTTGATGACGCCGGCTACCGCGCTGGAGCCATAGAGCACGGCCTGGCTGCCTTTCAATATCTCCACTCTTTCGATGGTGTTCAGGGGGATCAGTCGTATGTCATACTGACCTCCTATCTGGGATGGGTCATTCAGGGGTATGCCATCCAGCAATATCAGCGTGTATTTATCGCTGGCGCCCCGGAGGTAGATGGTCTTGTCCTTTCCCGGATTGCTATTGGCGCCGCTGACCAGGATGCCTGTCTGTTCGTTCAATACCTGGGAGAGGTCTTTTCCTGCACTGTGGTCGATGACTTCGCGGGGGATGATGGTGACGACCTTGCCCGTCTCGCTCAGTTTCTTTGGGGATTTGGTGGCGGTGACTACGAGCTGGTCCAATTGTTTGGCCGTGGTGTCGGATGTAGTCTGCGCGATCAATGTGCTGCTGGCGGCCATTGCCAGCATGCCGAGAATGAAATTTTTCTTGCTCATTACAGTTAATTGTTTTTCCCGGTGTTGATGCCGAGTGTAATTTGATAATGAGCCTTCGGAAATAAATAATGAAGCGGATAACACTCCATGCCTTTCGCCCGAAAGCCTTGAATTGTGAAATGATCTGGCAGGTCTTCTGGCTTATGCCTTCTCCGGGCGACCTTCCCATCCGACGATTGACGGACAGTGGTTAGAAGTTTGCCGGAGAGTGTTGATTGACATTTACAGCTACGGGGATAGCGCCGGAATTGCACCGGACTTCCCTTTTAATGAGCCGCCTGACGGCGGATCAACCAAGATCGGGTGCGAATATACTATTTAAATCTTTTATAGAGGAACAACTTCCACTTCTCCTCTGCAATTCCTTCCTTGTCCATTTCTGCTCTGGACAGTGTAAAGAACAAATCTGAAAGTCGATTGATGTATGCGGGTATGGCCGGATGTATGGTGTCTGCACGCATCAGTGTTACCAGTCTGCGCTCGCCCCTTCTCATCTGTGTACGTACCAGGTGGCAGAGGGCGGACACTTCATTACCTCCCGGCAGGAGGAAATATTCGGAGGGGCTGGTCATGGCTTGTTCCAATTCGTCGATCCATGTTTCACAGAAGGAGGCTCCATCCCCGGGCATTGGGTTTGTATTGATCTTTTTGGCGTCGGAAGGTCTCGCCAGATGAGACATCATATCCATCATGTCCTTTTGTATCTTATGCAACCGTGTCTGCCAGGGATGTTCCGCTCCTAATTTGACCCTCAGCAGTCCGATGCTGGAATTGACCTCATCGAGGGCGCCGATGCATTCCACCCGTATATCGTCCTTTGGTACCCGGCTGCCGCCGAAGAGACCGGTGGTGCCGGTGTCGCCTTTTTTAGTGTATATCTTCATGAGAAATAGATTTTGTGCGTAATGCTTGTAATAGTCCGGCCATGCTGGTAAAACTTCGACTCTCTGATAGGCTTTTTAAGGTCCAGGTGCTCCCGTCAGTGTGTATGGAAGGCAGGCCTTCCGATGTGACCCCGAACCCTTCGCGCTGCAGGGCGCGTCTTGTCCAGAATACGGCGGCGCCTTCGCCCGTCAGTCCGATCTTTTTCGAGCTGCCGGCATGGATATGGAAGCTGCCCGTCTCTTTATCAAAGTGAATGCCTTCTTTGTCGAAGACGGTTTCAAAAATCCCATTCAATACCAGGTCTTCCGGAACTCCTTTTTCCAATTTTCCTCCTGCCTTTTGGAGGAGCCAGACCTCATCGGCCACCTGCAAGGCAAGATCCAGCTCGTGTGTGGAAAGCAGGATGCCTTTCTGTGTCGTCCGGGCCAGTTTGTGCAACAGCTGCATGATCTGGATACGGCTGGGCAGGTCCAGGTGTGCGGTGGGCTCATCCAGCATCATCAGCGGCGTATCCTGCGCCAATGCCCGGGACAGCATCACCTTTTGTCTTTCCCCATCACTGAGCATTCCCATCTTCCTTTGGGCATAGTCTTCGATGCCTGTCATTCCCATGGCCCATGATATGATGCGTTTGTCTTCTTCGCTTAAGGTCCCCAACCAGCCGGAATAAGGGTATCTTCCAAGCGCCACCAGCGAATAGACGGTGAGGTTGTTATGTCGTACAGGGTCTGTAAGGACGAGACTGATCTTACGGGCCAACCGGGAAGGGTTATGGAGTGATGATCCTCTGTCGCCCAGGATATCGATGGTCCCTCCCAGCGCGGGCTGCAGACCAGAGAGTGTCCGCATCAGCGTTGATTTTCCCGAACCATTCGGTCCCAGCAGACAGATCATCCGGCCGGGCTGGATAGATACAGAGAGCGGACCCGCGATGGCGACGGACCGGCCGCCGACATGATATCCTGCCGTCAGTTCGTGTGTTGTCAATAAGGTTTGCGGATCACTCATCCGTATATGCTTAAATTGTTTTTACTAAGAATTATCCAAACCACCATCGGAGCTCCCACCAATGCCGTGATGATATTAATGGGCAGGGCTGTCTGGTTACCCGGCCATTGTCCGATGAGATCACACAGCAGAATGAGCCCTGTGCCGATGAGACAACAGGCCGGGATCAATATCCTGTGGCTGGAAGTGGAAAAGAGAGACCGTGCCATTTGAGGGACAGCGATGCCTACGAACCCGATGGGACCGCAAAAGGCGGTGATGCTGCCTGCCAGCAGGCTGGTACTGCAAATGATAATTACCCGCGCACGGTGTATCGTTACACCCATGCTTCTGGCATAGTTATCACCCAGCAGCAGAGCATCCAGGGTCTTGGAAGAAAGGAAGGCGAGGACAAGTCCCGTCAATGTCACCAGTCCCAGGATATAGAGCTGTGTTCCTGTCACTCCTCCCAGGGAGCCGAATGTCCACAGCAGGTAATCCTTTATCAACTCGGCGTCGCTGAAATACTGCCAGATGCTGATGATGGCCAGCGTGGCCGTGCTGACCATCACGCCGATGATCAACATCATCATATTGTCCCGGACTTTTCTGGAGATCATGATCACGAGCAGCATGACGACGGCGGCTCCCAGACATCCAGCCAGGGTAATCAACCAGCTGCCGGAGATGCCTAATTCGCGGATCGTGTATAGCGTGATAATGCTGCCGCCTCCCAGCATGATGGCTGCCACCCCCAGACTGGCGCCCGCCGTAACCCCCAGCACCGATGGCTCCGCGAGGGGATTGCGGAAGAGGGTCTGCATCTGAAGGCCGCTGACGGAGAGACCGCAGCCTGCTATAACTGCTGTGCAGGCTTTGGGAATTCGGATCTGGCTGACGATGTAATGCCCGGTGCTGTCTTCTCCGGGGAGGGACAAAATGATCCTGAGAACAGACTTTAGCGGTATCCTTACCGGCCCCAAGGCAATGTCCAGGAAGAAAATCAAAATGAGCAGCGTGCATAATGCCACCCATCTCCAGGCTTTATTGCCGGCGGAGCGGGGGGAGAGATCTTTATGGAAGCGAGCGGGTTTCATCATTGTAGTTGTCGATAATAGACCAGGGTGTGACCAGGCAATAGTTCGGGATGGAGGATGCTGATCATATCCGCCAACACCACCTGAGGGTTCACGACGCCGGATTCCCAATAATCGTTGGAGCCGAGATCGTTTGTCCTTTTATCAAAGTTGTACAAATTTCCCATTTTGAACGATTGGAAGCTGGCATATCGTGGATCTTTTGCCAGGATGTCCTGTTTGGTCGTCACATATCCGATGTTCAGCCAGTATTGGGCTGTCAATGCTTCCGGAGCCACCGATTCGAAATTCAATGGCAGGCTGCCGGTAGTTTTTGTGCTTGCCCAATTGTAGCCGCCGCCTGCATCTTCTATAAAATGCGCCATATAGCTATCACCGGCCGGCAGGAACCAGGTGCCTTTAAAAGGCATCCCGATAATGGCATGCGGATGTGTTTTTGTCTGACGGCTTAGCTGTGTGAGACTGTCGTAAGTTTTTACCACGCTGTCGAACTTTTTATCGACCAATGCCTCCCTGTTTGTCAGTGCGCCGATCAGCTTTACCCATTCCGCCTTGCCGAGGGGTGTGTTCTCCAGCCATTCTGCGACTATGATGACCGGTATGCCCGCATCCGTCAGTACTTTGAACTTGGCGGCATTTGCTTCGGGGTTGCTCATCGCCATCAATAATCCGGGATGCATGGATATCACCAGCTCGTTATTGATATTTTCATCCAGTCCCACTTCCGCTGTCTTGTGGGTGCGGATATTTTCCCGTACGATGGGAGCGTTGACATACCGGTAGTTGCCCAGTCCTGTGATCCTATCTGCGACGCCTGCGAAATCCGCGAACCCGATATGGGTGGAAGATAGGGCGATCATCGTCTGTACGGGTATGGGTATTACCTGCGCCCGTGGATAGCCGGCGGGTGTGGGGCGGCCTATTTGCACCAGGACATATTCTATCGTATCCTGCCGGGTGCCGTTGCGATCCAGGATATGTACCACTTTGAACCCATCGTGGTAGTCGATGGTAAAGTTATGGGCATAACGGATGGTCGTTTGAACCTGCGTAGTGTCGGCGCCGCCTGCGGTAGGGGGTGTATTCTTTGGCGCGGGTGGATGGCAGGCCAAGATGAGCGCCGGGATGATGAAAAAAAGAAACCTGTTCATGGTAATTGTGTTTGAATAAATCTGATCCTATCCTGTATGGTGCTGCGCGGCAGTTCTACTATGTGATAGCCTGCGTTATCGTATGCCGCGCGTATGTGTTCGTCCAATATTATCGCTTCTTCGAAGGTCTGCCATCTTTCGCTGTCCTGTACATAAATTTGCTGCCAGGGTGGTAGTAAGAAAACAATGGTGGCATAGCGGTATGTTCTTATTGCTTTTCGATATTCTTCATCCACGGGCAGCTGCGCTGCCCGCAGATACGCAATAATGTCGGGGATGCCTCTGTCAAAGAAGGAATCGGGGGTAGCCATCAGGAAATCGTTTGTCATGCGTTGTAATGCTTTTTTGGCGAAGCAGGGCAGGTTTATCCACGGCAGACAATCCGAACCTTTTTCCTTCTCTTCAATGATCAAATTACGGGACGCCTCTGCATAGCCATTGTAGCCGCATTGCTGCAAACCTTTTAGCAGGCTGGTCTTGCCTGCTCCCGGCGGTCCTGTTATGATATATTTAGGCATACCGCTGTTACAATTATTAATACTATTGTTAACAGACATACCCGGTGGTTGATGTCGATGGCTTTTTTAATTTCTTCCGGCGATAGTTCTCTTGAATTATTGCCGATATAGGGTTTTTTCACCGCGAGTCCATGATAAATATTTGTCCCTCCGAATTGTACGTCCAGGATGCCTGCCAGGGCCGCTTCCGGATAGCCCGCGTTGTGACTCTTGTGCTGATGACCGTACCGGACAATAAATTGAAAGCTTTTTTTGCTGAATGATGCTGCTGCCATCAGTAAGGCTGTGAGCCGGGCAGGGATAAAATTCGCCACATCATCCAGCCGGGCGGCAAACTTCCCGAACAGCTCGAATCTGTCCGTGCGATGGCCGATCATGGAGTCCAGCGTATTGATCATCTTGTAGGTCATCATACCGGGCACTCCCGCGCAGGCATAATAGAATAAGGGCGCCACAACGCCATCGCTGAGATTTTCGGACAGGGTCTCCATAACGGCGATACGTATTTGCGCTGCGCTGAGATTGCGTGTATCTCTGCCTACGATGTGAGAAAGCTGTAACCTCCCTGCTTCGAGACCTTGATCTTGTAATGTTTTGAATACTTTTTTTCCTTCTCTTATTAGTTGGCGATGAGCCAGTCCGTAGAATACGAACAGACTGGCGGAGAGATACCAGGCTATGTGCGAGAGTTCCCAGAGGCTGGCAAGGAGGAGATGAAGACTGGTAAATGTGACTGCACAGAGGGTTAGTGTTAAGAGAGTACCCTTGAGGAATCGTTTGCGGTGCTTATTCAACCTGGTCTCGCCCTCTGCGATCAGCCATCCGAATAGCCGGATGGGATGGGGCCATCCGGCCGGATCGCCCAGCAAAAGGTCCAGCAGATAGCCTGCTGTCAGGGGTATGATCAGGCGCATTGCAGTCTCCATTCTTTTAGTGCGTTTATCAATAATAGGTTTTGTTCGGGTGTCTGCGTCGCCACTCTGAAATGACCCGGGCCGAGACCTCTGAAATTCTCCGCATTGCGTATGGCTATTCCATGTTCTTGTAGTAGATATTGTTGTAGTTCGTGTGAGCTGCCTTGTTTTGTCTCGCAGAGGAAATAGTGAGTATGGCTTTCATAGGCGCGTATGTCGAGGGTGGATAGTTGTTGCAGAAAAACTTCCTTATCCTTTAGGAGAATGTCCAGGGGGAAGAGCTTGTAGTTGTCGAAAATGAAATGACCTGCGGCGAGCGCCAGGGTATTGACGGACCAGGGCATTTTTACCGATGCCAACTGATGGATCATCTTTTGGGATGCCATGGTATATCCCAGCCTCAATCCGGGAATGGCAAATGACTTGGTCAGCGAACGAAGGATCACCAGGTTGGGATATTTTTCCAGGTTCGGACTAAGCGACTCGATGGCACGGGTGAATTCAATAAAAGCTTCGTCTATGATGAAGAGGGTATCGGGATGGGTTTGGAGCAAGGACCCCATGTCAGCGATGATTGCGCCTGTGGGGTTGTTGGGGTTGCCTATCCATAGGAGATCGGGAAGGGACCTGGTTTTTTCGAGGTCGTTCCATGGGATAAACTCCAGGTGGTGTGCATGCATTCTGCAGGCGTCTTCATATTCCGAAAACGATGGGATGACAATGGCCGACCGGCGACCGGAGAAGGCCTGCGCCAGGAGGTAGATACTTTCCACGGCCCCGTTGGTGATCAGTATTTGTTCCGCGCTGACGTTATGATGTCTTGCCGCCTTATGGGCCAGGCTCTCGCCTGCTGCTTCGGGATAATGCTGTATGTGTTCCCATTGTCCGAAAAGGTATTCTTTCAATCCGGCAGGTTCGCCTCCGTACCAGACGTTGGTGCTGAAGTCTGCAATGACCCTGCCTCCGTGATCTCCATGTCCGTGTAGCATCAGCTTTGCAGGGTTTTATAGATGAAGTCGATATCGAGATGCGCCCGTAGCAAGGCGGCCAATTTGTCGTACTGTTCTTCTTTGTATTGCCGATGATCGGGGGTCTGGCCTTGCGCGTCTGTATAAGGGGCCAGCAGGGAGTCCACTACTACCGCGTTGTCGAGGATACCGTGGAGGTAGGTGCCCCAGCAGCGATCATTTAGGAAATAGCCGTCGGATAGGGTATTGCCATCGGCGGGGGTATTGCCATCGGCGGGGCGGGCGGCTGTATCTGTGAACTGATTCAATGGGCTGGATTTTCCGACCGGGCTCGTCTCACCCATATGTATCTCATAACCTTCACAGATATGCGCACTATCCCGGAACCTGAATTGCCGTTGGAGTGTCGTTTTATCTTTTTGCAGAACGGTGGATACGGGCAGGAGACCTATTCCTGTGATGGACCCTGTCTTTGACTCGACCTGGTCGGGGTCATCTATCCGCTGCCCCAGCATCTGGTAGCCGCCGCAGATGCCGATGACGGTCTTTTGCCGGCTGTGCGCCCGGCGGATAGCCTCTATTACGCCAGTATTATAGAGGGTTGCCAGGTCTTCGATGGTGTTCTTGCTTCCCGGAAGGATGATGATATCAGCTCTTTCAATGGCTGCGGGGCGGTGGCTATAATATAAATTTACCCGGGGGTCGCGGCTAAGATGATGGAAGTCGGTGAAATTGGATAACCGTTGGAGGAGCACTACCGCTATGTTGACCTTACCCGGGACATAGGTTTTTCCTTTGTCGGCAGCGTTGATAGCGTCCTCTTCTTCGATGAAGATATCACGGAACCAGGGTACGACACCTACTACGGGTACGCCACAAAGTTCGGCCAGTTGGGCTTTGCCGTCATCGAAGAGCCGGGCGTCGCCTCTAAATTTATTTATGATGATGCCTTTGATACAGGCTCTTTCTTCGGGGCTCAGCAGGGCCATTGTTCCATAGCAGCTGCCGAAGACGCCGCCCCTGTCGATGTCGGCGATGAGGTAGGTTGCGGCGCCTGCAGCCATTGCCATGCGCATATTGGTGATGTCCAGGTGTTTCAGGTTCAGTTCGGAGATACTGCCCGCACCTTCCATGACGATGGGAGTGTAACGGGATGCCAGCCGGTAGTAGGCATCTTTTACTTCTAAAAAGAGGGTTTCGCGGTGTTGTGAGTGGAAGTATTCCGCGGCCGAGGAATTACCGGCGGGCTTGCCAAGGAGTATGACCTGGGCGTGCTGATCGGTGGTGGGTTTTAACAGCACCGGGTTCATATCCGTGTGGCACGGAATGCCGCAGGCTTCCGCCTGTGCTGCCTGAGCGCGTCCTATTTCCAGGCCTTCGGGTGTAGCATAGCTGTTCAGGGACATATTCTGTGCCTTGAAGGGGGCAGGGGTATAGCCATCCTGGCGGAATATCCTGCAGAATCCCGCGGTGATGACACTTTTCCCTACATCGGAACCTGTGCCTACAAACATGATGGACCGAAGACGTCTTTTAGATTGCATGTGATTTAACTATGCATTGACTGCCAGCGGCAGGGTTCACTTCATGCTTTTCACCCGAAAGTGATGAATATCGAATGATGCGGGCAGGTCTTCTGGCTTATGTCGTTCCGGGCCGCCTTCCCGTCCCTGGGGACAGTGGTCTGAAGTTTGCCGGAGTGAAAATGACATTTACAGCTACGGGGATAGCGCCGGAATAGCACCGGACTTCCCTTTTAATCCGCCAGACGAACAGTAGTTCGTAGTCCGAAGGACATTCACGAACCGGGGTTCGTGGTCCAAAGGACCTTTTGCGGAACCAGCATCTGGCACGAAGGTAAGTCAGGGGAGTCAAAACGCATAATTTACCGACACTCCGCTGAAATAATTCACCGTGGGTGCGGCATTGTAATAGCGGGCGGGCGGCGCTGCGGCATTGATATCATTTCCCAGGCTGTACCGGGTATTGAAGAGGTTGTCGCCGCCTGCATATATGTCCAACTTCCATTTGGGTGTTATTATTTTTCTGTAACCTACGCGGGCGCCCAGTAAGTTGTAGGACCCGGCGTAGGCCGTATTGGCATCGTTGAGGGCGATGCGGTCCGCATAGGTGAATGTGACATTTGTATAAAAGCCGCATCGTAACAGCATATCGGCGCCGGCTACCACTGTCTGTGGAGGCACGCTGGGCAGGCGGTGGCCGGTATAATCATGTCCCATGGTGGAGAAGTCCTTGTAGTGGAAGTCGTGCCAGGTATGACTTACCCAAAGCCGGACGCTCCGGAAGAATCCTTTGGGATCATCGGCCAGCTGATAGGAGACGAAGCTTTCGATGCCGTGCTGATTCGTGTGGCCTGCATTGATAGAATAACCTACACCGTTGGAGTCTATCCGTTGTACGATGGTATTGGAAAGCTCGAAGAAGAAAGCGTTGATATCGAAGAACAATCTGCCATGGAAAAGATTACCACGGACGCCCGCCTCATAGTCCGTGCCGTCTTCCGGCTGAAGGGGAGGCCCAAGGACACCATTGGTCTTCTGCAGCTCTTGCGTGGTGGGCGTGGAGAAACCACGGGCTGCGCTGACATAGAGCGATACGTCCGGGAGGACCTTTTTCAGGATAGATAAACGTGGCGCCAGCTTGTTGGCAAATCGTATGTCGTTGGTGACGGGGGGCCTCACGGATGTCCGGGTGAGCTGTACTCCAGTCCTATTGAAGCTGGCCCCCAGCGTTATCGTCCAGCCAGCATCCATTTTCAGGTCGGCCTGGGCGAAGAGGATATATTGCCAGTTGCCGATGCGATCATCCGTCTGTAGCGTATCCTGTACTCCCAGCTTGTTGGCATAATCACGGGTTTCGAAGAAACCTTTCTGAGCCTCTGCGCCCGCATTGATCTGCAGACGGCTGTCACCCAGGCTGGTCTTATACTGAAATACCGTTCGGCCGCCGAAATGCGGCTCCTGTCTTACTTCATAGACCCTGATCCCCGGGTTGCGGAAGTCTGTATAGGACCCATATACGGCGGTGGTATTCTGCCAGTGATCATTAAAATGGTATTCGCTGCTAAAGCCTGCGGTAAAGTTCTTTTGAAAAAT
>Ga0207671_10006751_pt1 | contig 10157 bp, 7 predicted proteins | sample KBSC24metaG_FD_184352 | JGI IMG/M metagenome (GOLD analysis project Ga0207671, IMG submission 184352) | Corn rhizosphere microbial communities from Kellogg Biological Station, Michigan, USA - KBS C2-4 metaG (SPAdes) (version 2) | ecosystem: Host-associated > Plants > Roots > Rhizosphere > Soil... | reverse complement strand
GTCAGAAAATGTTTTTCCGAATGGTAAGTTGTCAAAATCCGTTTCAGCTAAACGGGAATGTGCGGTTTTGGTGATCTTGATGTCCAGCGTCTCAGTCATGGCCTTATGTGTTTATAATTTAGAAAATGGCAAGTTATGAATTTTTTTGTTGTGTTGACATAAGGAATTGATAGTTAGGCCAATTTTGGGGGATTGTTGCATATTATGACAGGAAATTAACGGAGGGTAAAGTGAGGGGCTCGTAGTAAAGAACCCGTCAATGCGGGGTGCGAAGCAATCTTTATGCTATACAGGTGGGAAATGAATGTCGTAGAGCGCTCAATTGCCGCTAAGGCTGTTACTTTTGTCTTGATACAAAAGTAACCAAAAGATCAAGTCAGCAGAAATGCTTCTTTGCCGCACAAGGCCTTTACCCTGCAAATCAGACAGAACCACAGGCTGCTAAACCTTGCCCTACTTCGTTCGCTCTTGGCTTGTGCTTCTGCAATGTTTGCTAATGCCTCTGCCTTCACACGGTCCACCATGTTCTGTCCGTTTTCATCCGAAGCTTATCTGCTGACGGGGAAAAGAGGAATTAATAAAGTTATGGTTGAGGATTTATAACCCTGGTCATTCTTCAATCCCCAAAATCGTGGTTCAGACAAAAAAGCGTCATTGCGAGGTACGAAGCAATCTCTAAACTATACAGAGCGACTCTGTAAATCGGGGATTGCTTCGTACCTCGCAATGACGCTTTGGTGGTATTGCTAATCAAAAGTCTTCCCTTAGGGGAGATTCAGAGGGGTTTACACCGTCAACTTCTTATACTTAATCCGTTTCGGTGCAATATCACCCAGGCGTTTCTTGCGATTTTCTTCATAATCGGAATAGTTCCCTTCAAAGAAGTAAACCTGCGAATTGCCTTCAAAGGCCAGGATGTGGGTGCAGATGCGGTCCAGGAACCAGCGGTCGTGACTGATCACTACGGCGCAGCCGCCAAAGTTTTCTAAGGCTTCTTCCAGTGCGCGCAATGTATTCACATCGATATCATTGGTGGGCTCATCCAGCAGCAATACGTTCGATCCTTTTTTCAAGGTGATGGAAAGGTGTACCCGGTTACGTTCACCGCCTGATAATACGCCCACTTTCTTTTGCTGATCGGCACCGTTAAAGTTAAACTTGGATACGTAGGCCCTGGAGTTCAGTGGTTTGTTGCCTACCATAATGGTTTCCAGTCCGCCGGTTACGTTTTCCCAAACAGATTTGTTAGGGTCAAGGTCGTCATGCAGTTGGTCAACATAACCCAGGGCAACGGTTTCGCCTACGCGGAAAGTGCCTGCATCCGGCTGATCCTGCCCGGTGATCAAACGGAACAGGGTTGTTTTACCCGCGCCGTTTGGCCCGATGATACCCACAATACCTGCGGGAGGTAAAGAGAAGCTCAGGTTATCAAACAATAATTTATCGCCGTATGATTTACTTACGCCGTTGGCCTCTATCACCACATTACCCAAGCGAGGGCCTGGTGGGATGAACAGCTCCAGCTTTTCTTCACGTTCCTTTGTCTCTTCGGATGCCAGTTTTTCGTAATTGCCTAAACGCGCCTTCGATTTGGCGTGGCGGCCTTTCGGTCCCATACGTACCCATTCCAGCTCGCGTTCCAATGTTTTCTGGCGTTTGCTCTCGGTTTTATCTTCCTGTGCCAGGCGTTTGGCCTTTTGATCCAACCACGAAGAGTAGTTGCCTTTCCATGGGATACCCTCGCCGCGATCCAATTCCAGGATCCATCCGGCTACATTATCCAGGAAGTAACGATCGTGCGTTACCGCGATCACAGTACCTTTATATTGTTGTAAATGCTGCTCCAGCCAGTCAATCGACTCGGCATCCAGGTGGTTGGTAGGCTCATCCAGCAGTAAAACATCTGGTTCTTTCAGCAAAAGGCGACACAATGCCACCCGGCGCCGTTCACCACCTGACAGTACCGCAATTTTGGTGTCAGGCTCGGGGCAGCGCAGGGCATCCATGGCACGCTCCAGCTTGGTGTCCAGTTCCCAGGCATTCACAGCATCTATCTGATCCTGCAGTTCGCCCTGGCGGGCCATTAGCTTATCCATTTTGTCGGCATCGCTGTAATATTCTTCCAGGCCAAATTTCTCGTTGATCTCTTCGTACTCCTTTAATAAGGCAGTAGTTTCGGCAACGCCTTCCTCTACCACTTCGCGTACTGTTTTTTCGGGATCGAGTTCGGGTTCCTGGCTCAGATAGCCAACAGTATATCCCGGCGAAAAAACAACTTCGCCTATATTGGTTTTATCAATTCCTGCTATAATTTTTAATAACGACGATTTACCCGAGCCGTTTAAACCGATAACACCGATCTTGGCGCCATAGAAAAAGGAAAGGTAAATGTTTTTTAAAACTGTTTTTTGCGGAGGGTAGATCTTGCTAACCCCAGCCATTGAAAATATGATCTTTTCGTCTGCCATATAATTGATTAAAAAAGAAATTCAAATATGGTTAAAATTGGCGGATTACCCGAAAAAAGCCGATCCATATTATATTTTTGAGTTAAGTACTCAGCATCAGGTTATTTACACATACTTGTTAATTAATAATTGCGTTAAACATAAACATTATAGCAACTATTGGGGTTGTTTTTACGTATATTATATAAGCAGTGTGGAAATTGTTGCTAATGCCTAAATGTCATGCTTGATGACGAAATTACCAGTTATACCCGGCTTACTGATAAAAATTGTTAATATGTTTAAACTATTTTGAATTTTTTGTATCAAATAGGTGTGTTTCATTTGTATATTGTAAAAAAATTCACCCATTCGTTGAATTTTTTGATAAAAGTTGCATAATAAAGCTAAACTTTAATAGCTTGCGTATCATATCAATGTCTGTTTCTGCAAACCATTAAATGTTGGCAATATTGTTGATAAATGTTAAGTCAAGCGTCGTGGTTTGTAAAAACAAAATTAATAGATTAGGACGTTCATAAATAGAAAGGTATATATGGAAGCTAAATTTTCGCCGAGGGTTAAAGATGTTATTCAATATAGCAGGGAAGAGGCATTACGCCTGGGGCACGACTATATCGGGACCGAACATCTTTTACTGGGGCTTATCCGGGACGGAGACGGTGTTGCAATTAAATTGCTAAAAGGTTTGAACGTTGACACAGCTAAACTGCGCCGCGCCGTTGAAGATGCCGTAAAAGGAACTATTGGAACAAATGTACATATTGGCAGTATCCCATTAACTAAACAAGCCGAGAAAGTACTAAAGATAACTTATCTTGAAGCCAAGATATTTAAAAGCGATGTAATTGGAACCGAGCACCTGCTGCTGTCCATACTGCGCGATGAAGATAATATTGCTTCGCAGATACTGATGCAGTTTAATGTAAACTACGAAGTATTTAAAGGTGAAGTTGAATCACACAAAAATGATGTAACCGACGAAATGCCCGGATCACCAACCGGCGGCGACGACGACTTTAAAGAAGAAGAAGCTTTTAGCCAGCCTAAAAAGGTATCGGACATTAAATCAAAAACACCAGTGCTGGACAACTTTGGCCGCGATTTAACCCGTGCCGCCGAAGATGGAAAGCTTGACCCTATTGTTGGTCGCGAAAAAGAGATCGAAAGGGTATCGCAGATCTTATCACGCCGTAAAAAGAATAACCCTATACTAATAGGTGAACCAGGTGTTGGTAAATCGGCCATTGCCGAAGGTTTGGCATTGCGTATAGTTCAGCGTAAAGTATCACGTGTGTTGTTTAACAAACGTGTGGTTACGCTTGATCTGGCTTCACTGGTTGCAGGTACAAAATACCGCGGTCAGTTTGAAGAGCGGATGAAAGCGGTAATGAACGAATTGGAAAAATCACCTGATGTTATTTTATTTATTGATGAGATACATACTATAGTAGGTGCTGGTGGTGCTTCAGGCTCGCTTGATGCCTCCAACATGTTTAAACCTGCTTTGGCCAGGGGCGAAATTCAATGCATTGGCGCAACTACTTTAGATGAGTACCGTCAGTACATCGAAAAAGATGGCGCTTTGGATCGCCGTTTCCAGAAAGTAATGGTTGAACCAGCTACTCCTGTTGAAACTATCGAGATCCTGAACCGCATTAAAGAAAAATACGAAGAGCACCATGGTGTAACTTACACCCCGGAAGCTATCAATGCCTGCGTTAATTTAACTACCCGTTATATTACCGACAGATTTTTACCAGACAAGGCTATTGATGCTTTGGACGAGTCAGGCTCACGTGTTCACTTAACCAATATTCACGTGCCTCAAAACATACTGGATATTGAGCAAAAGATCGAACAGATCAAGATCGAGAAAAATAAGGTTGTTCGCAGCCAGAAATACGAAGAAGCAGCTCAACTGCGTGATACTGAAAAGAATCTGCTAGTTGAACTGGATCAGGCTAAAGCATTATGGGAAGCCGAAACAAAATCAAAACGTTACACCGTAACCGAAGATAATGTTGCCGAAGTAGTTTCTATGATGACTGGTATCCCTGTACAAAGGGTAGGCCAGGCCGATAGCCAGAAACTGTTGCACATGGCAGATACCGTTGGCAGCAAGATCATTGGTCAGGAAGATGCCATCAAAAAACTAACCCGCGCTATTCAACGTACACGTGCAGGCTTAAAAGATCCTAAAAAACCAATCGGTTCATTTATTTTCTTAGGCCCAACAGGTGTTGGTAAAACAGAGTTGGCCAAAGAGCTAGCCCGCTTTATGTTTGATACCGAAGACGCGCTGATACAAATTGATATGAGCGAGTACATGGAGAAATTCGCGGTATCACGTTTGGTAGGAGCGCCTCCGGGCTACGTGGGTTATGAAGAAGGCGGACAGCTGACTGAAAAAGTACGTCGTAAACCTTATGCTGTGGTATTACTGGATGAGATTGAAAAAGCTCACCCTGATGTATTCAATATCCTGTTACAGGTATTGGACGAAGGGCAGCTGACCGACTCACTGGGCCGCAAGGTTGACTTCAGGAACACCATCATCATCATGACTTCGAATATCGGTGCCCGCCAGTTGAAAGACTTTGGCCAGGGTGTAGGTTTCAGCACTAACGCTAAAAACTTACAAGCCGATACACATTCACGCGGTGTTATCGAAAACGCTTTGAAACGTGCTTTTGCACCAGAATTTTTGAACCGTATTGATGATGTGATCGTGTTTAACTCATTGGGTAAAGACGAGATCTTCAAGATCATCGATATCGAATTGGGATTCTTGTTTAGCCGCGTTAATGGTTTAGGTTTCAAAATTGAACTGACCGAAGCTGCTAAAGAGTTTATTGCCGATAAAGGTTATGATTCGCAATTTGGTGCGCGTCCGTTAAAACGGGCTATCCAGAAATACCTGGAAGATCCAATTGCCGAAGAAATACTAAAAGGTGAATTGAGCGAAGGTGATATCATGGCAGTTGACTATGATAAAGAAGCCGGCGAGATCAAGATCACTGATAAAAAAGGTGAAAACAAAAAGCCAGAACAGGAAGAGCAGAAATAATTGATTCTTCTTTTAGATAAGCAAAACCCGGCCGCAAGCCGGGTTTTTTGTTTTGTAACTTATTTTGTGGCCGCTATCGGTTCATAATCTACTGGTAACATTTCTGCAAAACGGTATGATGTCCAGTCGCCCTCAAATATGATACTGCGTGGGTTGTGCACAATGCCATTGTTGTCAAAAAAAGCGTAAGCTTCGTGCTCATCAAGCGTAGCTATAGATGTAGCAAAATCCGATTTATCCATATCCAGGGAGCGGTAAATATCCGGGTTGCTATTCGCTTTTTTGTTGTACATTACGTACAAACAATCATTAAAACCAAGCGCGAATAAACCAGGCTGATCGGTACGTTTGGCAAATGCGTTTACATCAAGTGGTTGTCTGATCAACGTTTGCAAGTATTTGTTCTTATCGTTAAACGGGCCCCCTTTATATTCGGGATTGGGTTTGCGGATAAGTCTTAAAACCTCAAAACCCTCTTGTAGCAGTTGGTTGGTAATAATGCTGCGTAAAAAATGCATCGGCGAACCCAGGTAGGCGGCCTGCCTTTTCTTTTTCCATTTCCGGATCTTTGAACTGCTGCCGGCAAGATCTTCAAATACCGATATGCCATCATAGTATAAAAAGCCCTTATTGTTATTATAAGTGAATTGATTAAGCTTATATTTTATTTTATACCCCAGGGCTTTATTCTCTATCTCTAGAAAATCATAAGAGGAGGCCTGAAGAATGCGTGTTTTAGCATCATATTCAAAGTCGAGCAGATCGGGGTTGAGTATTTTGCATTGCGCTGCATTGGCCGATGTGCCCAGGAACTGACGTTTAAATATGTCATAATATTTCCCCCAATCGAGGTTGGGTTTAATTTTTACCTCGTTAAGCTCAATGGTTTTGGGTAGCAAAGCAATTTCGGGTATAATGATGTTGCTGTTAACCATGGTGATGGTTTTACTATAGGTTTCGTAACCAACAACAGACACGATGAGGTCATACCGTACATTATTGAGGATAAAAGAACCATCAGCAGCAGTTTTATTACCTACACTGGCATTATTCAAAAACACACTGGCATCGGCTATGGGCTTTTTGTCATTAAGGTTGATCACTTTACCGCTAATTTTTAGCTGGGCAAAACAAAACAATGGGCTTAAGAGTAATAATACCAACAGTGATTTAAGCATATTTAAAATTAAACTAAAAAATTAGTTTAACAAAGGGGAATTTATATTACGTGTAGACTTATATAGTTAATGATACTATAAAAATAAAATAACATAAAAAACGTTAAACCTTTTAGTGACATTTGCGTCTTATTAAATATTAGTAACCAATACATTCATTTATGAAAAAAATCTTGACTCTCGTTTGCTGCACTATTTTACTGGCGGCAACATCTTGTACTAAAAAATACATTACTCCAGCAAACATTACAGTAATTTACAACATTGCCGGCACCACGGGTTGGAAGGTTTATACAGACTCCGGAGGTAAGCAATCGTACTCATCAGTACTTAGCGATTTACCTGAACAGGATCAACAGGCTCAGGCAAATGGCGGTGTATTAGTTTATATCTCCTATGATAATGGTGCTACTTACGAGGCTCTTCCTGAGGTATACAACGGAATTTCATACAGCTATACTTCGGCTGTAGGGGCGATTACTATTTATGCACAGAATGCCAATGGTACACAACTAAGTGCTCCTCCTTCTGATGACATCAAAGTAAAGGTAGTATTGGTTGATTCATCTCAATAATCTAAAAGACATTAAACAAAAAAGCGCCCTGCATATGCAGGGCGCTTTTTTGTTTAATATTAATATGCGGTCTTTATTTTTCCATTTGCTCAATAACCGCCTGGGTTACGCCGGTGAAAGAGAAACCCCCATCGTGGAAAAGGTTTTGCATGGTAACCATACGGGTAAGGTCGCTGAACAGGGTTACACAATAGTCGGCACATTGATCGGCGCTGGCATTACCTAGCGGACTCATCTTTTCTGCATAATTAACAAAGCCATCAAATCCTTTTATGCCCGATCCTGCCGTAGTGCGGGTTGGTGACTGGGATACCGTATTGATGCGCACTTGTTTTTTGATACCATATTGATAACCAAAGTTTCGGGCAATACTTTCCAGGTAAGCCTTATTATCGGCCATATCATTATAATCTGGAAATACGCGCTGGGCTGCAATATAGGTTAGGGCTACCACAGAACCCCATTCGTTAATAACATCCATTTTCATGGCTGCCTGCAACACGCGGTGTAAGCTCAGTGCCGATATATCCAGTCCTTTATGGGTAAAATCATAATTGTTTTCGGTGTAATGAATGCTTTTGCGCACGTTAACACTCATGCCTATGGAATGCAAAATAAAGTCGACACCTCCGTTAAAATGCTCCTGCGTTTTGGTAAGCAGGTTGGTAATATCATCATTGCTGGTAACATCAGCGGCAATAACCGGTGCATTGCATTCTTCGGCCAGTTTATTGAGTTCGCCCATACGCAGGGCAATAGGCGCGTTAGAGAGTACAATTTCGGCACCTTCCTGTACAGCGCGCTGTGCCACTTTCCAGGCTATGGATTGATCATTCAAGGCACCAAAGATGATCCCCTTTTTACCTTTTAATAAATTATAAGCCATGTTTTGAGTTTTTATAATTGATTTATTGTTTAATTAGCGGTTTACTATGTGCTAAAGGATAGTCATGCTGAACTCGTTTCAGCATCCCACATGTAAGGCATAAACATGAAGTCGGCCCGCATTATGGGATGCCGAAATGAATTCGGCATGACCTCGATCCATTTATCTACTGCAAACTCCCAAGCAATTCCCTTGCATTTTGCAAAGCGCTTTCACCAGGTTTATCGCCGCTGAGCATTTTGGCAATTTCCAGTACACGCTCTGGTTGATCCAACTGTTTGATGCGGGTATAGGTAATAGCTGCCGAATCATCCTTATAAACAAAATAATGATTTTGGCCTTTGCTGGCTATTTGCGGTAAGTGGGTTATCGTGATCACCTGCAGATTATCGGCCAGGTGCTCCATGATCTGCCCAACTTTATTGGCTACCTCGCCGGATACTCCTGTATCTATCTCGTCAAAAATAATGGTAGGCAAGGCAGTGTATTGTGCAATAAGCGATTTAATACTGAGCATCAACCGGGAAAGCTCACCGCCTGAGGCTACTTTGCTCATCTCGGCCAATGCATGGCCTTTGTTGGCCGAAAACAGGAATTTGATCTGATCGGCACCGGTTGCCCCGAGCGCCAGCCCTTCCTTTTCAACTCCCCCTTTCGGGGGCAGGGGGGCATGTTCTATCTTCAATGCCGAATTGCTCATGCCCATTTCGGCCAGCGTTGCCAATACTTGTTTTTCAATAGCCGGAATAGCTTTCAGGCGATTGGCGGTTAATTGCCCTGCCAGTTTTTCCAGTTTGGTTCTGTCAGCAGTTAATTGTTTTTGCAGTTGTTCTACAGCCTCGTCACTAAACAGTACTTTCTGGATCTTGTCAGACAGATCATCCTGAATAGCCAACAATTCGGCATTGGTGTTTACCCGGTGCTTTTTTTGCAAATTATAGATCAGACTCAGGCGGGTGTTGATCTCTTCAACCCGGGCCTCGTTAGTTTGGGTACGTTGTTCAATGATCTCAATTTCGGCAGCAATATCTTTGAGTTCGATAATGGTGCTGCTTAATCTTTGATGAAGCTCTTCTATCTGCGTATCAAATTTTTCGAGGTTACCCAATTGCTGGCCTGCCTCTTTAAGCTGCACCAATGCCGATGCTTCGCCTTCCTGCATCAGGTAATAGGCGCCAAACAGGTTGCGTTTTATTTCTTCGGCGTTGTTTAAAGCGTACAATTCTTTTTCCAGCAGCTCTTGCTCATCGGGATGCAATGCGGCTTTTTCCAATTCATCGAATTGAAACTGGAAATAATCCAGGTCGGTTTTTGCTTTTTCGCTTTCGGCGATGAGGTCGTTAAGCCGGGTAATCGATTTCCGGTAAGCCCTGAATTTGCTTTGATAATCATTCAGCAGCTCATCGTGTTTGGCGACTGAGTCTACTACCAGCAACTGAAACTCCGGATCATTTATTTCGAGCGTAGCATGCTGGGAGTGAATATCGATCAGCTTTTCGCCCAGTTGTTTTAACGCGGTCAGATTAACCGGGGTGTCATTCACAAAAGCCCTCGATTTGCCATCGGCAGAAATTTCACGACGCAAAACGGTTTCGGCCTCGTAATCCAGGTCATTATCTTCAAAAAACGATTTGAGATGAAAGCCATCAATTTTAAACAGCCCTTCAATAACGCATTTTTTTTGCTGATTAAAAAAGTAACGACTCTCGGCCCGTTGCCCTAAAATGAGCGACAAAGCACCCAGGATGATAGATTTACCTGCACCTGTTTCGCCGGTAAGGATATTTAGCCCCTTGCCAAAACTTATCTCCAGGTTATCAATTAAAGCGTAGTTGTTAATGGTTAGCTTTTGGAGCATAAAAAAAGTGTCCTTATTTTATTAAGGACACTAAATTACGAAATTCGATGTATTGGGCTAATATTAAAACTATCTATTAGTGGTATCCGCCTTAGCGTCAGAATCGTATTTATAATCGTACT
>Ga0207671_10006749_pt1 | contig 10158 bp, 8 predicted proteins | sample KBSC24metaG_FD_184352 | JGI IMG/M metagenome (GOLD analysis project Ga0207671, IMG submission 184352) | Corn rhizosphere microbial communities from Kellogg Biological Station, Michigan, USA - KBS C2-4 metaG (SPAdes) (version 2) | ecosystem: Host-associated > Plants > Roots > Rhizosphere > Soil... | reverse complement strand
TCATTGGCGTTATCTGGGCTCGCTGGAGCGGGACAACCGCCAACTGGCCAGCCGTCCGGCCGCCAGTCTCAAGGGTTTTGACCTGGACAGCTACAAGCTGATGATCCAGCCGTATCTGCTGGGCCAGTTGGAATTGCGTCCGCTGCCCGGGCTGCCGCTGGCGCAGGGCTGAATTCGCATTGACTTGGGCCGGTCTTCCCGGCCCTTGCTGTTTTTGCCGGACCTGAAGTCCGCATCACATTCCTCCCGCTTTTTCCTGTATTGACTCCCTTCGATCCGATGCAACGACGATTCCCTCTCCCTGTCGCCGCCATCCTGCTGGCCGCTCCCTTCAGCCTGAACCCGGCCCATGCCGCTGATTCCGCAGGTTTCTGCAACACCGAGCAAACGCTGGACAAGGACCAGCTGGCTGCCACGCTGATCCGTACCTATCCCGTGAGTACCGCCTATCTGTCGGTCGGCAAGGAGCCAGCGCCGCTGAACTCGCCGCGCGCGCTGGTCGCCTGGCTGCTGCAAAAGCGCGCCACGGAAAAGTCAGGCGGACAGGCCTGCCAGGGCGACAGCTGCAACGTCGACCACATGGCGGCCGATGTGCAATCGCTGCTGGATGGCAAGGATGCCCGTTTCCAGCCGAGTGGCCGCAGTGATGTCATCGCCTTCTTCCGCGACAACAGCCGCGTGGCCTTGCGCTGCACGACGGCCGATGCCACTCCGCGGCTGGCCCATGCAGATGCCGCCTTGCGCATGGGCGTGGCACCGGCTCCTGCATCGACGCCAGCGGCCGCACCCGCCGCGCCAGCCACGGCGCAGGCTCAGGAGGCTCAGCAGGCGGGCTGGATGGACCATGTACGCATTCGCGGCAATCCTGACCAGCTTTCCATCGATCATCGCAACAAGGCGGCTTTCGCCTCGGTCGATCGGGCCAGGGTGTCGCTGGCCAATGACGATGTGGCGCAATCGCGTACCAATGATGTTGTGGTGTTTGCCGGGTATTCGCTGGACAAGCGGCCCATGGGCGAGCCGGGCAGCACCTATGAGGCGGTGCCTTATGTGGGCTTCAAGCAGAACCGGGTGACCACCTATGACACGGGCAATCCCGAGATCACCACGACGCGCACCAGCCAGATCGGGATGCTGTCCGCCTTCCACTTCGCGCATGCGGATACGGCCAATACGGAGGATCTGACGGCGCGTCCCGACTACCTGGTCAACAATACCGACGGCAGCCGCCTGCTGACGGTCAACTTCACGCTCACGCCGGTCCGCCCGGGGGTGCTCAACGATTTCCTGCGCTGGAACAACGGGCTGGCGTTCAAGCCCATCCTGATCGGGCAGAGCCGTAACGGTATCTACATCAACCGGGGGGATCCGGATGTCTACGACCAGCACCAGGATTTCATCCGGTTGGGGGCGCAGGCGGGGTTCACGCTGTCTTCGACCAATCCGGCCTTGCCGTTTGACTTCACCACGACCTATACCGGGTTGAAGGCTTTTCAGGGCAATCGCAGCATTCATTACTGGAAGTCGGTGCTGACGTACAACTTCAACCAGAACGTGGGCCTGAGCCTGGATTATTCGAATGGTTTGCTGCCCGATAGCGGGGATGCGGAGCGCAAGTGGGGGTTGGGGGTGGCTAGCAAGTTCTGATGAGTGGACGCAGCGCTGACGGGGTCGGCGGCGCTGTCGCGATGCTTAATCGCATCCTGCGCCAAGCCCGTAGAGCAGCCATTTTCCCTGGTCGAGTCGGAGGCTGCGGCTTTCCACGCAGGCTTCATCGGCAAAGAACATCACCTCAATTTGCTCATCGGTGACGGTTGTGGTGACTTGCCAGGCTTCACCGGCTTTCATCAGGTGATCGAGCAGCTCGTCGTCAACTTGAAGTACTTCTTGTATGTCCTCTTGGCCGCTTCCACTGTATTCGGCATTGACGTTGGGCGTGACATGTTGCTTGAGATAGGCCTTGCGGGCGGGGGTTTTGCTTGCGCAGAGCAAGGTCTCGATCAATTCATGCGCCTCGTGCGGCAGTTCGCGACGCAGCTCTGAACGCTCAGGCGCTGAGCAGGCATTTTGATACGTTGTGCCTTGCACTTCCAGCGGTGGGAATGATTGTTCGACTTTTGTTGCGCTCGCAAGGAGCAGGGCCGTGGCGATGCCAAAAACGGTAGCCATGATCAGTAGAGCAGTTCTTTTCATGAAGGAAAGGCTGATTCAAAATATGCATTTATCAACGCTCCGGCATTCGCTTGAAGGCTGAGAGCTATAGCTGTGTGCTTAGGTCATTTTGATGCCACAAATTCACTGAGTACTTCTTTGATCTCGTCCTTGGTCAGATAGTCCGTGCTGAGGATCGTATCGAGATCCTTTCTGGTAAGGGGATGATTCCTGAGTAGTTTGAGCAGAGCCCCCTGACTGAAAGCGATCGCGTCTACCGGATCGATCATGGTGGGGTCCCGAAGCGTCTCTAGCTCCAGCGACATCCGATTGATGTTGACGTAAATTTTATAGCGCGAAAATCCTTCAGGGAAAGACGTATCGTAATAGAGGGTTGTGCCGACTGGCAGCAGACCATTTGATGCCTGTTCGGTACTGAGTTGCAACGGTGTGGTGAGGCGGTGGATTTTTACGGTAGCGGGCTTCCAGATAAGGTAGCCGCAGAACAGCAAACTTGCGGCAGTGGCCCCGCCAAGGAAAGAAAGTATCGTGCCTGGTATTTTCATGATTCGTAAATTTCTGAGCGTGAGCCTTTTGCACCTCGACATCATGAGGGCAGCAGGAGTCAGTGATTGTTAGCCTGACAGCTTTCCGGGGAAAGGCGAACATGTCTCATCATCAAGCTTCATGTCGTAGATATACCCGACCACCTTTCCTTTGGCCAGGTCCACGACTTCGTCATCGACGATCGCCATTGTCTGATCCTTGCTGAAACGGGCTTCAAAAGGGCCACGCGTGCGCGTGAAATGACCGACAGGCTTGCCCCGCCGGAGATCGATGACGTAGATCTTGTTGAATGGCGGGACGCCCATCGGTAGCTTGCGCTGGTCGATTCCCCAGACGATGGCGTGGGTCCGGGCGCAGTTGACGGCCCATTGATTCACCGGGATGTCCAGTTGGACGGCGACAGTGCGTCTGCCCGCTTCAAAAGCGAATTGGTTGCCGACAGCGCGGAAGGCACTGCGATGCTTGGGAGTTTCGGCTCCAGCGCTCGGAGGACAGCTGAAGATTGCCAAAAGAAAGAGAGCTAGCGAATAGTGTGATGTCAGCATCGAGCGCATGGTTGGAGGTTTTGATTTCAATTGATCATGCGGTCACGGCGGAGCCATGGCTGCGCAGATTTAAACTTCATGAAACGAGCCGGCAGCATAAAGTTACAAGCGCATTCAGAATGATGCACTCTGTACCGACATGTTTGAGGAACCGATCGCTCCGTGCCGGAAAATCGTATTGATATCTTCATTGTTCAATACGAACTTTTCCTAGCAATTGTTTGAAGCTTTGAAGTTCACCATAGTCCAAACACTGGGCGACGGTGACGCTGATCTTTTCGTGGCCCTTGAATGCGGTGAAGCAGCTCATGACATAACCTCTATCGTGCGGAGAAAAATACTTGATACTCTCTTCATTTATTGTCCAACCTCGCTCTTCGATTGTACGAATAACTTTCCGTTTTGATACTGAATCAGGAGAAATAATCACTTCAAGCTTTGTCTGATTAAAAAAAGGCTTTCCCGATTTAATGCGGAACCCTGACTGTTCCAAAAGATGTTGTTTGTCGGTTGATGTAGCGATGATGACTTTTTCTTTCTCAAATTCATTAGCGCTCCCAGAGATTGATTCTGGGCGTTCATAAGTGGCAAAAGTTACATCGTCTGACTGCGTGCAGTTTGTGAGCGTTAAGTTCTTATCCTTCATCCTTACCTTCTGACATTGTGAGAATGTCTGATTCGACGGCGTGGTTTCGCTTGCGTCTGACTGGGTGGCAGCAAGGGTGATCAGGATCGCTTGCACGGTATTACGGAGTGTCATTCATTTTTCTCCAAATTGATGTGAAGGCTTCCCATCTCTCATTGTCATGAAGAGGTACTCTGTCGGCACGCCCCCTATTGATTTTCCCACCGACTCTTGTTACATGATTTCTATCTGAGCCGCTGGATGCTTCTTTGTTTACATTTTCTCGGGACCAATAAAAGCCTGATACATCACATGCGTTGTAATCGTCGCTGGCGACCAGTTCAGGATTTGGGGGAGTAGTAAAATCTTGTCCTCTGTAGATGGAATAACTGGTGTAATTTTTTCTCCCGGTGATTTGTAGAAATCCACGTCCTTTAAACAAAACGCCGTCGCCTGCTCGTCCACCCACTTTCGCATTCGCGGCGCCATTGTGAAGACCTTCCGCTTTTTTTAGAACTGCTTCCGGCCTTCTCTTTGCATATTCTTGTTCCGTTTCTCCCTTGCGTACCAGTTGCAGACTTTGTGCTTTTCCTTTTCGGAAGTCTGTCGCTGCTTCTTCTGGCGTAATCACTTCATACATTGTTCGAAAATATCGGTCCAGGCCGCTTTCACTTCGGAACTGCCACCAACCTGTTTCGTGACCAACTTGAGCTAAAAAGTGAGAACAACGAAGTGGGGAGGTAGCGATGAGATATTTTCGAAGAACTTTGTTGGATGCGATTCGTATGGCTTCTGCGCGAGCACGTCCCTGCTTGGGAGCGGCAGAGAGTATTTGATGTAGTTCTTTACTGCTCAGCCAACCACATTTCCTGAAATGCTGGAAGAACTTCACCGGATGGAAGTGCCAGTGCACCGATCCGATATCTGCTCCGAGCGAAGCATCTTCCCAGAAAGCTAGCGCCTCAACATGACGCTGAAATTCGGGAAAGTCCGCTTGAGGCAAGTAGGTGCTGTCGTTCAGGCTGGGCGCCGCGCTGGTTTCCATATTCGGCCCTTCTTGGGTCAGCCAATTCCAGCGCTCCGCAATGCCACCTCGTTGCCATTCAGTCGGAAATTTACACACCATGCCGCGCATGGCCCGCTGAACCTCTGTATTTTTCAGTCGATTTTCTGCCTCGGATCGAGTGGTGATCCCGTCGCCGTCTTCGTCCAGCATTTTGCGAAGGACATCGATATCGCAGCGGCTATTCTGATCATCGTAGTCCATCAATAATTGCCAGCCTGCCCAATGGGGCGCATCGGCATCGCTGTACTTGAACACACCGGGGGCATTCAGGTTCACCCATCCTTGCCCATTCGCTGTGGAGATCTGTCGCCAGTGTGGCACGTCACCTGGCGTCAAGCGATCTGGCCCCAAGATCCGCCCGAAGCGCAGCAATTCGTAGACTGCACTATGCGACGGTACTTGACTGGCACGCGCGGCTCCGTAAGCCTGAACGACTTTTCCTGCCTGTCGGTAAAGCTCATATTCGGCATCGTTTTCCGTCAGCGCTGCACCCACCCGAGTCCCATCGGCACGGTAGGTACTGACATAAGCGTTTCCACCTCGAAAACGTACACCGACGAACAGCGATTCGTTCAAAACCGTTTCGCCGGAGCCTGATTTTTCAGTGAGAGGAGGACGCTGCGTGTAGAGCCGGGTATCGCCGGGCAATCTAAAGTAGATTTCACCAAAGACCGCATCGGTACGACCGTTTGTCGTGATGTTGAGGTCACCCATATTGCGGCCGAGCAGTCTTTTAAGGTTGTCGTCGTCGCAGATGATCTCAAAGTGGATGATGTTGGCGTGCCCCTCAAATGAGCCTGCACTGCCCAACTCGGCCTTGCGATAAATTGTTTGGCCAGCCTTGATACCGCGTATCGTCTGCATATGCATGTAGATGGAGTAGAAACGTACTGGCGTTTCTGCATCGTTCTGGGCTCCGATCGTGGAATCGTGACGAATGATGATGCAGCCGTCATCTGTCCATCCCATATAGCCGAGTACATGCTTTTCATCTTCAGTAGCGGTGGCAGGGCGCGCTGTTGGTTGTCGAACGTAAGCGACGATGCCATCGGCAATGGCCCGAACAGGTTCGCGACCGTTGTTACGAGCTGGGGCTTCCAAATGCAAGCCTCCGTGCCACGAGAGTTTATGGCTGACCGGGAAATTCCCATGTTCCGGGCTACGCATGGCCCTCTGCAGATAGGCATCATCGTCTTGATCAAGATGCGGAGGAAGAAAAGGCGGGCTGATGAGCATATGGAATCCTTACCGCGAGAACGAGAATTTCCGTGAACCTTTTGCACCCACGGTGCTTTTCGGTAAAGGAGAAAGGCTTGCCGCTGCACTCGCTCCTCCGGGAAACGCATGCGTTCCCCCCTTCACCGAAAACGTCCCCGGACAGGCAAACGTGATATTCCCACCCTCCAGCGTCACCGAAGCCTGCCCCGCCTGCAGCACGATCTTCTGGCGCGCCTTGATCTCAATGCCTTCATTGACGCTGATGACGCTCACATCCTTGTCAGCCAGGATCTCCAGCGCATCGGTATGCGCCTGCAAGGAAACCGGGCCATTGCCGGCGAAGGCCTGAATGCCGCCGTCGTGCGCAAAGAGCGTCGCCGCCTTGCCGGCCGCGAGACTGGCGGTATCGGCGGCAGTCCAGTGGGTATCCCCCTGTGTGGTCCAGTGAAGGTTTTCGCCAGCGTAGAGCACGGTGGATGCCGCACTGGCCCAGTTGACGTTCGTCGGGGACTCCATCAGCACAGCGGCCTTGCTGAACTTTTCGACCGGTTGCGAGCTGTCGCTTTCACGGGAGCCCGCCTGGCTCTTGAATGCGTCCTGACCATTGACGCTGGCCGGATGCTTGCCCTGATCCTGCGGGTCGATGACAGAGATGAAATCGGTCTTGGCCTGCAAGGCGTCCGCACTGTGCAACGCCTGCTGCTGTGTGGCGGCCTCGCCCATGGTCTGCGCCAGTTGCTGCGCACCCTTCAACTGCGCCACGGCTTCGTGGGCATCCATCTGCGTGCTGGTGACGCTGGCACCCGCAACCGGACGCGCCGTCGAGGAAATCAGCAAGCCCTCCGCACCGCGCACTACGCCCCAAGCGTCCGTGCGCAGTTCAAAGCCCTGGCCGCGATAGTTGCCACGCTGGGCTCCGGTATCTGCCTGATCGATCAGATGGCCGAGATTGAGCTGGGATTTGCCCTGGCTCGAGGCCAGGCGCATGCGCAATTGCGACTGCGTGTCGTCCACCACCCATTGATTGAAACCGCTGCCATCATGCGCCGTGCTGTGCCAGCCTGAAATCGTGCCGGCATGGTTGGCGTCAGACTCGGCTCCTGCCGGGAAGGGCGGCACATCATTGCCGTTGTAAAGTTGTGCGACCACGACGGGACGATCAATGTCACCCTCGATGAAATCGATCAGCACTTCGCTGCCGATGCGCGGCGTGAACTGGCTGCCCCAGTTGGGGCCGGACTGCGCTTCTGCCACGCGCACCCAGGTGCCGGAGGAGTCGTTGCCGGGGGCATTGCCGTCCTTGTCATCGAGATTGCCGGTCTCGCGCAAGCCGCCCGGATTGGGCGACTTCCCGCGCTGCCAGTGGAACTGGACCCTGACGCGGTGATTGCGGTCGGTGGTAACGGCCGCATCCGGCAGGCCGGTCACCAGCGCAGTCTGGGTGCCACGCGCCGTGGGCTTGAGGCGCTCCGTGATTGCAGCAGGAACGATGGGGACTACCTCACGCACGGCCACGAAGCTGTTGCGGTAGGTCCCTGCCTTCAGGTCGTCCTCGGATACGCTGCCCGAAGAGGGCGTCTTGCCGAACAAATTTCCCAGCGAGGCGGGGGCGACCTGATCGAGAAGCTGGGCAATGTTGCTGTCGAAGTTGTTGCGGGCCCTGTGCGTGACCGAGAGCAGCTTGAAGCGGTTTTCGCCTTCGGGATAGCGCTCATGCTGGCTTAGCGTGAATTGCGTTCCTGCACTGAGCTGGCGTGCCGCACCTGCGCCCTCAAAGCGCTTGTTCTGCATTTCCAAGGCCTGCAGCATCAACTGCGCATGGGTCGCGGCCGCCTCCTGGTCTGCAAAGTCCTGCTGGCCAGTGCCGTCGTAGACCGCCAAGGCAGGGACTTCACCGGCATCCAGGCTGGAGTTCTCTTCGGCCGACGGTGAAGAAATCTTCTCGGGATGCCAACTGGCCAGCGCCACTGCGTTGGAACGCACGCTGCGCATGGCGCTGAAGTCGGTGATGGCATCGCTGGCCTCGGTGGCGGCGATACGGTGAAAGCGGATGCGCGTATCGCCGCCGGGCAGATCAGGTGCCTTGGCCTCGCGGTCGAAGATGACCAGCTTGTGTCGCGCCTGTTGCTGGCCAGAGGCCTGGCCTTGCTCACCCTCCTGTTGATGCTCGAAGCGGAAGTTCAGGCCCTCGCTGGCCAGGATGCGGCGCAGGAAGGCGAAATCGCTTTCTCGGTATTGGGTGCAGATGTCTCGCCCGGTGAGCGTCTGGGTGACATCCAGGGCGAAATTGGCTTGCGGGTATTCCTTCAGGACGGCGCTGGCGATGTCGGTGACGCTCATGTCCTGAAACAGGAAGCTGTCGCGGCGGCGGTCGAGGAAGGCGAGGAAGGATTCCAGCCGCAGCCGGTAGCGCGCCAGTCCGCCATCAGCACCCAGCCATGAAGCCTGCGTGCAGTAGCCATGCCAGGCGCGTCGGCTGCCGTCGGCCTGAAGCAGACGCAGGGTCAGTTCAGTACCGATGAACTGCTTGAGATCGAGATCGGTGGAAACCGAAAGGGCATCGATGTCGAACTGGAAGTTGTCATTGACGCTCTCCTGGCCGTGGAAGCGCTCCACGACCAGGGATTCGGGCAATCCAGCTTCCTGGGCGCTGGCCAGCGTGATCAGGCGCGCGTGTTGCGACAGGCCAGGGCCGAAGAGTTGGTTGATGACGCTGGAAAGTGAATCGGGAAAAGGCAGATTCATCTGTGTGGCCTTCCAAGACTATCAGGGGAGAGATCGCGTTCAGGGCAGGGTGATGGTCAGGTTAGCGGTACGCGGTGCCAGCTTGACGATATCGGAATAGCCGGCCAGTCCGTTTTCCGTGCCGCTGGTCAGCATCCAGTTCAAGCCGAGGTAGGCGAACAGGGCGATGAAGGCAAACAGCGAAGCCACCACCCACAGCGGCACGTCATTGCGCAGCTTGTTGACGATGGCGTCAGGCCGCGCCCAATGTGGCGCGAAGCCGGCGCTCTTGCCCTTGAGATGGGCGATTTCATCTCCCAGTCGTGCGGTCAGATAATTCAGTTTCTCCGGACCTTCCAGCGCGTACTTGCCCTGGAACCCCAGCAACAGGCACATGTGAAACACTTCCAGCGCCTGGATGTGCGCATTGCCGCGGACCCGCAGGTCTTCCAGCTGCTTGAAGAAATTTTCACCTGCCAGTTGATCGCCGAACATGGTCAGCTGCAGCGGACGGCGCTCCCAGGCGTCGCGGATGCCGAAGCTGGAGCGCAGGATGATTTCATCGACCGAGGCGCAGAACGCGTATTTGGCGGCGTAGACATCTTCCGGGGAGACGTCGAGTTTCTTCGCATTGCGTTCCACATCGCCCAGGAATTTCTGCATCTTCACCGAGAAGGAAGCTTCATCCACCGGTGCGCTGCCATTCTTGAGCATGAAGAGCGCGTAAAAACCGTCATACATCAGATCCAGCAGCGAACGCGCATTGACCGGCGCGGCGGCCATCTGGGCCGGGGGGAGATGGTCCTGATCGAGCAGGGAAGGGGCCGAAGTCATGTTCATTGCGTCACCGCCAGGAGTTCGAGTTTGAGGTCACGGATACCGGAAGGTACATAAATGCAGATCGATTGCGCCTGCAGCATGCGCTCATACATGGCACCCTTGCTTTCCAATGTGAAGTAATAGGTATCGGGGCGCACGGGCAGGGCAGCCGGCACTTGCGGCGAGTGCCCCAGCTTCACGCCGGGCAGTGCGGCCAGCACGAATTTCTCCACATCCTCGGGCGCGCCGATCTTGAAGCGCAGCGGTACCACATCCACCAGCTCGATGGCCGGCAGGTCGGCGTTGACGGCCAGGTAGAAACTGGTCTTTTCGTCGATCTTGCCCGAGTCCAGCATGCCCATGTGATACGACGGCTTGCTCTCGTGCAGGGCGATGGCGAAATAGCGTGACGAGATGACGGTATCGAGCAGTTCGCGGATGAT
>Ga0207671_10006739_pt1 | contig 10168 bp, 7 predicted proteins | sample KBSC24metaG_FD_184352 | JGI IMG/M metagenome (GOLD analysis project Ga0207671, IMG submission 184352) | Corn rhizosphere microbial communities from Kellogg Biological Station, Michigan, USA - KBS C2-4 metaG (SPAdes) (version 2) | ecosystem: Host-associated > Plants > Roots > Rhizosphere > Soil... | reverse complement strand
AGCGCCAGCAGTTGATACTATGAGTATTAACAAATAGTTTAAGATTTGCGTTAAAAGAATTACTCTGCCCCTCATCTCTTAAACCTTAAATGATAAAAAATCCATAAAAAAACAGGACTTGATTTTAATTATAATTTAAGATAACGAATAATGTTTGTTCAAATTGCAAAAGACGAATTAATAAAAGAGACCTCGAAAAAAGCATGGTTCCAAACCAATAATATTATTTGGCCCATTATTTTGCTTTACCCGGTTTTTAGTATTGTTGATTACGTATATGCACCAGAAATTTGGATACAGTTTTTTATAGTACGGTTGATCACCAGCGCTTTGATATTTGGCCTGCACGGGCTTTTTACGGCTAAAGGATATGATTACCGTTTGTTGCTGCACATCAGTTTCTTTATGCTATCGGTAACATCGGCGCTTTTATGCAATATTGTAAAGATCCAGAACCTTAATATTTACTACCTGGTTTTTGCAACCATTGTATTGTTTTTTAACCTACAGGTATTTTGGGAGCCTTTTAACTCCTTTATGGAGGTATTGGTAGCCTTATTGCTACTGGCCATATTTTTTAATTTATTCAGCGATTATAATCTGGATATCGTGATCAGTAATGGCGGGCAGTTCTTTTTTATAACCGCTATTATTTCATGTATCATCCCCGGTACCCGTTACAAGGTGATGCGAAGGGATGTGCGCTCGCAGATACTGATCGAAAAATCAAACGAACAGCTTAAGCAGCAAAACGCCGACATTAACGCCAAAAACAACCTGATCGACGCGCAATATGAACAATTGCGCAAAATTGACGATCAAAAGAACAGCTTTATTAATATAGCCGGGCACGATCTGAAAAACCTTATTGGCTCTGTAGTGATGAGCAATAACATGATCAAGGAAGAAGATTATCGCCTGAGCAACGACCAAAAAGAGTATGTGGGCTATATATCGGAATCGGCCGATAAGATGCAGTACCTGCTCAACAGGCTGATGGACGTGAAAGAGATCGAATCGCCGGAGATGCAGTTTAACCTCGAGATATTTGATGCCAATACCGAAGTGGCGCACGTTTTCAGGGGCTTATATGAAACCGCGCAGATGAAAAACATCCACCTGACGGATAACATCCTGAAACTGCCGCTCAATGTTAAGCTCGACCGTGTATTTGCCGGTCAGGTATTTCAGAATTTACTGTCGAACGCTATTAAATTTTCGCAAACCAATAATGATATCCGGGTGGTAACCAGCCTGCAGCGCCAACGCTTTGTTTTTGAGATCATTGACGAAGGCATCGCCATAGGCCAGAAAGAGCTGGATATGATGTTTAATAAATTAAAAACGCTTAATGATACATCAGGCGTTAATGAAAGCCGCCTTGGTTTGGGACTTTCTATCGCCAAACTGATGACCCAGGAAATGGGCGGCGAACTAAGCTATCGCAGTGACGATAATGGTAATTATTTTAGAGTTGAGTTTTACGTTATAAATTAATATTTACAACCAGATGAATAAATTTTTAGCCCTTTTAGCCTTTGTATTTTTAGTTAATACAACGACGCAAGCACAAAGTATAGTAACTTTTAAATCGCTTGGGCATGAAGACGATGTGCTGTACGGAATGAGTGGCGCTAATTCATTTTATGTGAAGATAACCCCGCTTACCGAAATGAACGGCAGCAAGCTGGTATTGTATTTTGAGCCCTCACAGGCTTTGATCAAAGAGCGCTCGTACATTAACGTGGTTATCAACAACAAACCCGCCTATAGCGGCCGGTTAACCAGGGATTCGATCCAGAAGCTCACCCTGAACCTGACCCGCGCGGATCTGTCGGCAGACAAGTTCCTGAAGATCCAGGTAAAAACCCTGCTTACCATCAGCGATGATGAGTGTAAGGATCTGGATAACCCGGCTATGTGGTTAAAGATCAAAAACTATTCATACCTGGCCTTACTAAAAAGCAATAAGAGCTTTTTTGATAACGTAAACATCAGCAACTGCTTCGATTCCAAAAGGGCTATTGTTTATCCTGCAAACCCAAGCCTGCATGATTTGAAAGCGGTAGCATGGGCATATGCCAGGTTAAAAAAGACCCAAACCCGCAACATCCAGGTGTTTGAAGAAGGTAAACTGCCTGATACCGTACGCAACTATATAGAGGTTGGCAATATAGCAAGCCTGCCTGCAGCTCAACGCGAACTGATAAAAGTAACCCCGCAAAGTGATCAGGGTTTATTTTACCTGCACAAATCGGTAGGTATGGTTACTGATACCATCACCCGCATGGTTGCAGCACCAAACGGTACCCTTACGCCGGTTAAAACCCTGAGCCAGGAAAACGTATCTAAAGAAATATTATTTATTACTGGTGGTGATGATAACGGCTACGAAAAAGCGATCACCGCTTTGGGTAACATGAATATCCTGAACTCCACCTACGGCGATTATCTGCTGATTGAGAAAGCACAAAACACTTTCTTTAAAAGCATCGACGAAAACCGCTCCAAATTATCTCTGAAACAAATTGGCGGTATCAGCGACTTTTTATCGGGCATTGGTTCATTGAAAAGTGCTTACTCCTTTAAAAACAGCGACTTTAGCTTTACACCAAAAGAGGTGGAGATCCACTTTGTGGCCAATTACAGCGGCTTAAGCCCCGGCGACCGTGGTTTCTTTAACATTTACCTGAACGGCCTATTGATCAGCAGTGAGAAATTGGATGCATCCGGTAAGTTAAATACCTCTATTACTATTAACCGTTACCAGCACCATAAATACAATACGCTGGAAGCAGAGTTCAGGTTTTTCCCAACCAACGGGCATTGTAAAGACAGTTTCATCAATTTCTTTGCCGAGGTTGACGTAGATAAATCATACCTGGAATCAAAAAATCCGTTCATCACCAGCAACCTGAGCTTTTATCAATATCCGGAAGCCTTTAATACCGGTACCACACGTGTATTGATAAGCAGGGATTACGCGAAATACGCTGCTGCCGCGCTGGGTGAAATTATTTATGAACTGAATAACAACATCAACGCTAATAACTTCCCAGAGTTTGTTTATTCGGACGGGATACAGCCAGATGAGCTTAAAAAGTATAACATTATCGCGCTCCTTTCTAAAGACGATAAGTTACTGAACGAGTTCCCTGACGCGCCAATTACGTTCAGTCGTGATTTCCGCCTGTATAATACGGATAACCATACACCGGTCTATTCCTTGTCCGATACGGTATCAAACGGCCTGGCCCAGATATTTTATGGACGAAGCAATAACGCCACACTGGTACTTACCGCAACCGGCAAGCACATATCTGAAGCATTCCTGGCGGTATCAAAATCCATTACCGAACAGCTTTCAACCTTGTCGAGCAACGTTTGTATATCTGATGTTAACTCTAACAAATATTTGTTCAACATCAATAAATCAAGCGAGAACCTGGAGTATATTGATACCAAAAGCGGTTTAACCCGTTTCTGGGACAACTATAACCTGTACATACTGTTGGGTTTACTGATCCTGATCTTGCTATCGTTCCTGTACGTGCGTTCAAAAGTTCAAAAATCACAGGAGTTGTTTAACGATTAATCTTTTATAGTATCAAGTAGTTAGTATCAAGTATCACGATTTTCAGGTACCTAATACTAACTACCTGATACTATGGATCAGGTATTACGATTTTTCTGTAACATTTTAAATCTGTACTTGATACTTGATACTAACTACTTGATACTAAATAAAACAACAATGAGTATTTCTATTCCTGAACTTTTGGTTAACGACGGGTTCATCACACCAGGCGATCAGGAAAAAATCAAGCGTTTTTCAGAACGGTCTGGCATGTCATATACCAAGATCGCTTTGAACTTTGGTTATATCTCCCGTAAAAATTACGAGCGCTCTTTAACCAACGCGGGCTTTACCTTTGCACCGGTAAGGGAAGAGGCTTTTGATACCGAAATACTAAAAAAGATCGATCTCAAATTTGCTAACGATCATATCGCCCTACCGCTCCGTATCGAGAATAATAAGGTAGTAACCTTAATGAGCGATCCGAGCAACCAGCTGTTTATTGAGTTTATCAGATTTACTTACGACCTGGAACCCCACATCATTGTGGCCAGCGACCTGGACATTACCTGGTTAAGTCACAAACTACTGGGCGAAAAATATGTTAAGGCCTCTGTGTTTGAGCTTTTAAGGCGCGATCCCGACAGCTCGGCATCCACCACCTTTACCAGTCCGCAACTCATCACTATTTTTATCATCATCAGTATCACCGTTATCGGGCTGGTGTTGAATTTTAAAAATACATCCATCATTATCAATGTTATCATCAGTACATTTTTCCTGATCGCTATTATTTTTAAGCTGTTCCTGGCCCTGGTGGGCTCGCGCTTTGAATTGCATCAGGCGGTAACTAAAACCGATGTACGGGATATTGTAGAAAGCAGTTTGCCGGTTTACACCATATTGCTGCCGGTTTATAAAGAAGATAAGCTGATCAAAAAGCTGATCTGGAATTTACAGAGCCTGGATTACCCCCGCGAACAGTTGGATATTAAATTGCTGATTGAGGAAGATGATGATAAAACACTGCAGGCGGTTCAAAATCTTGATTTCCCGGGTGTTTTTGAAGTTATCGTAGTGCCTTTTCACATGCCTAAAACAAAGCCCAAAGCTTGTAACTATGGCCTGCATTTTTCAAAAGGTAAATACCTCACTATTTATGATGCCGAGGATATCCCCGATACCGATCAGTTAAAAAAGGTGGTATCCCTTTTTGCCAAACTACCGCAAAATTATATCTGCGTACAAAGCGCGCTGAACTATTTTAACCGGAACGAGAACTTCCTGACACGTATGTTTACGCTGGAATACTCCTACTGGTTTGATTATATGCTTCCGGGATTGGATACCTTGGATATCCCTATTCCGCTAGGAGGTACCAGCAACCATTTTAAAATGGACGCCCTGATAGAGTTAGGCGCCTGGGATCCGTTTAACGTGACCGAAGATGCCGACCTGGGTGTACGCGCTTACGCCAAAGGTTATAAAATAGCCATCATTAACTCCACCACTTACGAGGAAGCTAACAACGAGCCTATTAACTGGATACGCCAGCGTTCGCGTTGGATCAAGGGTTATATGCAAACCTACCTGGTACACATGCGTAACCCGGCGAAACTGGTTAAAAAAATTGGCTGGCGGGGCTTTTGGGGATTTAATTTCTTTATAGGCGGCACATCGGCTACATTTTTGGCTTATCCGCTTTTACTGGGCATATTTATCTGCTACCTGATATTTGATTTTTCGACCATGCGCACCTTGTTCCCGGATTGGGTATTATTTATGGCGATATTTAACCTGATGGTGGGTAACATCCTCATGATCTATATCAACATGATGGCGGTATTTAAACGCAGGTATTTTGAACTGATATTATTTGCCATTGCCAACCCGGTTTACTGGTTGATGCACTCGGCAGCGGCTTATATGGGCTTGTACCAGTTAATAGTGAATCCTTTTTACTGGGAAAAAACCAATCACGGATTAAGTAAAGTTAATAACCCAACAAACGTTATTAAATAAGATTGTTGTAATGAAAATTTCAAAAAATCAATATCTCTTTATTTTAACCCTGATACTTGGCGCTTACTACCTGGTGATCGGTATTTATTTAAATCATCTGGGTTATTATAATCAGGAAAGCATTTTTTATATCGAAAAAACCAAAATAGTGTTTGAGGGCTGGGGTAACCGTATCAAGGTTATGGGCCTTACATCACCCTTACTACCCTTTTACAACACCTTTATTTTTAGCTGGCTCGATTCCTACCTGGCGCCGGTAATAGCATCGGCCATTGGTACGGCTGTTTTATTTTATGTTATTGCCGGTACATTAACCAAGCGTATCGAAGATGATTTTTATTTGTACGTGCTGTTACTGTTGTTTTTTCTGCACCCGGGTTTATTATACACTGCCTGTGCAGGGAAATCCATTTATATGGTACTCATCTTCTTTTTCCTGTTCTTTTTTAACCTGCTCAAGTTTTATCGTTCCAATACCACGTTTCACGTTTCGCTGGCCAGTATCTGTCTGGTGATCCTGATTTTTTGCGATTACAAATTCATCTGGCTCACGCTGTTCTTTGTTCCGCTGGTATTGGCCATCACGGTTCAAAGCTTAAACCTGGGCGAAAAGGAATCCATTTTCCGTTTGTTTTTGAGTTTTAACAGTCCTTCGTTGCGTCGTAAGCTCATCAATAAAACATTCGCCATTTATATCATCCTGTTTATTTTGCCGGTAGCATCGGTGATCTGTTATAAGCTGCTCAATTTAACGCATGCCAATGATCTGAACTATTTTATCGAGAGCCCTTATGCCACCTGGAACGTATTGGTTGATAAACTTAACTTTGATATTGCTACCACCAGCGCCAACTACCAGCTGCCGGAATTATCCATCATGGTATCGGTAAGGGTGATCTATTTTTGTCCGCTGATATTGGTAGCCATTTATCTTTTCAGGGAAAGCACTTACCAGGCTTTAACCATTTTAACGCCCTTTGCTTTTATAGAGTTTTTACACATTAAGTACGATAAGATATTTTTGACTTACGAGTATTACCTCATTTTCCTGATTCTCTCGTTACTATGCCTGGTGTTTAAGGCGCAAACGGTAAAGAACCAAATGCTATTTAAGGTGATACTGTCTGTTGTTGTATTAATTCAGCTGTATACCGGCTATATTTTCCTGAGCGACTCCTTAATAACCGACGAAAAAAGATTTATAACCACGCTGACTACCCTCAAACCGAATGCCGATCAGGAAGAAAGCATGGAACTGGCCGATGTGATCAATAGTCTGCCCAAAACTTCACGGGTGCTGATGGATGATGCCGTATCCTACCCTATCGCTGCGTTTACGCATGACATTAAGCAATTGACCTTACCCTACCAGGACCTGTTTTTGAGTGCTATAGAAACACCATACCGCTACAACGATTACATCCTGATAGCGACAGCTAAAAACCCATTTACCGGTTACACCCAATTAAACAATCGGTACATCCCGCTTATTAAGATAGTAAACAGCGGTGTGAACTACCAAAGAGTATACGAAACCGACAACTGGATCCTTTACCGTATTGTTTCCACACAATAGAATTTTCTATATCTTATCATATCCTAACAAAAGAAAAACCCGCTGCTAATGGCGGGTTTTCTGTTTTTAGGGAATGTGGCGGTAGATTAAAACTGATCATGACAACGAAAGAACAGAGTAGGAGATAATATTCCTAAATCAAAATTGTCTTACCTTCCATTAGGGGTAAAAGCATCAATATTATTTTTGTCATCGTTAGAAAAGCATATTTATGTACATTCACGAAATTTAAACCGTGCAACAAGAGAATATTTTAAGGCCTTTTATACGATGGGCTGGCGGCAAACAAACACTCATAAAACACTTACAAGCTAATTTGCCCGATAAAACACTTGTAAAAAGATATTGGGAACCCTTTCTTGGAGCTGGGTCACTATTTTTCGCCAATGATTTTAAAAAAGCGGAGCTATCTGATGTTAACAGTCAGCTTATTAACTCTTATAATCAGATAAAAAAAGATCCTAAAGCAGTATACGACCTTTTGCAGTTTTTCAAAGACAACTTTAACACAAGCTATTACTATCAATTAAGACTATTGTACAATAATCAAATAGATGAATGTTCAGTAGAGCAAGCTGCTAGATTTATATTTCTTGTGCATACTTGTTTTAATGGGATATATAGAGTTAACGCCAAAGGCCACTATAATGTCCCTATTGGAAAAATGAATCCTAGTTTACCATCTTATGAGCATTTAGTCACCATTAGTAAAAAATTAAAGGGAATTAAAATAGTAAATCGCTCATATGCAGATATTTTGATTGCTGTAAAAGAAAAAGATTTTATATATTTAGATCCACCTTATCCTAAACTAGATGACAAAGATCAATTCCAACAATATACCCCAGACAAATTTTCTCAAAAACATCAAATTGAATTAGCCGAATTTGCGAATAAGCTTCGCGCTATTGGTTGTTTCGTTATGATATCAAATTCAAAAGTACCCTTGATAGAAGAGTTGTATAAAGATTGGATAATCGAAGAAGTCCCAGTTATAAGATATGTAAGTTGTAAAAAAGAAAGAATCAAATTACAGGAGTTAATTATAAAAAATTATTAATGGAAGATTTCGACTCTTATAAAAAAAAGCAATATATAACTAAAGCTATTACAGCCTCATTTTGGACGATTTTAGGGACTGTGCTGCCGCTAATTTTAGGAAGTATTATTTTATTAGCTTATAGCCAATCTTCCAAATTGATAGGATTTGTCGATAGGGGAGATTTCTGCATATATAGTGCTGGATTACTGTCAAGCTCTCTATTTATCTTATCCGATAACAAAGAAAATATAAAAAAGTGGCACAATTCAATTCTTTATCCCTCAACATTTGTATTAATATTAATTGCTGCTGCACTGTATTGTGCTATTTACATAGGTGGCGATCTCTTAAAAGAACAAAATAACATTGTTATATCTACTTATTTCGTTCGATCCATATCTTATTTTCTTATTCTGTCATCGATAATAATTACCTATAGATCTTTAATAATTGATTTTAAAGCACGTCCGCCTAAAATAGACGTAGTAAAAAAGTCTGGAGAAGATGTACAAGACATTATGAATCAACTTGGAAGTTAACGCTATGGGAACAGAATATATAAAAATCAAATGCTTAGAAGTTAACCAACCAATAGGTAAGTTTTATGTGGGTGTAATGAATTATGATGATTTAGAGCGAATTTCACTAGTTGATGTCAGACATATGGCATCAAAAGAAAGTGAATTAGAAACTTACATGGGCATTCAACGCACATTAGACGGCAGCCGTGTAGGGAAGATCAAAAAGTATTTAGAAGGTGTCGATGCAACATTTCCAACAAGTATCATAGTCTCTTTATCTTCTAAAGATACCACATACGACTCTAACTCTAATACAATGCAAATAGCGGATAAACCGGATGTTGCGAAGATATTAGACGGGCAACACAGATTAAAAGGGCTCGAAGGCTTTGGAAAATCAGGAAATAAATTCCAATTAAATTTAACTATTTTTTTGGACGTTGAATTAGAGGAGCAAGCTTTAATATTTGCGACGATTAACCAATCACAAACTAAAGTCAATAATTCTCTAGTATATGATTTGTTTGAATTTGCTAAAGTTAGAAGTCCGCAAAAAACTGCCCATAATATTTGTAAAGCCTTGAATGAAAAAAATGATAGTCCATTCAAAGATAAAATTAAGATATTGGGTACAGCAGATGACAAAGATAAAGAAACAATTAGTCAAGCTACATTTGTTGAAAACCTAATATCATATATCAGTGCGGATAAAGTTAAAGATAGAAATATTTATAAAGCAGGCGGAACCCCAAAAAAAGCGAATAACGAAGAATTAAAGAAGCTATTTTTCAGAAATCTTTTCATTGAAGAGAAAGATGGAGAAATTGCCAGAATAATTTGGAACTATTTTAAAGCGGTAGAAAAGAAGTGGCCTATTGCCTGGGAATCTCCTCAAGCTAACTTAATCCTAAATAGATCGAATGGCTTTGCTGCCTTAATGTTTTTTTTAAAAGATGCCTATCTTAACATTGTTAAAACTAATATCGGCACAGTTCCAAGCATGCCTGAATTTTTAGCTATTTTCGATAAAGTCGGATTGAAAGATACAGATTTTACAAAAGATAATTTTGTACCAGGTAGTTCTGGAAGATCTGCTTTATACAGGAAATTTAAAGATGATACAAAAATTTGATAACGTATCCACCTTTAGGTAATAGTAATAAAATATAGCTTATATATTAAAAACTATCTCTCAAAAAAGTCTAAGCACAAAAAAGCCTCAGTTAATAGCCGAGGCTTTTTATGTATATAAGCAAACTTAATAGATCTTACCAAAACATTTCACGCACAAAAAAGCCCTTGACTGATTGCTCAGCAAGGGCTTGATTTAAGATTGGGCACCGACCTACTCTCCCACGTTTTACCGCAGTACCATCGGCTCTGGCGGGCTTGACTTCTCTGTTCGGAATGGGAAGAGGTAGACACCGCCG
>Ga0207671_10006733_pt1 | contig 10176 bp, 8 predicted proteins | sample KBSC24metaG_FD_184352 | JGI IMG/M metagenome (GOLD analysis project Ga0207671, IMG submission 184352) | Corn rhizosphere microbial communities from Kellogg Biological Station, Michigan, USA - KBS C2-4 metaG (SPAdes) (version 2) | ecosystem: Host-associated > Plants > Roots > Rhizosphere > Soil... | reverse complement strand
CTTGCGGGCATGCGCCTTGCTGGTGTCGAGCGTCCAGCGCAGCAGGCGCTGGTAGCGATCCGCCCAGACGCCGCCGCCATGATCCTGCACGCCGTGCGATTTCAGGAAATAGGCCGCGACCATGGGCGTGATCAGGCGCGCGACCGCGAGGCTCATCAGCACCGCGACGACCACGGTCATGCCGAAATTCTTGAAGAACTGCCCGGCGATCCCCGGCATCAGGGCGACGGGAAAGAAGACCGCGACGATCGAGAAGGTGGTGCCGACCACCGCGAGCCCGATCTCGTCAGCGGCGTCGATCGAGGCCTGATAGGCCGTCTTGCCCATGCGCATGTGGCGCACGATGTTCTCGATCTCCACGATCGCATCGTCGACCAGCACGCCCGACACCAGGCTGAGCGCCAGCAGGGTCATGAAGTTGAGGGTGAAGCCCATCATCTCCATGATCCAGAAGGTCGGGATCGCGGACAGCGGGATGGCGAGCGCCGAGATCAGGGTGGCGCGGCGATCGCGCAGGAAGAAGAACACCACGACCACGGCCAGCACCGCGCCCTCGACCATCGCGCCGAGCGCCTCGTGATACTGTTCGATCGTGTAATCCACGTCCGCCACGCGCTTGACGAAGTGGACGTTCGGATTCTCCTTCTCGATCTGCGCGAGGACCTTCTGCGCCTGGTCGTAGATGGTGACGTCGGACGCGCCGCGCGCGCGGAAGATGGCGAAGGCGACGGTCGGCTTGCCGTTCATCTTCGCGCTCTGGCGCACCTCGCCGTAGAAATCCTTCACCGTCGCGATGTCGGCGAGCTTGATCGAGCGGCCGCCGGCCAGCCCGATCTGGGTCTGGCTGAGATTGTAGGCGTCCTGCGCGTTGCCGAGGATGCGGACCGCCTGCTCGGCGCCGGCGATCTCGGCGCGGCCACCCGTCGCGTTGGTGTTGATCGCCATCAGCTGCTGGTTGACCTGGCTGGCGGTGACGCCCACCGCCTGCATCTTCACCGGATCGAGGATGACGCGGATCTCGCGGCTGACGTCGCCATAGGTCTTGACGTTCTGCATGCCGTCGATCGAGAGCAGCCGGCGCGTCACGTCGTTCTTCACGAACCAGCTGAGCTGCTCCATCGACATGTCGTTGGCGCTGACCGACCAGCGGGCGATCGCATCGCCGTTGATGACGACGCGCTGCACCTGCGGCTCCAGGATGCCGTTGGGCAGCTGGCCGCGAATCTGCGAGATGGCCTCGCGCACGTCGTTGGTGGCGCGGTCGACAGGCGTATCCAGCGTGAACTGGATGAACATCTGCACGTCGCCCTCGTCGATCGTGGTCTGAATCTCGTCCACGCCCTCGAGGTTGCGCACCGCCGCCTCGACCTTCTGGGCGATCTGGGTCTCCATCTCGACCGGCGCCGCGCCGGGCTGCGAGATGTCGACGCTGACGCCGGGGAAGGTGATCTCCGGATTCTGGTTCACGTCCATGCGCATGAACGCGACGATTCCGGCGAAGGTGAGCGCGGCGAACAGCACCAGTGCGAACACCGGGTTGCGGATCGACCAGGCCGAGATGTTACGCATGCGAAAACCGTCCTCCAGGCGCGAGCCGGCCTGCCTTCCACGCCACGCGCGCCGGCCCGGCGACCGCGCCGCCAGACCGGAGGACATCCAACCCCTCGGAACCGCCCGCGCACAGCGTGCGAGGCGGCCCCTCAGGTGTTATAGTGGCGCAACTCACCTGCGTCCACAAGAAAGGACGCGCATCGTTGGAGGCGCGGGCCATCATCCCGGCGTCAAAGGGATCCTGACCGTCGTCAGGATGACGGAACGCCCGATGGGCCTCACTTCATCCGCAGTGGCAGGCCGGCGGCCACGAAGGTGACGGACCCGGCCGCCGCGGCGACCGCCTGGTTGAGCCGCCCGGCCTCGTCCCGGAAGGCGCGGCCGAGCGGGGTCTCCGGGACCAGCCCGAGCCCGACCTCGTTGCTCACCAGGAAGAGCGGCGCGCGCCGGGCGGCCATCGCCGCGATCAGGGCCGCGCCGTGCCGCGCGAGGTCGTGCCCGCCCAGCATCAGGTTGGAGAGCCACAGCGTCAGGCAATCGACCAGCATGGCCCCGCCGGAATGCGCCGCGATCGTGTCCGCGAGATCGACCGGGCATTCGATCGTCGTCCAGCGCGGCCCGCGATCGGCGCGGTGACGGGCGATTCGCTCCGCCATCTCGGCATCGCCCGCCTCGGCCGTGGCGACATAGGCCAGGGGGCCGTCGCAGGCTTCGGCGGCCGCCTGCGCCAGCCGGCTCTTGCCCGATCGCGCGCCGCCCAGGAACAGGCTGGTGGTCGTTTCCATATTGCTCCGATGTTGCAGTGCGATTAAGGGCGCCAAGCGAACAGGTTCCCAGAGATGGGATCAAAAGGGAAGCCGGGAGGCGGGCATAGGCCCGCTGATCCGGCGCTGCCCCCGCAACTGTGACCGGCGAGCCCCGTCCATTCGCGCCACTGGATCATCCGATCCGGGAAGGCCGGACGGGGTGACGACCCGGAAGCCAGGAGACCTGCCTGTCGCGGTCAGTCCTTCGCGCGGACGGGGTGTGCCGGGCGATCGAGGAAGTCTCCTCGCGTGACGACGTCCATTGGGGGTCGTGCGGGGGGATCAGGTCCAGGCCGCATCGTGAAGCGCGATCCCCGCACATGAGCGAGGGAATGATGCGACTGCTATCCATGTTTCTGCTGACCGCCGCGCTGCCGGCCGTGCCCGCCTGGGCCGATGCCAATCCGGGCGATTCCGCCCAATCGACCGCCGGCCTGGCTGATGCCGCGCAATCCGGCGACCAGATCGTCGTCACCGCCGGCCGCACCGCGCAGCCTGTGTCCGAAGTCGGCCAGTCGATCACGGTCATCGACGCCGCCACGATCGCGACCCGCCAGGCGGTGACCCCGCTGGAGCTGCTGCGGCAGGTGCCGGGCGTGACGATCGCCCAGAATGGCGGCATCGGCACCAGCGCCTCGGTCTTCATCCGCGGCGCCGACAGCGACCAGACCGTCGCGCTGATCGACGGCGTGAAGATCACCGATCCCTCGTCGACGGGCAACAGCTTCGATTTCTCGTCGCTGCTGATCGGCAATATCGAGCGGATCGAGGTGCTGCGCGGGCCCTCCTCCGTGCTGTGGGGCAGCCAGGCGATCGGCGGCGTGGTCAACATGATCACCCGCCAGCCGACCGACACGCTGGCGGTCAACGCGCGGCTGGAGGGCGGCTCGTTCGGCACGGCGCAGGGCGTGGCCAACGTCTCCGACAGGATCGGCCCGCTGTCGGCCAGCATCGGCGGCGGCTATTTCCGCACCGACGGCATCTCCGCCTTCGATCGCGCGCTGGGCGGGCGCGAGAAGGACGGCAACCGGAATTATGCCGCCAATGCCAGCTTCAACCTGGCGCTCGCGGATACCGTCTCGATCGATCTGCGCGGCTATTACACGCGTAGCCACACCGACATCGACGGCTTCATCCTGCGGGACGACGGCACGTTCGGCCTGGGGGACGATGCCGAATATGCGATCAGCCGCCAGTTCGTCGGCTATGCCGGCCTCAACGCCGCCTTGCTCGACGGGCGGTTCCGCAACCGCTTCGGCTTCTCCTTCACGGACAATCGCAACCGGGATTTCAACCCCGACAACGCGCCCTTCTCGACCCTCACCTTCCTCGGCAAGGGCCGCACCGAGCGCGCCGAATATCAGGGCAATCTCGATCTGTCGCAGGCGGTCCACGCGGTGTTCGGCGCCGAGCACGAATTTTCGCGCTACTTCGCCAATGACGGGTTCGGCGGCCTGACCGCCGGCCGCGAGACCATGGACAGCGGCTATGCCCAGTTGATGCTGACCCCGATCAAGGGCCTCACCGCGACGGGCGGCGTGCGCTACGACCATCACGACCGATTCGGCGGACACACCACGGCATCGGGCAGCGTCGTCTATTCGCCCAATGACGGGCTGACGACCCTGCGCGGCAGCTATAGCGAGGGCTTCAAGGCGCCGTCGCTGTTCCAGCTCTACAGCAATTACGGCAACGACACGCTGCGGCCCGAAACCTCGCGCGGCTGGGATGCGGGCATCACCCAGCGCAGCCATGACGGCCGCGTCGAGGCGAGCGCGACGTGGTTCCGCCGCACCTCGCGCAACCTCATCGATTTCGTCAATTGCGTCGACGATACCGGCATCTGCCACGATCGCCCGTTCGGCACCTACGACAATATCGATCGCGCCCGCTCGCAGGGCGCCGAGGTGACGATCGCGGTGAAGCCGGTCGACGCCTTCCGCCTGAGCGCGAGCTACACCTATCTCGACGCGAAGAACCTCTCCGCCGGGGAGGAGGGGCTGCGCCTCGCGCGCCGGCCGGACAACAGCATCACCCTCAACGCGGATTACGACTGGGCGTTCGGGCTGAGGACCGGGGCGACCGTCACCCACGTCTCGGGCAGCTACAATGACGATGCTAACACCCAGCGCGTGCAGGGCTATGTGCTGACCGGGCTGCGGGCCTCCTACCCGATCGGCCGGCATCTGGAGGTCTATGGGCGGATCGATAACCTGTTCGACGTACATTACGAGACCGTCCTCGATTACGGCCAGCCGGGGCGCGCCGCTTATGGCGGCATCCGCCTGAGCTACTGACGATGACGCCGACCGATCTCGATCCGTTCACCGCCCATGGCGGCCGGGTCGAGGCGGCGCGCGCGGCGTTCGGTGGGGAGGGCTGGATCGACCTCTCCACCGGCATCGCGCCGTGGAGCTATCTGATGGGCGATGGACTGGTGGACGATGAAAATCCTCCCCCGGAGGGGGAGGGGGACCAGCCGCAGGCTGGTGGAGGGGTGGACCACGTATCGGCGCAGCCCTTCGCCTCCGGCGTTGCTACCCCTCCACCAGCCTGCGGCTGGTCCCCCTCCCCTTGCAGGGGAGGATTCCTCGGGCTCGATCGCCTGCCGGAGCCCGGCGCGCTCGCCGCGCTGGAGCAGGCGGCGCGGGCGGCCTTCGGCGTTCCGGCGGGGCGGGAGGTGGTGGCGGTGCCCGGCACCGATCTCGCGATGCGCCTGCTGGCCCGGCTGATCCCGGCGCGACGGGTCGCGGTGGTGCGGCCGGGCTATGCCGGCCATGCGGCGGCGTGGCCGGGCATGGCCGGCGTCTCCGCCGGTGAAGCCCGGACAGTGGCGGCGGACCTGATCGTCCTCGCCAATCCCAACAATCCGGACGGGCATCGCTTCGACCGCGCGACTCTGCTGGACATGGCGGCGCGCGCGACCCTGATCGTCGACGAAGCCTTCGCCGATGCCGATCCTCAAGCGAGCGTCGCCGATGCGGAGGGGGCGATCGTGCTGCGCTCCTTCGGGAAATTCTACGGTCTGCCGGGGCTGCGGCTGGGCTTCGCCGTCGCGCCGCGCGCGGTGGCGGCGGATCTGCGCGCGATGCTGGGGGATTGGCCCGTCTCCACGGCGGCGATCGCCATCGGCACCGCCGCCTACGCCGATTGTGGCTGGCAGGCGGCGCAGCGGCGGCGCATCGCCGAGGCCGGCGCGCGGCTCGATGCCGCGCTGGGGCGGATTCCCATCATCGGCGGGACGAGCCTGTTCCGCCTCGTCGAGGTGGCCGACGCGCATCGGCTGTTCCGTCATCTCGCCTCCCGCGCCATCCTTGCCCGGCCGTTCGCGGACAGGCAGGACCGTCTGCGGCTCGGCCTGCCGCGCGATGCCGCCGCCGCCGCGAGGCTAGCGGCCGCGATCGAGGAGTATCGACCATGAGCGACACGCAAGACGATTTCGCCCGCCACAATGCCCGCATGAAGCGCATCGCCGAGGCGCGCGCCAAGATGCAGGCGCGCCGCACGCTGGAGCGCGGCCTGCTGATCGTCCACACCGGGCCGGGCAAGGGCAAGTCCTCCTCCGCCTTCGGCATGGCGATCCGCAGCCTCGGCTGGGGCATGAAGGTCGCCATCCTCCAGTACGTGAAGGGCAAGTGGGAGACGGGCGAGCGCACTTTCTTCGAGGCGAATCCCGATCTCGTCACCTTCGAGGTGATGGGCGAGGGCTTCACCTGGGACACGCAGGACCGGGCCCGCGACATCGCCGCCGCCCGCGCCGCGTGGGAGCGATCGAAGGCGATGATCCTCGATCCCGCCTTCGATTTCGTGATCCTGGACGAGCTCAACATCGTGCTGCGCGACGACACGCTGCCGATCGCCGAGATCGTGTCCTTCCTGAAGGACCGGCCGCTCACCAAGCACATTTGCATCACCGGCCGCAACGCCAGGCCGGAGCTGCTGGAGATCGCCGATCTCGTCACCGAGTTCGGCGAGGTGAAGCATCCCTACAAGGCCGGCTTCAAGGCGCAGAAGGGGGTCGAATATTGATCCGCCGCGCCGCCCTGCTGCCGGCCCTGCCGATCACGCTGCTGGCGAGCCCGGCGGCGGGATCTGGCCCGCGCCTCGTCTCGATCAACCCGTGTGTGGACGCGGTGCTGATGCAGGTGGCGGACCCGGACCAGATCGCCGGCATCAGCCATTATTCGCAGGACCCGCAGGCGACCTCCGTCCCGATCGCTCTGGCCAACCGCTTCAAGGCGACGTCGGGCACGGCCGAGGAGGTGGTGGCGCTGCGGCCGGACAGGGTGCTGACCGGCGAGCATGTCGCGCCCTCGACCATCGCCGCGCTCGAGCGGATGCGCGTCCGGCTGGAGCAATATCCGGTCCCCTCCTCGGTGGCGGAGAGCGAGCGGCAGGTGCGCGCCATCGCCCGCGTCGCTGGCCATCCCGAGCGCGGCGAGGCGCTGGCGCGACGCATGGAGGCAGCGGTGACGGCGGCGAGCCGGGCGGGCGGCAGGCCCGTCCCCGCGCTGATCTGGGAAGGCGAGGGGCTGGTGCCCGGCGCCGGCACGCTGGCCGACGACCTCCTCACCCGCACCGGCTTCGTCAACCAGAGCGCCGCCTACGGCCTCAAGCAATGGGATGTGCTGCCCTTGGAATATCTGATCGCGAAGCCGCCGCGCGTGGTCTTCTCCGTGGCCGCCGCCGAGGGCCGGGCGGATCGCATGACCGCGCACCCCGCGCTCGCCCGCCTGCGCCGCTTCACCACCATCGCGCCGTATCCGGAGCGCCTGCTCCATTGCGGCGGGCCGACGCTGATCGATGCCGCCAACCGGCTGGCCGAGGTGCGGCGGGAGGTGGCGCCATGAACAAGCTGACGCTCTGGCTGCTGGTCGGCTGCGTGGCGGCCGCCGCCTTGTCGGTGGTGGCCGGCAAGGTGTGGCTGCCGCTCGATGCCTGGACGGCGTCCGATCCGCGCTCGATCATCATCGTCGAGCTGCGCCTGCCGCGCACCGTGCTGGCGCTGGTGGTGGGCGCGGCGCTCGGCCTGTCGGGGGCGGTGATGCAGGGCTACCTCCGCAACCCGCTCGCCGATCCGGGCCTGTTCGGCGTCTCCTCCGGCGCGGCGCTGGGCGCGGTGATCTCGCTCTTCTTCGGCTATGCCGTCTCGGCCTACCTGCTCCCGGCCTTCGCGCTCGGCGGGGCGGCGGCGACCATGGCCCTGCTCGCGCTGATCGCGGGGCGATCGGGCAGCCTGATCCTGTTCACGCTCGCCGGCCTGATCATCACCAGCATCGGCAGCTCGGCGACGGCGCTGGCGATCAGCCTCGCGCCGACGCCGTTCGTCGCCTCCGAGATCGTCTCCTGGCTGAACGGCGCGCTCACCGACCGGAGCTGGCAGGATGTCGCGCTGGCGACGCCGATGATCGCGCTGGGCGCGGCGCTGGCGGCCTTCCTCGGCCGCTCGCTCGATGCGCTGACGCTGGGCGAGGATGCGGCGCGATCGATGGGGGTGAATCTCGGCCGGCTCCAGCTGCTCGTGATCCTCTCCACCTCGCTGTGCGTCGCCGCCTCGGTCGCCGCCGCCGGCGTGATCAGCTTCGTCGGGCTGCTGGTGGCGCACATGGTGCGGCCCTTCGCAGGGCACCGGCCGTCGGCGATCCTGCTGCCCTCGGCGCTGGGCGGCGCGCTGCTGCTCACCCTGGCCGATGCCGGCGTGCGCCTGCTGCCGACGGTGAGCGAGCTGCGGCTCGGCATCGCCACGGCCATGCTGGGCGGCCCCTTCTTCTTCGCGATGCTGATCCGGATGCGGAGGAAGCTGGCATGAGCGGTCTCGCGGTGTCCGGCCTGTCGCTCACGCTCGGGCGGCGCACGGTGCTGGACGGCATCGACCTGGCCTTCGCGCGCGGGCGGGTGACGGCGCTGCTCGGCCCCAATGGCGCGGGCAAGTCGAGCCTGTTCGCCTGCCTCGCCGGCCTGCGCACCCCGGATGCGGGCGCGGCGACGATCGACGGCGACGCCGTGGCGGCGCTCGACGGCCGCACGCGCGGGCGGCGGATCGGGTTGCTGCCGCAATCGGGCGAGGTTCACTGGAATGTCGACGTGGCGACCCTGGTCGGCCTCGGCCGCCTGCCGCATCGCGGCCGCTTCGGCGAGACGGGGGCGGATCGCGCCGCCGTGGCCCGCGCGATGGCGGCGACCGACGTCGCGCATCTCGCCGACCGGGCCGTCGAGCGCCTGTCCGGCGGCGAGCGGGGCCGCGTGCTGCTGGCCCGCGTGCTGGCCGGCGAGCCCGAATGGCTGCTCGCCGACGAGCCGCTCGCCAGCCTCGATCCCGCCCACCAGATCGACGTGCTGGAGCGCCTGCACGAGGCGGCGCGGGCCGGGGCGGGGGTGATCGTGGTGCTGCACGATCTCAACCAGGCCGCGCGCGTCGCCGACGACGTCGTGCTGCTGCGCGAGGGCCGCGTCGTCGCGGCGGGCGCGGCGGACGCGGTGCTTACCGCGCCCTTGATCGAGCGGACCTACGGCGTGACGGTGGAGATCGGCCGTGCCGCCGACGGGCGCCGCTTCATCGTCCCGCTGGACCGGGTGTGAGGCACGGCGCCGCCCTGCTGGCGATCCTCGTGGTGGAGGCGGCGGCCGGCTATCCGGCGCGCTGGCCGCATCCGGTGACGGCGGTCGGCGCATTGATCGGCGGGGTCGAGCGGCGGTGGAACCACGGTGCCGCGCGTCGGGCGAAGGGCGTCGGGCTGGTCCTCCTGCTGATCGGGACGGCGGGCGGCATCGGTTGGGCGATCGAGCATGTCGCGACCGGGTGGCGCGGCTTCGCGCTGGTGGTGCTGGCGGGGACGGTGGGGCTGGCGCAGCGCAGCCTCAACGATCATGTCGAGGCGGTGGCCGATCCGCTGGCGGCGGGCGATGTGCCGGAGGCCCGGCGCATGGTCGCCCGCATCGTCGGGCGCGATACCGAGGGACTCGACGAGGCCGGCGTCGCCACCGCCGCGATCGAGAGCCTCGCCGAGAGCTTCTGCGACGGGGTGGTGATGCCGGCTTTCTGGTTCGCTGTGCTCGGCCTGCCCGGCCTGTTCGCCGCCAAGGCGATCAACACGGCGGATTCGATGGTCGGCCACCGCACCGCGCGCTTCGCCGCCTTCGGCTGGGCCTCGGCGCGGGCGGACGACCTCGTCGCCTGGATCCCCGCGCGCCTGTCCGGGGCGCTGATCTGTCTGGCGGGGCGGGGCGGCTGGCGGATCATGCGCCGCGATGCGCGGGCCCATGCCTCGCCCAATGCCGGCTGGCCCGAGGCGGCGATGGCGGGGGCGCTCGGGCGCCGGCTGGGCGGCCCCGTCACCTATGACGGGGAGCCGGCTTTGCGCCCGGTGATGGGCGAGGGGCCGCCGCCTTCCGCCGCCGATCTCGGCCGCGCGCTCACCGTCTATCGCGGCGCCTGCCTTTTGCTCTGGCTCGTCGCGGGGGGGCTGGCATGGGCGCGGTGATGCTGCAGGGCACGGGGTCGGACGTCGGCAAGTCCGTGCTGGTCGCCGGGCTCTGCCGGCTGCTCGTCAACCGGGGCCTGTCGGTGCGGCCGTTCAAGCCGCAGAACATGTCCAACAACGCGGCCGTCACGCCGGAGGGCGGCGAGATCGGGCGGGCGCAGGCCCTGCAGGCGATCGCCGCGCGGGTGCCGCCGCATGCCGACATGAATCCGGTGCTGCTCAAGCCCCAGTCCGATCGCACCGCGCAGGTGATCGTCAACGGCCGGCCCGCCGCGACGCTGGGCGCGGGCGACTATCAGCGCCGCAAGGCGGACTGGCTCGGCCAGGTGCTGGGCGCC
>Ga0207671_10006731_pt1 | contig 10176 bp, 19 predicted proteins | sample KBSC24metaG_FD_184352 | JGI IMG/M metagenome (GOLD analysis project Ga0207671, IMG submission 184352) | Corn rhizosphere microbial communities from Kellogg Biological Station, Michigan, USA - KBS C2-4 metaG (SPAdes) (version 2) | ecosystem: Host-associated > Plants > Roots > Rhizosphere > Soil... | reverse complement strand
CCCGCGGCCCCTGGCCCTGGCGCGTACTAACCCGCCGCAACCGCCGCTTGTTTTCGGGTCCGCTTCGATTTCTTCCCCCGCGGACCCGTCCCGCCTTCCAACTTTTCGATTGATTTGATTGTGGTATGCAGTTTCGCCTTGTCTTTTTTCAGAGCTGAAATCTGCTGCGTGATTGTGTCGCGTTGCGCCCGCAATTCTTCTAGCGCCGCGCCCGTCTTTTTGAACGTCATAGGGATAACCCCTCCTAGGCGGGGATTATCTCACCATCGCGGATAAAAAAATGGGCATTGCATCCGCCTTTATAACAACTCGGCTTGCAAACGTGCTTGCTATCCTTCATTGAGTTGATCCTCCGCGTGGCCCAGGCTTCTTAGCTTTCCGGTTCCATGTCCGAGATTTGCATTTGGCGCAGCGCTCAGGCAGTTGTTTGCCCTCTGGAAGCCAGCGGTGGCCGCATTGGTCGCAGATGCAGATGGTTGCTTTACGGGTGGTCATGCAACCTCCGCGACAGGTCGTGAATATCGCGGAAGGAAGCAGTCCTCAAGTTTCCCAGTCTGACGATTGATATGCCGGTTTATTCCTGCGACATCGTGGCGGAAATCAAACTCTTCGGCTTCTAACAACTCCTGAAGCCTCAATGGGCACCCATTCAGATGCGCCGCTGTGATGTCCATGTTAAGTTCCATGCGGTTAACATCCGGCCATGCCTGCGCTGCTCGTTTAACGATCTCCAAAATCAATGCGTGTTCCTCTCGTGACGCTTTCCAGTTAAGCATTTTGTAAATCCTCCTATGCCTAAATCTGGCACCAATGGTGCCAGATGTCAAGAGAAATCTTCGATCCGATGCGTCCCAACAGGTCCGCCGTTTGCCGTGAAACACACCGGACACAAAAAGGAAACCCCCTCCGCACCTTCAAGAGATTCGAGAATTTCCCAACTCCCATCATTGATTCGCTTCAAAAATTCAGGGTCCAACTCTGCCAGTTTCACGCCGCCCCCTTGCGAAATTTCGTACACACGTTTAACTCATATTCCCGTAACTGTTTTCGAGATTGCACCGCTTGAAAAATCTTTTCGTGCGGGTCCGCGGAGCCAATTTTAACCCCGTTTTTCCAATCTTCGCGGGTCATCCGTTGCAATGCCGTTTCCTCACGCCCCTCAAAATATTTCAACCGATTTTGCCGCGTTCCCGGCTTGTGTTTCTCATGAACACACTTTTCCCCTTGGGGTTCATATTTTGCGGTATATCTGGCCCTGGCCGCCGCGAATTCCGCCGCGCCGCGGACCCTGAAACACTCTTTTTCAAAATCAAAATAGAGCTGATGGTTGGAAATCGGCCCGAGGTCAACAACGGTTTTCGAACCGCAATCCGGACATTCTTCCTCAGGATTGCCTTCGTCCGTGATATTCAAGCCGAAAAAGGTGCCATAGGTGCGAATGAGCCGGGCTCCGTACAGAGCTGACAGAAACTCGTCAATCGCTTCTGGCCTATCGACAATCAAGCGCAAGCTGGATACTCCGGTTTCTTCTTTTTTCCGTTCCGCAACTTTCAGGGTGTACTTAATTAACTCTCGTACCGTCCCTTCGTCCGCCGCGGAAATGTGCGAGGTCCGCCCATTGCCCGCGGTTGCCGCTTGCCACAGCAAATTCACTTGCTCAAATGGGAAATAATCACCATCCATCAGCACATTCAAATGCGGGTGCCAGGTCCGCGAATCGCGGTTATAAGTCACTTCAAGAACAGCAATCGAACCCCGTACTTTTCGCTTCCAATGGACCGAGCGCCGCAACCGCATCCATGCGGCCCAAAGCGAATCAACACCATCTTTCAGATTGCTCGAATTCCGTTCCGCCAGGACAAGGTAACGGAGGTTAGTTTTGCCGACGATGAACTTTTGAACCCTTGCCGCCATAATCCTGGCGCGCCGGTGAGCGCAATGCGGACACATCCGAACCGAGCACGAGTTATTAGCTTTTGCCCAGGTGTGATTTCCATCGCAACGTTTGCCCCTGAATTTCTTGTGGCAAGCAAACACCTTTCCCGCAAGATGGGAATGGAATTCGGTTGCATCGAGAGCCGTAACTAACTCTGTTTGCAACTCGTAACGGTCCAAGAGCCGGAATTCCCTGTTAATGAACCCCTGGCCCCTGGCCGTTGAATCTGTCGAGTTATGCGCTGGTATCAAGTAAAGAACCCAAACCCTTATAGGAACGCCGCTGAAATGCCCTGCGGGAGAAATCCCCCATTTTGTTCAACTGGTCGTTTTTTTGCCCCATTGCTTGCGCCAGGATGCCTTTTAAGCCGTCCGGGGGGCTTCCTTGGTGGTCTGATACCCCCCTTTCTGGCCCTGGCCCCCCTACTCGCCTTTATTCGCGAGTAGCCCCCGCCTCTGCTTTCCAACTTGGCCCCGGAGCTGCCGTATTCGTCCGGGGTGGCAATTGCCAGCCCCAGAAAAATGAACATCAGGCAGAGGACCGCAACAACGCCGACGCCGCGCCCGCTAATTGTTCGCATTTCTCCCCCCCCGCATCCAAAAGGTTCAATTGTGCAAGGCATCGGGTGTAGATCAACCGCCGAACTACCGCCCGATTGCCCCGCATGAGCGTTGACAGCCGCCGCCTGTACGCCTCTGGCAGTTTCCAGAAGCACGAAAGGCAAAGCGCCTTGCCCGCGTGCTTCCATTCCCCACATCGGCATTCATGCGAATCAACATCCGACTCCATACGTTTCTGACTAACCACGCTGACAACCCCCCCTTTCCTGCGGGGGCTCTGCCCCCACGAACCCCCGCGCAAACTCTGTTATCTCCATACCGAGCAGAGTGAGAACCGGACAAAAATAGTTCTCAAATTGTCCGGTTTTCGCCGCTCGTTTGTGGTACAGCCGCCGCCCGCCTTGGAACTTCCGCAACCGTGCCAGGTCCGCGCCGCGGGTTTTCTTCCGCCCGCTTTCTGGCCGCATTCAGAGCCCACAGCACCAAACACGCCCCCACGCCAACCCCGACCAACCCACCAACCGCCGCGATTGCCAAGAGCTTCAATTCGAGCGGGTCTATCTGTTGCAACGCTGTTTCCATATTTGCCCTCCGAGAGTTTTTGTTCTACATTTCCGCTCCGGAGGTTTCCGTCATGAAACAACAGCTCCACCGATCGAAGAAGAAAAGTAGAACAAACACACCAAAGATTTTTATTCAGATTGGGACAGAGCCCGCGTGCTGGCATTGCAAACGAACCGCGATACATGCCCGCGGGAGTATCGTGCGCCGCGGTGAATATCAATTTTTGCAATGGCGAGATGGGGAAACCGTGCGGAGGTTCTATCTTGGAAAACGAAAAATCAAGTGAGGTTTTGTGTTCTACAGAAATGTCCGGACCTGGCCGCGGCCGGCGAGCTGGCCGGCGAGCTATCGCCGGCACGTTTTGTAGAACAAGAATTGAGCCGCAAGGGAGCGGACCTAGCAACATCCAGCCCGCTCTATCCGATGGGATTTTCCTTGCGGAGCACGCCGCTAACGGCGCGAACCGGGGGAGGGGGGGGAGGGAATCAGGGGAGGGAAAGCCAGGTTGCTCGTATAAGTCGCCCGTTGTTGAGGTTTGCGATTCGCCAACATCGCGGGCATTGGGGAAACCTGGCCGCCCCTCTCCGGACTCCTGCGTACCAAGAGAATCAACACCTTGAAATTCCGGTTGCTTGACTTTCGGGAGTTTGCTAAATTCGGGTTGTTGATTCAAAAGTTTTACCAGCCTCTAACTGGTGGAACAAGAGCCCCGATGCACCAACATCGGGGTTATTTTTTGAATTCTACCACTTCGGGTCAATAGGTGGACCCGCCGCCGCCCCCGGCAACGAAGGATAACGAAACCTTTGGCTCTGTATCAGCACCAATAGCGCGCCTTGCACATTTCCAATCCACAAATCAGGCGCGTGAATTTTCAACAGGTAGACCAACAGCGAAAACAAAATCAGCTTGTCACTCTGGACCCGTATAAACTCCGCGACGAATCCAAAATCTAGTTTCACTTTTTCTCACCGTTCAACGCATCGCCCTTGGGAACCTCCGGAGGTTTAACGCCGCCGCCGTGGGGACCGCCAGGAGCCGGGGGAGCCGCAACACATTCAAGCGTTTTTAAATCAACTTGCATTGCTTCGCCGCAAACCTCCGCGGAAATCTTTTTCTGTTTTTCCTGCAAGCCAACAAAAGCCTGTTGCGCTAGAGCTTCCAAGGGTGCCAGCCGTTGCTGAACGTCCAACAGATCACGCTCTGCGGTGAGTATCTCCACCTTTTGCCCATCGCTGAGAGTTGGCTTTTTCGCTTCGGTTGGTTTTGGGAGATCCGCGCAAACAAGCAACGCGGGTGAGATCAGAGACGCCAGCAAAATGATTTTTTTCATTGTAATTGAACCAAAACGTTAAGAGCGTTCCCCACGGTGCTCTGTGCTTGCAAAGCTTTCCCGATGACAGTTCCCGCAGTGAAAGTGCTTGTGCATTTCACGCGCCCATTTGTAGTTGTGTCTACAATGACAAATTGAGCAATCGCGCATGTCCCCGTACCTACCACTTTCATTGCAACTTGCCCATTGGTTGCGATGTAAGTGGGGGACGACGCGCCCGTGGTCACAATTGCAATACCAACAGGAATTCCCGCGCCTGTGTCCGTGGTCACGGTGGGGTTAACTTGATTCGCGTTTCCAGTATCGAGCTTAACCGGATTTCCCGCGGTGACTCCACTTGTAGAAACCGCGGAAAATCCGGTTGTCCCGAGCAAATAACCTCCGGACGTACTACTCACGGTGCCATTCCCGATTCCCAGGATTCCCGCCGCCAAGGGGAAGATTCCGCTATCTCTGCTCGTGCCGGAAAAAGCAAAACCTAAACCCGAACGGTTCACCAATGTTTGTCCGTAGGTTGAATCAATCTGAATAATTTTCGAGTTGTTAACCGTCCCTATCAGAATTTCACTGTTACCGGAAAGAGCATTCGCGCACCAACCGGGGGGATTCGTGGTTGTGCCGTTGGTGAAACGCAAACAAGGCAAGGAATCGCTAGCCGCGCCTGAAATGACGGCCTGAGTTTCATTGACCCTTTGGAAATTTGAATCATTTGCAGTAACGTTTATAGCAATTGCATTTGTCACGCCGGTGACCGCTAAATTGTCGATCTGTATGCCGTTAAAATTCGTAATGGTTCCGGCGCTGCCGTTCGGAGGGGTGACGTGCAATCCGTTCGCCGTACTGATAGTGCCGCTGCCCATATTCCAAATGGTGGCAGCGAGAGCGTTAGCTTGAGTCACGTTTCCAGTGCTGCCCGTCCATGTCCCGATAGAACCGTAAGTGCCATACATCGCGGTTTCGGTACCGGAACCGATGATGAAATTTTCCCCCGATACCCCAAACCCAGCATTGACGGTGCCCGAGCCTAAATGATCGAACTCACCGTGAAACCCAACTAATTCACTTGTGAAATTGCTGGCGTTTGTCGCGTCCGTGTAAGCCAGGGAATTCAATGTCCATGCTTCGATAGGACGAGAACCGGACGGGGGATTAATATTCATCGCAAAATTTGACGCAACTGTTACAGGTCCGTTGTTGCTTCCAGCAGGTTCAACCGTGGTAGTGTTAAAGCTAAATTGCGGCATTCCGCTCGAATAGGCATTGCTTGCAATCGAGAATGTGGGGGGGCCTACCGAGGTTCCGAGCTGAACGGGTAATGTTAGAGAACCAGAACCGCCAATGATGAACCACGCGGTTGGATAGACTTTTGCCGTGATCGGGTCTTGGCAAGTAACCTGATGAACAATGCCGGAACTATCGCGGGTTGTCGTCAAAACCATGTAACCCGGATTCACCGCCGCGCATTCGTTTTGTGCTTTAGCGAGTGCGGGAAAGTACAGCGTACCGAGTAGCACCGCGAACGCGAATTTTCTTGATAAACGCCCCACGTTTTGACCGCTCCTTTTTCTCCGCTTTTGACTTATCAGAAAAAGCACCGTGAAAAGTGACCTTGCGCCCTCGCTTCATAGCCCCGCCGCCCGCAATGCCATGAACCGGACCGCTCCACTGGCATATTTAATCTGCGTTGGGGTAGCGGTTGGCCGCACAATTGGGATTGGCCTAGGCATGATTTGCAATTGTCCTGGCGCGGATGATGTGCTCACCGGAAGCGACGTTACCGGAGGAACGACTGGAACGGGTCCGGAATTGCTAAAAACTGGCGCATAGGGGCTCAGGACCGCCGCGGGGGTGGTTGGACTCACCGGAGCCGCGGAAGCCCCACAGGTGCCCCCACAGCCGCAAGACCCCCCACAGGAGCCGCCGCGCGCATGGGCTTCATAGTACCGATAGCCCAGGTATGCAGCAGCGAGAATGAGCAAAGTTTTCATTGTCCAAAAATGTTGCCGCTTTTCGCCCTGGCCGCGAGCACTGGCACCAAAGGTTGGGGGGGACGATGCACAACCCCGGTGATCGTGGAACGCCCTGCGGGACTCAGAAAAGTGAACGTACCCACAGAGGTTGAACGAGCAACAATCTTGCCCGAGGGAACCCGCCCAGGAGTAACCCGCGTTGCAATCTGCCGCCGCCGCGCCGTTTTCGTTCTGCTCTGACTGTCGGAAGGTGCCGCCGCATTCCCCAACCGTTGCGGAGCTGTAGGCGGAACCAAACTAGGTTTAGCGGTGAGATGGCGTGCGAATGCTTGACTCTTAATAACCGGCATCCGGGGACGAACCGGACCCGCCGCGGGCAAATTCACCGGACGTTTGGGAGCCCCGCGCATTGGAAATTGCGGAGCGTTCGAAGCATGTTGAACAATTGGCGCAACGGACCGCGGGCGGGGAATAATCGTCGGTTTTCTAGGTGCTGCCGCAACCCGCGGTGCCATGAAATTAATTGCCACGTTTGCCCCCTTTTTTATTCTGGCCCTTGAGCGCCAGCCGGTACAGAGTACGAACTTGCGGAATCGGAATCCGGAGTAGAAACCCCCGCGTTGTTCACTATCAGCAAAAAAATCGGGTTGCTGGCATCCGCCGTGAGAACTGAAATCCAAATTTTGCCGATGCTGGCCCCGATGTATTGAGCATCATTGTTCGCGGAAATAAAACTCATGGGAATCCAAGGCGCGCTCTCATTGTTCAAGCGAACTGCAATCCGCGCCGTTCCAGAACCCGCAACCGCGACTGGCGGATTCCCTAACCCCATGTTTCGCATAAGCTGGAGCCCGTTACCAGAAACGTTGATAGGTGAGCCCGCATACAAACCTGTTGGCGCGTTCGCTGGAATCTGAATAAGATAAAACTGCTTCACCAGCCCCTTTGTTACTAATTCTTCTTCTTCCTGTTGTGCTGCGCGATGAAACCAACCCCGCGGAGATCGCCGCCCCAAGCTTTGATTCACGTTTTGAAGCCCCTTTCCTGTGCCCCCGCCAACCCCAGGACCGACGCCAGGACCAGCGCCAGCACCGGGAGTGCCGCCTGAATCGTTATGAATCGGTTGATGGAACGGAACCAGCCCCAAGCACACGAACTGATAAAAGAAATTAAAAATTAACCGAATCATGCCAGCACCTTTCGAACGATGAGCACGCCCACAACAAGCAAAGCAATCATGCCCGTTGAAATTCCGCCCACAGTTTGGGGGAGTCCAAGACTCACCGCCGCATTTTGCAACGCGGATTCAATCGGAGCCGCCGCGGTTGTGAGTGAAGCAAGACCCGCGGGGGGAGTGTAGTAAAGGCTATATGCTGGCCGTCCGGGGAACCCATATTTAGAACTGAACAACTGGCAGATTTTTGCTTCCCCGCCGCCCGTTGCGGAAAACGCCGCTTGGCAGTTCGCTAGCGATTGTTTGATCGTCGAACCGATGCAACAGGAAATGCCCCACGAACTGTTAGCCGTGGAATTCCCAGGACAACCGTAATAAGCACTCGCACAACCAACGCCGGTTGGTGCTGGAATGAGAGCCCCATTATTGCAACCGTTGCGCCCTGGCTGCACATGCGGGGTGCAAATCTGCCAATACTGCTGCCACAACTGATTCAACAAACCGATTGCATCATTTCCGGAAATCTGGCCCGCGTTTGCCGCCTGAAACAATTGAGCCAAACTCGAATCAATGTGCTGGACCGCTTGGGCAACCGCAGAATTCTCATCCTTCGCTTGTGCCGCCCGCTTTGCACTGGCCGCGAGAAACACGCTTGCAAGCGCCGCAACCCCCGCCACAATCGGACCCACAACAGGTATCGCCGCGGTTGGTGCGAGAGCTGCACCTAACGCCGCGGTGCCCCCGGAGGTTTGCGCGAATCCGCCCGCGGGTTTTGAAGCAACTCCAGCCGACAATGGGAAAATAGTTGCTGACACGAGTTAGCCTTTTTTCCGCTTGAACAACAACCAACCGCCGACGCCCAGGAGCGCCAGGAGCGGAAGCGACAAGCCCCCCGCAACCGTACCGAGCGGGGAAGCGGCCCCCAGTCGGTAGGTTGGACGGGGAAGCGTGCCAGGAGAATTTAACTTGCCGATCCCGCTCAAAATCGAACTCGAAACCGACGCAAGCCCATTCAGGATTCCACCCACGCTATTAGGGTCCGTATCGGCAACCGAGTAACCCCCGAGCCCAGGACCGTTGTAGAAAACTGTTTCCCCTGGCGCGTTGTCATACACAACCGGCGAAATCGAATCAGAGGGAAGCGAACCCGGGGAATCTGGCCCCGAGTAGTCAAAACCCGAATAATCAGGTCCGGAATATGAAACCACAAGCCCCTCCTATTTCAAAAAGAACAACGCCGCCGCGCTCCCGCCCAGGAGCACTAAATCAGTCTGTTGCGTGAGGTTGTTAGTAACTACATCAGGCAACGGAGATTTGCCGGTGTTCCCAAACATCAAATCAATTGCCGCAACCGCCATTACCGCAACCGCGACGCCTTTAAACACGTTCATAGCAGAAGACCTCCTGAGAAAACTCAAAAACTACCAGTTACCCCGCCAGCAGGCCCCGCGCCTAGATCACTGGGAACGGTGCCGATTGGATTCTGTAGGGGCTTCCCGCGATAACAGGAATAACCTGTCAAGTAATCCCACCAACCGCACGCGCCGCCCGTTGAATCCACGCATTGCCCCCCGGAAAAATCCGCATACGTGCATTGCGGTTGCCCATTGTCCGCCTTGTTATTGATCCCTAGCGACTGACCAATTTTCGCCGCGGTGGAGTCCGGGTTATCCCCGTTCAACCCCTGAAAAATCTGATAGGCGAAATAACCAACAACCGCGATGAGTCCAAGAATCGCAATTCCTTCAGCGCCTTGGATGTCGCGTTCTATGTCCATTCGTCCATAGCCTCAGCTTTCCGCGGTGTCCCTAGTCGAAATTTTCCAAAGTAGGAACAGGACAACAACAGCAATCAACAACGCCAAATTCGCTTGCTTCATCGGTCGGCCTTTTTGCAAATACAGCAAACGTACTTTTTCTGTTTCTTGTCCCACTTCAAAATGCAGAGATGGCCGTTCATGCAATCTCCGAAAGCGAAGTCTCGAGCGAAACCCCGAGCACCCGAGCAACGGTATTTGCCCATGCCTGTTGGTCTGTCGTGGTAAAGCCCGTTTCCGAATTCAAGCCCGCCAGGTCCGCGATACTGGAATCGCTCGAGTGATAGCGGGAATTCCCTTCGAGCCAAGCATTCACTTGAGCGTATCCGTTCGCCCAACCATCCGCATCAGTGGCGTACTGCACAAATGGCCCATCTTTGCCAATCGCCCGCCCGATTAGGTCCGCCGTCATATCGAGAGGATTACGATTCCGCGATGGACGAGAGCCATTGCTCAGGTTGTTGCCGTGCGCGTCGTATCCGCCCTCAGCAACCGCGATAGCCCGCGCAATTTTTACTGTCGGAGATGTTGCCGACAAATCCACGACGCCCCCCAAATCTTCTAATGTGTCGGAACCGCCGCCCCCGAGCCCTAATGCGTTCGCCCCTTGCGACAAAAGAAACACAAGAGCAAAACCGCCCAGGATATAGACAAGCGTATCCAACGCCGCCCTACTTGAACATCCAAACCAACAAGAGAACTCCCGCGACAAGAGCCACGGGGGTTACAATACTGGACCCAACCGCCGCAATGGTGTTCGCCGGGGGTGGAGTCGCCGCGGTTGCGTTGTAGTTCGAAAACGCTTTTTCTGCCGCGGAGATCG
>Ga0207671_10006730_pt1 | contig 10176 bp, 4 predicted proteins | sample KBSC24metaG_FD_184352 | JGI IMG/M metagenome (GOLD analysis project Ga0207671, IMG submission 184352) | Corn rhizosphere microbial communities from Kellogg Biological Station, Michigan, USA - KBS C2-4 metaG (SPAdes) (version 2) | ecosystem: Host-associated > Plants > Roots > Rhizosphere > Soil... | reverse complement strand
TCTGTTGCGAATTAAAGAGAGTTTAGATACATTTGCAGCCCGCTTGTAAGAAATACCACTTGCAATAGAGTATGCCCAGCTGGCGGAATTGGTAGACGCGCTGGTCTCAAACACCTGTGGGAAACCGTGCCGGTTCGACTCCGGCGCTGGGTACAAAGCCTTCCTGAGAAATCAGGAGGGCTTTGTTGTTTTATAGGGCGGTGATAACACCAACCATTAGCTGAAAGGTATTGCCATGCTTCAAAAGTTTTAATATTTGTGATAAAACGATACCTAATTAAAAAATGATTGGTTTACTTTTTTATTGCCTTTTAAAGAAAGAGAACAGCCCTCCTGATTTCCATTCCTGTTTTCTTTGCAACGCTTCCTCATTTCCTGGTGCTACTTTCAAAATACTATTTACGGTCTCCATTGCTGCCCCACCTTCACCAGCCGCTTTACAGGCATCCGCATATTGCAATGCAGCTTTTATCCAGCTTGCATCCCACTTCCACCCATTTCTATCGTAACAGGCTATCGCTGCCAGTGAAAAATCTATACATTCATCCCACTGTTTCAAAGCATAACTACACTGCGCCAAACTCATATTGGTATCACAGATGATACTTTCCTCGTTTTCATTTCCCTGTTGGCAGGTACCGAGCAGGATATTTAAATTTTCTTTGGCACTGGGGTAATTCCCCAGGTGCAGATATGACATCCCCCGCATAAAATATACTTTTTGAACAGAATCAACTGTTATCGCGTCGCCCTTTACTGACTGGTAATTATTGGCACACGCTATGCACTGATTGTAATCTTCCAATTGATAATAATTTTGCATCAGCATATACCATGATGAGTTATCGTTGGGATTTTTATCCAGCTGTTCCTGCCAGGCTTTGGCAGCATCTTCCATGCTTTCATTGCCTAACATATCCTGTCGGATATTTTGAACCACAATATACCTTTGGCTTAACACAAACAACTCCTGCTCATCCAGTTCGCTCTCGTGGCTATTAATAAAGCTATTATATTCCTCTTCTATCGCAGTTAAAAGTTCCCTTGCCTCATCCTTTCGGCCAAGATCATAGACAGCGGTCAATTGCTTACCCTTTAGGTCGATATAATCTTCAAACCCTAAATATTCACTGCTGTAAGCGCTTGCTTGTTCCACCACCTCAATAGCTTCTTCATATCGTTTAAGCGCGAGCAAAGCGGCCCCTAAACCTGACAACTGTTCCCAGAAAGGCGATAAAGAATAACCGAGTTTATGTACTTCAACCGCAGTTTCATATTCTCCCAGTTCACTTAAAGCAATACCATAATTATTACAGCACATGGCAAAAATATGCGGCTCATTGTCTGCGCCATCCCCCTTATCATTATAGAAGTAATCATAAAAGCCGTCATAAGAAATTTTATAAAAATTTGTCCTTATCTGCAGCAGCTCATTGGCAATAGCGGCATTGCCGATACTGCTCTCAGATTCGTAAAAAAAGCTTACCCCTGCATTATAGTACATCACAGGCGAGTCTTCAGGCCATTTTTCTATTGTTGGTAGTTGGCCTTTTATCCGATATGATACTTCAATGAAGCGTTGTAAACCAAGTGCCAGGCCGCCCAATTCCACACTCTTTTGTAAGTATGGAAGCGCTTTATCGTAGCTTTCAGCCTCATACAACACAGCACCCGCATAGTGATAAGGAATAAACCAATCGGGATATGTTTTGATATAATGCTGCGCGAAATTCAACATTTCGACCGTATCACATTTCAGACGCTCAGGATATATTTTGAGCGCGATAAACATAGCGTATATGATAGGCCGGTTGATAACACCCCGCCTGGTCAACTCACTCAACCTGTAATACAACGTTATTAAATCTTCATCAGTATTTGCATCGGCGCTGCCCGAAAACAAAGCTATTTGGGCCACATCTCCCCCTAATTCATAGTCCTCACAATCAAGCGAAAGATTAGCGATCAGGCAATAAATGTTCACATCCTTATACCGGTACACTAATCCTTCTTTAAAGTTTTCCAGGGCTTTAGTAGGGTCATTTTTATGGTACAGATAAAGGTTTGCTTTTTTAACATATAACAAACCTTGCTCGCGGTCTGCCAAACTGCGATTTTCAACAGTGTGTGCATTGTTTAATTTTATTAACAGATCCAGATCCTTCAAAGCGCTATCTATGTCGCTCGTTTGATAATAGACTTCCTGCCGGTAAGTGATAGCCTTAATCCTGGTATCAAGCTGTACTGATGCTGTCAACAGATCACAGTACGTTATGGCTTCTGATAAATTTGTACCCGTTATGAAAATATTGATATAAGCCAGATACAACATGGCTTCTTCATGATCTGGCGCTAATTGAAGTAGTTCTTCAAAACTGTTAACGGCAGAAGCTAACAACTCATCAGCGTTTTCATTATTATATGATAACTGATACTTACACTTGGCTTTAAGCGCAAGGCCTTCCAAATTTTGAGGGTTAAAAAGCAGGAAAAGATTTACAGCTTCAAGACATTCCTGGAAATCGCCTTCGTTATAAACTGATTGTAAATGTTCAATATCTACCACGCTTTGTTGCTGCATATGATTTTTTTTATTGAATAATAAGTGCGACAACAAAATTGCGGACAACCTGCCCAGGATACCTAATTCCAGGATTCTACAAAACGTCTACCCATCTGCAGCCAGGCGTCTACAATACATCTACACATTTTATAAAAATCTGATTATATAAAATTCACAATCCAACACATCTTAAACTGGCACAATTAATAATCCTATATATAATTGCTTACATTCCTTAAATTTCTATTTAGTCTAATCAATGAGCAGCCTAACTGCTTTTCATATCAGAAACGGCACCTATCTATTCGGCATCGATATTTATCTTCTCTTTTATATGTAATGGTTTATAATGCATAACCAACTCCCCTTTGCCATTACTGCTCGTTTTTTGTAAAAAACTCCCATTAACAGAGATCGCATACAGCGTATTGGGGCTTAGTTGACTAACCATATAAGTTAGTGGTGTTACAGATGGCCTCACTATGCTCTGCTCCCATTCCATTTTCTTTTGCCCCCAGTTATTGAGCTTTATTGTTAAGGGTTTATCTGTGGTAACTTGCAAAGCAGCAAGCGCATTGCCGCCATTGAAATAGGATAACTGATTAGCCCTGGCATTAAAGCCAAAGTTTTTAGAGCTGATCACTTTAAAGCTTTTGTTGGATACCGAATAGCTATTGCTACCTAGGTTTATGGTTAAATGCTGCCCTCTGAAATTATACTTCAGTTCGGTACCTGCAAGCTCAGGTGTGATATGTGGATCGAGATAAAAGCGGTTATACAAGGGATTTACGCCATATATAGCCTGGTACAAACCCACTATAGACAGACTGTTGCCCGATAAAATATCATCACCCCGACCATCCTGTTTCAATCGGCCATACCGTTGGTAGGCCAATCCGTCTTTACCGTACTGCGCCAATACATTTTTTACATATTTAATGGCAATTGCAGGGTTATAACCTGAGTAAGCTTTAACCCCCAAAGATCCCCATGATAAAAATAGGTCTCCGTTTTCATATTCAGGAAAGGGGAACTGATATTCCTTTCCTTCGTAGGGTGTGTACGAGGTCATGGCTAGTGGCCAGAAGAAAAGCTTTTCCCGCTGCATTTGTACTTCTATATTATCCAGGATAAGCTTTTGCCGGGCGTGGTCTTCGCAAATACCATAAGCAATGGCCATAAAATTAACAGGGGTAACCATATTACGCCCATGTATGGTATTGTCCTTATCCCGCCAGTGAACGTAACAGTTCTTTTCTTCATCCCAAAAACCACCCTCCGTGGTGGGTTTATTGAAACTTACTTTGAGTTTTGCCGCGAAGGCTTCATATTGACCGGCTTTAACCGAATTGTGCAATAACCGTTCTACGGCGGCCCATTTTACCAGGGCATGATAAAGTTTAGCATTCACAAAGGCATTTTCGTAGGATGCCCAGATGATATCTATCCAGTCACTGCTTCGTTTTTGTCCTGTAACATCGGTCATCATTTCAACCAGGCCATTACCATTACTGTCTCTTTTCAGGATCCAATCCAAGGCCTTTTCGCAGGAAAGCTGGTGCGTTTTTACCCATTTCTGATCACCGTTCATGTCATATAATTCGGCCACATTGGTAACAAGATCAGGGTTCGAATCCATGAGTATACCCCACTGGGCTTCATAAAAACCTTCTTTATTCCACTGACCCGGCATTGCGTCTTCATTAGTATATGCCCAGCGCGGGTAAACCCGTCCATCCGGCTTTATAGCATGATCCCGGTAAAAATCAAGACAGCTTTTATACCCATTAAGATAACTAGGGTCGTTAATACCTAAACCTAACTGGCCGATATATTGTTCGTGCAGGCATATCGGGCCATAGGGCGTTGCCCAGCTATTTCCACCAAAATGGAGCGAATCAATAACGCCAATGCGGGCAATTGTACCCAATACAGCATTCACTTGATCACCGTTTATCCCCACAAGCTTACCCCGGCTGTATTTTCCATGATAACCAAAATAACTAAATGTTAAACTTTGTGTGCTTTTGCCACTGGCGATATTAAAAGGAGCCCATACATCTGTACTTTTTCTGATAAACCGCCGTCTATTCGTTCCACTATCTGCGCGGGGTAGCATTTCCTGGTCAGCAACAGTAATGGTGTAAGCCAATTTGTCTTCGTTGGTACGGGTGTACTTCATAGCGACCTCTTTACCCGGCGCATCCACGGTGATATTTAGTCCATTACCATTTTTACTATTCCAGAAGTTTGACGACCGGGTGTGAACGCCATAGGTACATAGTTTTTCATTAAACAGGTAAAACCAGGCAATACCACCATAACCCTGATAAGCGCCTTCCCAGGTGTTGATATCATCAAAATTAATAACGGGCATAGCAGCATCTTCTACCTTAACCCCTTTTGAAAAAGATCTTTCTATACGCCATTTAATACCTTCTTTCTGTTTCAGGAAGATCCAATTTTCATTAATGGTCAGCTCCTTATCTCCATAACTGATCCCGCTGATCCGGATACCAGACGAGGAACGTGACAATACCGGTTTGCCTTTCAAATGCAAAGAAGAATAAGTGACACTGCCAACCTTTACAGATGTAAAAGCTCCATCCGCAGCGCTGACTACTTTTTGCCCGTTGACTATAAGTGAAGTGATACTGGCCTTGTTCCCGTAGTTAATTACCATTGACATATGAGAACTATTTATGGTGATCGATGTATTTTCTTCCATTGTCGTTTTCGCCATGCTGCTGGTAAACGAAAAAACGAACAGGGAATAAATAAAAACGATACGTACTTTTTTGATAAACATAAGGTTACGACTTAAAAATTCAAGGCTTTTTGATGGCAGAAAGATCAAAAAGAATAGTGTTCATTTGTGGCTTTAATCGGAATAAAACTCCGTTCCCTGGTTCTGAAAAACTGCCTTTTATCGATTTAAAAACATATTTCATACCTTCAAAACGACACGCGATCTGGTTATTCAAGATTTTTTCAAATGGCAGTTTTGCATCTGTAGCGGTAGTCATATCAAAATACCAGGTATAGGGATGGTCGCTGACTAAGCTCATTTTCAGTTGTTTTTCATCCATATCCATCTCAAAAGATCCCTTAACAGATATTAGTGGCCAGGACACATGTAAGTGCCCGGGTTGAGTTTGGCTGTATACCGGATCTTTCCCTTTTACCAATACTTCCTGACCGTCAACTAATACTTTTAACCTTAAGCCAGCTATTTGATTAGGCTTGCTCCAAATATACCCATCGATTACCGGTAAGGTAAAAAAGGAGCATTCATTAGATGTAGCTACCTGTTTAGTATAAACAGAGGGAAAACTTTCATCAAAAAGATGCAGATCGCGGATGCGGAGATTACCACTTTCCCACAGCAGGTTGATCCGGTAAAAACGACTGTTGAACCACACTGTTTTAAGATCACTACCTTCGATATCCTTACTCACTGCAAAGGATGTGGCCGGGGTAATTTTATATTTTTCTTTAAACCAACGCCCGGATGTTTCCATGGTTTCCACCCTGATCTTATGCTCATCCCGCAACCGCGCCAGTAAAGGCATCTGGATCTCGAAACCTTTAGCCATAGCATCCCAGGTAAAAGAGTTTTCCTGACCCACCTGTGTATAATTAAAACCAAGGCATTTATCTTCTGTAAATGATTTTAAAAACCAGTTCACCCAGGTAGAATCACCTCCACCGAACTTATAAACAGGCTCCAATGTTACCACGCCCTGCCGGGTTGTCCCCAAGCCGTTATCATACTGACGTATCGGATCAGATCCGAGCATCCGGAAGATGGGCACCGGGATCTGGTTCTTTTCGTTTTGAGCAGGCATATAAGAGTTGATCTTACTTGGATAATAAGCCTGGTTCCAATAACCGCCCCACAAGGTATAGCCATCCGTACCGTATTGATCCTTGCAATTGCTGGAGGCAACAATGTGGTACTTTTGATACATGTAATTCAGGCTATAGCTGTCGATGAACCAGGAACCGACCGATTTGGGATAGTATCCAAAGATCTTTTTAAATTCGGTCATATACACATCGATCAGCATTTCACGCTCCTTAGGTGTGTAACCGGTAGAGAAACCAATATTGGCGCGCCAATCCCAGGGATACCGCCCGCGCCATTGTAATCCGGCCTTCTCCGCCTGGGGCTGAGGAATTTCCCACCAGGCTCCTATCTCAAAAGAATCACGCGGTAAGGTCTTTAATAATTTTTGATATCTGGGGTCAATAAGGGCGTCATATTGTAATAAAAAGGTGCCCCCGAGTTTGTACCTTTTCATGATCTCCACCTGCTTCACTACAGTCTGATACAATACATCCTCGGTAATTGCCGCGTCACGGGGTTCCAACAAACGTATAAAATTGACGATATTGACAATCCGGGACGTTGGCTGATCTTTCAGGGGCGTTGTTTCCAGTTTGATCTGGCTGTGAAAAGAGCTTAATGTGCAAACGCACATCAATCCAATGATGATAGATCCTCCAAAAACTTTGCTGATGGTGTTTTTCATTAAAATAGATTACGGAATAGCCTTAGGATGAATGTTAACTTCATCACATAGCTTTATAATGGTTCAGGCTAATGTAATCATAGCTCAAGAATCCACTATCCCTGTCTGTCTTTTTGAGTAACCTGATAAGTCAGATCGTTTTCTGCTTACTCCTGCCAATAAAATAGTATACGGGTATACCGGTAAGTGCGATGATCAGTCCCGGCCAGGTGTATTGAGGCTTATACTTAATAAGCAACAGGCAAAATGCCAGCCCCATGATCATATAAATAAATGGTAAAACGGGATATCCAAAAGCCTTATACGGCCGTTCGGCACCTGGCATTTTTTTGCGCAATATAAATATACCGCCAATGGTCAGTACATAAAATACAACCACTACAAATGATATCATATCCAACAGATCGCCATATTTGCCGCTTAGGCTCCATAAACAGGCAAAAATGCATTGCAGCCATAAGCCAAATCCGGGGACTGCATTTTTGTTAAGTGTACCTACCCGCTTAAAAAACAGCCCATCTTTAGCCATGGAATAGTACACACGGGCACCAGACATAATGAGGCCATTATTGCAACCAAAGGTGGATACCATGATGAGCAAGGCTATAATTATGGTACCCGAGCTTCCAAAGATCTGCTGCGACGCGGTAACACCCACCCTATCCTTTTCTGCCACAGCTATATCATGCAGCGACAGTACGCCGGTATACATGATATTGGTTAAAATGTATATTACGGTAACAATGAGAGTACCCAGGGCCAGACTTAAGCCAATATTTCTTTTCGGATTTTTTATTTCACCGGCAATAAAGGTTACGTTGTTCCAGGAATCACTGCTGAATATGGAACCTACCATGGCGGATGCGATAGCGCCCAGCGCGGCTATAGTGGTATATGATGCTATTGATCCGTCAGTTTTTAAACGGTGTATGCTCCAGGCATTATGCCAGTTGCTGTCCCATACCGAAGCTTTTAGGGCAAACAAACCAAAAACAATCAAGCCCAGTAAACTAAGTAGTTTGGCCATAGTGAATATGGTTTGCACTATTTTACCACTATTAATGCCCCGGGTATTGATATAGGTTAATAGCACAATAACCAAAATAGAAAGCAATTGGGCAGGCGATATGGTTATAAAACCAAGATCAATGGCAACCAGGTCTTCACTGATCTGCGGCAGCAGGTAAGCTGTAAACTTCGCGAAGGCAACACCAACCGCTGCTATGGTAGCAGTTTGTATTACCGTAAAAAAGCTCCATCCATACAAAAAACCAACTAAAGGACTGTAGGCTTCTTTCAAATAAACATACTGACCGCCGGCCCTGGGAAACATTGCGCTTAATTCGCCATAGCTCAGGGCCGCTGTCAGGGTCATAAAGCCAGTGATGAGCCAAACCAATATCAACCAGCCTGCACCACCTACGTTACGGGTAATATCAGCACTTACAATAAAAATTCCCGAACCGATCATGCTACCGGCTACCAGCATGGTAGCATCTATGAGCCTTAGTGATGGTTTAAATGAAGTGCTATTATCCATATAACTAAACGGTCAGTGTTTTTAATAAGAAATGATAATGAGTACTGGCCTTATTTATTAAAATCATAGAATTTCCAGCTGGTGGTAAAATCCTTATTCAAAGGCTGATTGATCAAGGTGGCCCTTAACATCTCAACTGGAATAAGATTTTCTTTGATAACCGCGTCATGAAATTGTTTGTAGCTCATTTTACCGCTATCCACCATCTCTTTTTTAAGCTCCATGAGTTGCAGGCCCCCTAACAGATAAGCCACCTGGTAAAGCGGACTATAATCGCCTTTGAATGATCTTCTTACTTCGCCTTCGGCGTTGGCCCTTTCATGCCCAACCCTGTCTACCAAAAAGTCAATACACTGTTGTGGTGTCCAGTTACCTAAATGATAATTAAGCGAAAATATGATCCTTGCACAGCGGTGCATGCGCCAAAACAACATGCCTACCCTTTCTTCGGGTGTTTTAGCAAAACCTTTATCATAAAGCAGCAGCTCCCAGTACAATGCCCATCCCTCTATGGCAAAAGGAGTGGTAAAATCCTGACGATATGCTTTGTACCGGCTATTCATAAAATACTGAAGGTTATGGCCCGGGATAAGCTCATGCTGTACCGTACCCCTGGAAAAATAAGGATTATTACCACGCATGCTCATCAACCTGTCTTGCAGCTGCATAGTGTTTGTCGGGTACGAGATACTGATCTCCTTCCCTCCTGTAAAAAACGGATTTACCAATTGCCTTTCCGGCGACATCATCACCATTCCCCAGGTTTCCTCAGCAAGTGGTGGTATAGTGATCAGATCACGCTCTTTAATAAAATTGAGAGCATCATTATACAGTTTCACGATCAATTCCGGTTGATGCCCCACAGGCACATAACTGTTTTTCACCTTTTCGAGCGCTTTTTTCCAGTCGTTGCCAAAGCCCATTTCCTGCGATGCCTTCAGCATTTCCTTATCGCACCAGGCAAACTCCTTGTTGGCCAGCTTGATCAACTCCTCGGGAGTATAAGGAATCATCTCAGCCTGTAACTGATTGATCAACTCCTGCCTGCCGATCGGCACCCCTTTTATACCACTGCTATCTGGTTTTTGAGTGGTGTTGATCTTGCCTTTACTCAAAGCAAGGTCACTATATTTTTGCAATGCTTTATCCAGGGCCTTGTATGGTTCGGGCACCCACCAGGTAAAATTGGGATCGAAGGTATTGTAAAAATTATAAAAATCCTTTAGCCTGCCTTTTAAGCCCAGTAATGCATCCTTGGTCATTTTTGCCAGGGGCATATCTAAACCGGGGAGATTATGATAGGCCAGGGAGTCTGTTTTCAGTTCTTTTAGTATATTATTAAGTTCACCAGCTACCTTTTCGCCCTCCAGGTACGTGCCGCGACGGCGTTTTTGTTCCAGTGCATAGATCCCATCGGCAAATGAAATATATTTTGTGATCTGGTTATACTGTTCTTCTTCTTTTTTTAAACCAAGCAATTCAAAATTGATCTTCTTTTTAAGCAGTATATAATCAACTTTGCCATATATATTCAGTGC
>Ga0207671_10006727_pt1 | contig 10179 bp, 6 predicted proteins | sample KBSC24metaG_FD_184352 | JGI IMG/M metagenome (GOLD analysis project Ga0207671, IMG submission 184352) | Corn rhizosphere microbial communities from Kellogg Biological Station, Michigan, USA - KBS C2-4 metaG (SPAdes) (version 2) | ecosystem: Host-associated > Plants > Roots > Rhizosphere > Soil... | reverse complement strand
TCGACCCCTACGGCTTTGCCCTCGAAAGCTTCGACGTCACCGGAGCCAGCCGCACCAACTACCGCCTGCTCAACCCGGATGCACCTGCCAGCAACAAAGACCCCAACGTGCCGGCCTGGATCGACGGCCTCCCCGTCGATTCCGGCGGCGAAACCCCCGATGGAAAGCCGTTCACCGACATTCGCGAACTCCGCCGCATCCTCGCCGAAAACCCCGCGCAACTTGCCCGCGGCGTGACCCGCCATCTCGTGACCTACGCCACCGGGGCGCCCGTCACCCGGATCGATCAATTCGCCATCGAGTCCATCGTGCAGAGCACCGCGAACGACAGCTACGGATTGCGCTCATTGGTGCACGGTGTGGTGCAAAGCGAGGTCTTCCGCTGGAAGTGACCAGACCCTATTCGTGAAACGTTCGGCCAGGCTTCCGATGAGACACTCGCGCACGGCCTGCGTCCCGCCCGTGAGCAATTGCACGACGGCACCGCGCGACGCAGGGCCGATCGCCAGGAGGGCATGAGCCGCGAATCGGGCATCGCTACGCATCCATGCGTCTGGCGTCCCATGATCCCGCACCGCCCCGGCTTGCGTCCGAATGATGCGAGTCAGAACTGGGATGGCCGGCGCACCGGCAGGCCCGGCTTTATCAAGACAAGCCAGCGCGGCACTCCTGGCATTGTAAGGGACAGGCGGCAGACGCAACCAATCCCGGCTCTTCTCTTTCGCTACTTTCAGCCAGTACCCCACCTTTGTATCGGGGTCTCGCTCATCCTTCGCGACCGCGCCATGCTCCGCCATGTAGACGAGCCATCGCACAGCCGGAGGCCCCATGGCGTCGAAGTCATGGGTGGTAAAGCTGCTCGCACTCCCATTTGTCTGGTGACGGAGCCACCACGAAAGCCGGTGTCCCCGGCACGCGGGGGAGGAAGGAACGACGATAAGCCAACGCAGGAATGCGATTCCAACGCACAAAGCCAAGAGCAGAAGCAGAATGCGAAAACCGGGGAGTCGTCGAAGCCATGACACCATGGAGCCGAATCTCGACGCCGGGAAGGCGGTTGCCAAATTTTTTCCTCCCTATGAAATCGGCCCCCAACAGGGTTTACTCAGAAACGCCAATATGTCCCCCTTACGCCACAACTGTGCCGGTGTCTCGCGGCGCGATTTTCTCCAGATCGGCCTCGGCGGGACTTTGGGCCTCGGTTTCTGCGATTTGCTGCGGGCGCGCGCCTCGGCGAATCCCGCGGCGGCGCCGTCGAAGAACGTCAATTGCATCATGATCTGGATGGATGGGGGGCCGTCGCACTACGAGACGTTCGATCCCAAGCCCGACGCCCCGGCGGAGATCCGTGGGACGTTCAACACCATCCCCACTTGCGTGCCGGGAGTCCATTTCTGCGAGACGGTGCCGGAGCTGGCGAAGGCCTTCGACAAGTTCACGGTGATGCGCTCGATCGCGCACAAGGACCCGAACCACGGCGGCGGCAATCATTACATGATGACCGGGTCGCCGACGCCAGTGCCGGTCGGGTGCGGGGCGTTCGTCACGTTTCATCCGTCGTTTGGCGCGATGGTGTCCTACGATCGCGGCGTGCGCAGCGGCCTGCCGGCCTACATGGCGATGCCGAGCAATACGCGCTCGGGCGGCCCGAATTTCCTCGGCGGCCAGCACGCGCCGTTTGTCATCGGCGGTGATCCAAATGCATCCGGGTTCCAGGTGCGCGATGTGGTCGTGCCCACGGATATCGCCGAGGCCCGGGTCAGCACGCGCCGCGAACTGCGCGCCTCGCTCGATCGCATGCAGCGCTTCAACGACAAGCTCGTGGATGACCCCGCGGTGGTGTTCGACCAGTTTTACCAGCAGGGCTTCGATCTCGTGTCCTCCTCGCGTGCGCAGGCCGCCTTCGATATCGAGCACGAGGACGCCAAGATCCGCGACCGCTATGGCCGCAATGACATGGGCCAGCGGATGCTCATGGCGCGGCGGTTGGTCGAGGTCGGCGTCTCGTGGGTGACGATCAATTTTGCCGGCTGGGACGATCACCGAAAACTTTTTGACACCTACAAGGGCGACAAGCTGAAGAAGTTCGACCAGGGGCTATCCGCTCTGCTCACGGACTTGCACGAGCGCGGGCTCATGGACAACACGCTCGTCATCGCCCTCGGCGAATTTGGCCGCACGCCGAAGGTGAACAAGGACGCCGGTCGCGATCACTGGCCCTTTGCGATGTCGGTGCTCATGGCCGGTGCGGGCATTCCCGGCGGACAGATCGTCGGCGCGACGGATGTGAAGGGGTATCATGCCTCGGAGAATGTCTATCGGCCCGAGGACTTCGCGGCGTCGCTCTACACGAAGATGGGCATCGACCCAAATCAGGTCCTTACGACCAGCACCGGCCGGCCGATCGCCCTCGTGAACGACGGCCACCTGATCAAGGAACTCTTCGTCTAACCGCGTGTCCCCATCGCGTCTCGCGAGCGTCTTCTGCGCGGCCTTCGCCATGGTGGCCGGTGCGGCGGAACCAACGCTGACCCACCTTTTCCCAGTGGCGGGGACGCAGGGCACGACCGTCTCCGTCGCCGCCGCGGGGAAGTTCGATCCGTGGCCGCCGCAAGTTTGGGTCGATGCGCCGGGCATCACTTTTCATGCTTCGAAGACCGCCGGGAAATTCGACGTGGAAGTCGCGCAGGATGCGGTGCCTGGCCCGCATCTGGTCCGCTTCTACAATGAGCAAGGCGCCTCGGCTCCGCGGTTTTTCATCGTGTCGAGCGAGCCGGAGTTGCTCGAAGTCGAGCCCAACGACGATTTCAAGTCGCCGCAGAAGATCGACAAACTGCCGTCCACGATCAATGGGCGCCTGGACAAGCCGGGCGACGTCGATTGTTTCGGGGTCGCGCTGAAGAAAGGCGAAACGCTCACTGCCGGGGTTGAGGCTTATGTGCTGGCGTCCACCTTCGACGGCATGCTGCGCCTGGTGGACCAGAATGGAACGGAAGTCGCCTTCAACCACGACGACGGACGGACGCTCGATCCCCTGCTCGTCTGGCAGGCGCCCCACGACGGGACCTTCGTCGTGCAGCTCATGGGCTTCATTTACCCGGCCAATTCCGGCGTGGGCCTGGCGGGAGGTGAAGGCTGTGTCTATCGGCTCCATCTCTCCGTCACCGCGGCGCCCTTGCCTCGCGACATTTCTTCCGATTCGGAGACGCCGGGCCAGGGCAGCGACGGCCCACCCGCTGGCAGCCCGCCTCCGCTCGCGATTCCGGTGAGTGTCGCGGGCTGCATTCAGAAAGCAGGGCAGGAAAACCGGCACGTTTTCCAGGCGGTCAAGAAACAGCGTTACGAGTTGCGGGTCATCGCCGAACGGACCGGATCGCCGCTCGATGCCTGGCTGAAGATCGAGGACCAGGACGGCAAGCAACTCTCGCGCAATGATGATGCGGGCGGTTCGCGTGATCCGCAGATCAATTGGACCGCGCAGGGCGATGGGGCCTTCGTCGCGGTGGTCGGCGACACTACGCATCGCGGAGGGGCCAACTATGTGTATCGCCTCGAGATCAATGAAGCCGTGCCATCGGTCGCGGCCACGACGGCCAGTCATGCGATCAGCCTGACGGCCGGAAAGACTGCGGAGGTGAAAGCAACGGTCAAGCGGACCAATGGTTTCAAGTCCAAACTCGTGCTGGCGGCGAAGGAGTTGCCGGAGGGGGTATCGGCGCCGGAGGTGGAGGTTCCGGAGAAGGACGGTGAAGTGACATTGAAGATCAGCGCCGAGGCTGGCGCCGCGCCTACCGCACAGCCATTCCAAGTGGTCCTGCGCGAAGTGGAATCCGGGGCCGAGCACCCGGTTTCCTATTTCATGACGGCGGTCGGGGAGACCAATGGCGTCACTCAGGGGTACACCAAGCTGGTGATTGATTCGACGGATAAGCTGTGGCTGACGGTGGTCAAGGCGGCGGCGGACGCAGAGAAGCTGAAGGCGGAAGCCGCGCCAAAGCAATGAGCGCTCAACCGTCTCGATTCGCGCTTGAATCTGAGCGCCAGCGCCGTTCCTCCAACTTTGTCATCCTGAGCGGAGCGGGGCAGCATGGGCGCAGTCGAAGGACCTCCAACTTCCTGCGGGTTCTCGCGCGGAGCGCTTGGTGGTCACGAACGAGGCAAACTTTTCGAGACGGCTTCGCTCCGGTCGAAGAACCCCTTAAACATCGGGCCGCGCTCCGCACCACCGCTGCCCACGGAAGCAAGAGGTCCTTCGACTGCGCCCATGGTTGTCTCCACGGCACCACAGACCTCTCGCAAAGCCTCGAGTCCCCGCTCCGCTGCCAATGACGTCTTATGTAAGAGGTTGAAAATCAGAATACCCAGCCCGGAGGGCTGCGGAGAGATTAGCCGGTGGTGAAGCGAGGAACGAGCGTAACCACCGGTCCCACGCCCCAAAACGAAGATGCGCCCCGGAGGGTGGCGCGAGAACTTCTCTTGCCCCGCTGGGGCAAATCCGTTGGGGATGGGCGTTCCGGTGGTTGCGCTCGTTCCTCGCTGCACCACCGGCTAATTTCTCTCATCCCTCCGGGATGGGCCTTGCCCCACCTCATCCACGCACCAAGAATTACGCCTCCGGTTTTTGGCCCTCAGGATGACAGGTCTTTTTTCGGCGCTCGCGCTCTGTACGAAGCTGCATCCAAACACGCGACGATTCATCCCTTCAACAAATTCAGGCACTCGTTCGCTCTCACCATCACATTTCGAATCGCCTCCCAGCCGCATTTCCCCTAGCAAACTCCCCCATGAATCCCCCACGCCTGATCTTCGACTGCCACCTCGATATCTCGATGAATGCCATGGAGTTCAATCGCGACCAGCGGTGGACGCTGGAGGATCTCCGCCGCTGTGAGCTGATTTCGACTTTTATCGCCCCAGACGGTGAGCGGCATCGCTCGCGCAATACGGTCTGTTTTCCCGAACTGCGGCGGGCACGCATCGGGATCATCGTGGCCACGCAGATCGGGCGCTATTCTCACCGCTTTCACAATCTCCCCGGCTGGCGCAGCCCGGAACAGGCCTGGGCACAGACACAAGGTCAGCTCGCGTATTACCGGGTGATGGAGGACTGCGGCGAAATGCTCCAGCTTCGCACCTGGGCCGATGTCGAAGCCCACGCGGCCCGCTGGGAAAAGGCCACCGACGAGGAGGCCTCGAAATTGCCCATCGGCTACCTGCTCAGCCTCGAAGGCGCGGACTCCGTGGTAAGCTGGCGTCACCTGGAAAAATCGAGGGCCGACGGCTTGATCGCTCTCGGCCTCACGCACTATGGGCCGGGCATCTATGGGCATGGGACAGACGACGCTGGACCACTCACGCCCAAGGGGCGGGACCTGCTGAAGGAGCTGGAGCGACTGGGGATCATCCTCGATGTCACGCACCTATGCGACGAGAGCTTCTGGGATGCACTGTCCCGTTACTCCGGTCCGCTCTGGGCGAGCCATCACAATTGCCGCGCGCTGGCCAACTGGAACCGGCAGTTGACCGATGAGCAGATCAAGGTGCTCATCGAACACGGCGCGGTCATCGGCATGGCTTTCGACGCAATCATGATGGTCCATGGCTGGGCACACAAGCGGTCTCGGCCCGAGGACTTCGGCTTGAAGATCGAGAAAATCTGCGAGCACATCGACCACATCTGCCAGATCGCCGGGAACGCGCGCCATGTGGGCATCGGCACCGATCTCGATGGCGGGTTTGGCACGGAGCAGACGCCCATGGACCTGAACAGCATCGCCGACATCGCACGCATCGCTCCCCTGCTCGAGCAACGGGGCTATGCGCAGGCCGATATCGAAGGCGTGATGAGCGGCAATTTCCTGCGCTTCCTGCGCGAGAACTTGAAGTAGCCTACACGTCTTCCACTTTCTTCGCCGCGTTGATTCCAAACGAAAGGACGCCGGCGAGGGCGAAGGCGAAGGCCGACGCGACGAAGAGAACCTTTTGGTTGTGATTCGGGTCGAAGCGGGCAAGGAGCCACACGGCCAGGTTGGCCTGAAGCGCCGCGCCGAAATTGCCCCACATATTCGCCCAGCCGAAGATCGGCGCGATATTCCGCCCACCCACATCTTGAGCCCACGCCCAGGTGGCGGGAAGGCCGGAATCCGTGGAAAAGACCATGAGCCCGAGACACACGGCAAAGAGCCACGGATTTTGCACCCAAACGCAAACGATGAGCATCGCGGCCGCCGCGAAGCGCGTAAGGGAGAGCGGCAGAAGTCTGCCGAGCCGCAAACCGAACTTACGGGTCAGCGCATCGGTGAACAGACCGCCCAGCATGAGGCCGCAAATGCCGATGACCAGCGTGATCGTGGAGATGTGGCTGTTCATGGTGTCGCTTAGATGCCGCACGTCCTTGAGATAGCCCGACAAGGAATTGATGACGATGGCCCAGCCGAAATTCGTGAGCAATTGGTAGGCGCACATCAGGGATAGGCTCCGGTCCGTGAGAACCGCCCGCCATGGAAAACGGCGCGGCGCCGCCGGGGTAACGTCGGTCGCCGCATCGTGCCCTTCGTCGAGCAGCGCGCGCTCCGCCTCATTGCAGAGCGGATGAGCGCGTGGATTCTCCCGAAACGTGACCCAGAAAAACGCCGCGACGGCGAGACCCATGATCCCGTAAGCCCAGCCCGCCCAACGCCAGCTTCCCGCGTGCAGGATCACCATCGCGGTGATCGTCGGAGCGAGCGCCAGACCGAGGCGCCCACCGAGGGGAACCACACTGCTGCAAAAGCCCCGCCGGCTCACATGCGCCCAGCGGCTGAGCAGGCTGCCGCTGATCGGATACGCTCCCGCTTCCGCCAGGCCGCACCCCAGTCGCGCGATGAGCAGCATGGTGAGTCCATTGGAGAATCCCGAGAGTGCCGTGAATCCGCTCCACATGAGGATGAGCACCGTCATGAGGGTGCGTTTCCCAAACCGCTCCGCGAGCCATCCGGCGGGAACCTGGGCGAGCGCGTAGGCCCAGAAAAATGCACTCTTCAGGTTATCCTGCGCCGCCGGACTCAGGGGAATATCCGCTCGAAATGAATCCGAACTCAGCATCCACGCGAGGCACGCGCGATCCAGGTACATGAGAAACGCCACCAGCGTGGTGGCGGTGAGGACCGAGTAGCGGACATTCGTGGGGCGTTCCGGCATGGGATGACTGGGGAGAAACGGCAGAATTGGCTATCGAATTGGCGCGGGATATTAGCGACCGACCGCCATCCGAACAGCCAACAATCGCGCCGCGTGCGGGCATGCCCGGGATTGAACATTGCTGATGCGCCAGCTTTTGGAGTGCGCCGCTGCCGCGGCGCTTTGGTGGGTCGGGTCCCGTGGATGCGCCGGTGCTAACTGGATATCACCATCTGTGTCGTAAGCGCAGCAACAGCAGCACACTCCAAAAGCTGGCGCATCCGCGATGTTCAATCCCGATGCCTGCCCATTTCTGGCTTAACCGTCCTTTCCAAGCACCTGCACGAATCTCAATTGGCTGGTTTCGGGGCGGGTGGTTTGGGGTCCACGGAGGATGGCTCGAAGGTGGCCAGGTCGGGCAGCGTCGTTTGCACTCCGCCTTCCGGCACTTCCAGTTTGGCCGTCCACACGATGCCGTTGAGAATAAACCGGCGCAGGTCTTCGTTTTGCCAGTTCCGGAAAAAGTGCGGCATGACGATGCCCATCCCGCGTCCGCCATCGGGACGCTCGATGCACCAACTCACCGCCTCGCGTTTGGGGTCTTCTGGCGGCAGCATGGAAGTGGCGAGCATGGTCACATTCGCGGACGGCTTGTTCCCGTCCGGGCCGAAGTAGTTGTTGATGTACGGCTCATCCTTAAGCGTGAACGCCTGCCAACCGCGCATCACCGGATGCCCGGGCGCGGCCGGGGTGATCGTCGCCGCTGGATAGATCTTCGCGATCGATTGGTGGTGCTTGCACTTCGTGGCGAAATAGCCGCCGATCCAATGCAAGAGCGGATGGTCGCCATCGTCGGGCACGTCCTCGGCGCGCAGGCCGGTAGCGTAGTGGACGCAGACAATCCCGCAGCCGCGTTTCGTCATCGCGTCGAGCCTGGCCAGGATGGCCGGCGAGTCGGGGAATCGGACAGGCGGAAAGTTGTCACCGATAAAGACGACGCTATTCGCGGCATCCAGCACGGCTGCATCCTTCGGCCATTCGTTGAACACCTCCGCCTTCACATCAGGCAGATTGGCCATGTGCTCGACGCAGTATTGCATGAGGCGACCGCCGGCGGCGACTTCATGGGATCCGGGTGGGTGGCTGCTCGGACCGACGACGACCAGGACGCGAGCCTTGGGTTCCGCAGCGGCGGCAGTCAGCGGCGCGATCGCCGAGGCGACGACGGCGACGAAAAGGGCGAATGCAAACTTTGCAACCGAGGCGTGATGGCGGGGGTATTTCATACACGGGGAATTTTGGGGAGTGTCACACGATTGTCACATCGGGCGCTCAGCGAAAAGGTATAGCCTCTGGAGTGAGCGACGTCACCTTGGAACCCAACCTCCAGCCTCCTTCGACTTCCGACGCGGCTGCTTCATCGACGGATAACTTCGAGTGGCAGACGCTCGTTGCGCACTCCGAGTCGGTCCAGGCCACGGAGCCGACGGAAACCGCCTTCGATCGTTTCAAGAGCCATCGGCAGGAATTCATGGCGGTCCTGGACGGGCGGCGCCCTGTGGGGATTTGCGCCCGGCGCGAGATCGGGATGCTGCTCGGCGGGCGATACGGCTACGCGCTGCACGCGCGAAAGCCGGTGCGGGCGTGCATGGCGCCGGGGCTCCTGTGCATGGAAATCGGTACACCCGTGGACGCGGGTCTTGGAGCGGTGTTTTCCCGCGACCCGGCGGCTTTCTATGACGATGTGGCGCTGGTTGATCGCGCGGGGCTCTTTCTCGGGCTCATTCCGGTGCACGCACTGGTCCGATTGCAAACCTCTTTGCGCGAAGCCCACGTGCGCGAACTCCAGGCGCAGCGCCGCGAGATCGCCGCGCGCAACGAGGAAATGGAGACGGACCTGGCGCTGGCACGCGAGATGCAACTGGCCTTGTTGCCCCGCCAGTTCCCCGCCTTTCCTCCCGGCGTGGAAGCGGCGGCCAGCGCCCTCCATTTCGCGCATGGTTACCTCCCGTCCACTTCCGTGAGCGGCGATTTTTTTCATGTGCTGCCACTGGATGCCCATCGCGCGGGCCTGTTCATCTGCGACGTGATGGGCCATGGCGTGCGCTCGGCATTGGTCACCGCGATGTTGCGCGTGCTGGTGCAGGAGGCGGCAAACGCCAGTGCGGATCCGGGCGCGATGCTGGCGCGCGTGAACCGGGGCCTGATGGAGATTATTCCCTCGGAGACGGGGCTCATGTTCGTCACCGCCGCGTACGCAATCATCGACGTGGAGCGCCGCCTCGTGCAGTGGAGCAGCGCGGGGCACCCGGCGCCGGTGCTCTTGCGCCGCGAGTCGGGGACCGCTGAGTTTCTGGCGCTGCCGCGGGGCGATTTCAATCCGGCCCTGGGGATTTTCCCCCAAGCGGCGTTTCACATCTACGAGCGGTCCCTGCAGGCGGCGGATGTGCTGCTCTTTTACACCGATGGTTTGTTCGAGGTGGAAGATGCCGCCGGAGACCAGCTGGGGCTGGAAGGTTTGCTGGCCGATGTGCAGGTATTGGCGGGAGCCCCGTTGCAGGAATTGGTCGACGGCGTGCTCGCCGAGGTGCGGAGTTACAGCGCACGCGGGTTTGAGGACGACGTGTGCCTGCTGGCGGCGGAGTTCGAATCGGCCGGCTGATTGATTCAATTCATCCCCGCCGCGATGCCGCCCTTCCCAAAATGCGATCGAGCGAGTCGCTCGTCTGATAGATCAACGCTTCGGGGTAGTGCGGATACGGGTGAAAATATTCGAACGTGACGTACCCGCGATAGCCGACCGCATCCAGGGCGTCCATCACCGCCGGCCAGTTGGTTGTCCCATCGAGCAGCGGACGAAATGTCTCCAAGGAATAATCAGTTCCCTTCTTGGTGAACTCCTTGAAGTGAATGTTCTGCGTTCGCTTGCCGAGGATGGGAACCCAATGTTCGGCGAACTGGAACATGGAAATATTTCCGGTGTCGAAATGGACGCGAACGTGTTCGCTTTGAAAGCCATCC
>Ga0207671_10006724_pt1 | contig 10182 bp, 8 predicted proteins | sample KBSC24metaG_FD_184352 | JGI IMG/M metagenome (GOLD analysis project Ga0207671, IMG submission 184352) | Corn rhizosphere microbial communities from Kellogg Biological Station, Michigan, USA - KBS C2-4 metaG (SPAdes) (version 2) | ecosystem: Host-associated > Plants > Roots > Rhizosphere > Soil... | reverse complement strand
TTTTACACGCCATGCCGGCATCGACCTTCTGGCGACCGTGTCAGCCGACGGCGCCACCGATCGCGATGCCCTTTACGCCGCGCTGATCCGCGCCGGCCTGCGCACCGCGCCCGACGACAATTGGGCTGACCTGTTCAGCCGGGTGATGGTGGAAAAAATCGAACCGGTGCTGGGACAGGGGCGGGCGACCATTCTCTATGGCTATCCGATCTCGGAGGCGGCGCTCGCCCGGCCGAGTGCTGACGATCCGCGCGTTGCCGAGCGCTTCGAGTTCTATTGCTGCGGCGTCGAGCTTGCCAACGCCTTTGGTGAACTCACCGATGCGGCCGAACAGCGACGCCGCTTTGCCGCCGAGATGGACGAGAAGGAGCGCGTCTATGGCGAGCGCTATCCACTGGATGAGGATTTCCTGGCGGCTTTGGCCATCATGCCGCAGGCAAGCGGCTCGGCGCTGGGCTTCGACCGGCTGGTGATGCTGGCGACCGGAGCAACCAGGATCGAGGATGTGATCTGGGCGCCGGTGGCGGGATCTTAGCTGCAATTGGCCCTTCAGTCCGATCGGGATTTTCTTTGACCCTGTAAGGCCAGGAATTGTTTGTAACCTTTGCGCCCCATGCGAGCGCTCAATGCTTTGCGTGTCTCGGCTTCTCCGCATGCCGCCAGGATCTCGTCGAAGTGATCGTTCAAAATATCCTGAATTGCAGGGTCGTTGAAATATTCATTCAACGGGACTCCGTCGGGCACGCTGGGGGCATCCATCAGCGTCCAGAAGGTGCGTCCGTGGGACGCGACAAAGTCCTGGGCGCGTGAAGCCAATTCGCGCACGATAGCGCCTCGCCGCGCGCGAGAACGCTCGTGGGCGGCTTTGCTGAATGTCCTCAGGTCTGGCATGGAGAGTTGTGCGCCATGCGAGTTGCTCCCGTGAATTCGGTAGGCCGAAAGCGGAATCTCTATGCAGGCCGAACCAGCCAAGGCATGTACAAACGGCATGAAGTAATTGTCTGTCGCGGCATTGCTGACCACGGCGCGGGATGGCTTGCATCGGACAAGGTAGTGCCGTTTGTACATATTTGCTGTTCCAGGCGACCAGTGCCAGCCAAGTTCATGAGGTTCTATCACCGTGGACTGGCGCCAGAGCAAATCGCGCTCTCTTCGACCCAGAAACATGTGATCTGATTTCGATTGACTGGGATCAAATGATTTTCCCGCCGTTTTGCGGTGTAGGAACCACGCAAAACCAGAAGACAGCGGTCGTCCAGCATGGTCGGTTTCAAGAACGCCACTCGACGTTGCCGCGATCGTCGGGCAATCGCAATGAAGCTGGGCATGAAAGGCTGCGAAGTTCGAGAACAGGAAATCGTCGGCGTCGACGATACAGACCAATTCTCCCGCCAGACGATCGAAGATGCGAAGGAATGCGCCCATCTGGTGCAGATTGCTGTCCAGATGTTCGAAGGAAAGCCTTGGGTCGGTATACTCGAACCGCGCTATGACATCGCGGCTGTTGTCGGTCGAAGCGTTGTCGACAACGAGGCATTCGAAGTCGCCATAAGTTTGCGACAAAACGCTCGATATGGCCTGCGCGACATACTGACCATAGTTGTAGTTGATGATGACGAAACTGACCTTCGGCGGGGCCGTCATCGTTTCCGTTTCCTCTTTAGAAAAGCCCGGAAATCGCGGGATAGCGAGTTGTAAAGATGTCGCGCCGGAATTTGACCTCCGAACCCGGCTCTAAGGATAGATCTTGCCTGAGCGCCGGAAAACCGGGCCATGACTTCCTTGGCGAATCTTTTGGCACCGAAAACAGACCTCAATTGTGGCGCGTTGCGCCTGAATATGCCGACCGCGCTCTCATTGCGGAAATAGTCGCGCAGCTTGTCAGCGTTTTCCCGCGTGACCCGGTCTACGACCGGCCAGAATTCCGCCCCCAGAAGCCAGTCGAAACGGTCGCTTCCTTCGATCAGGTATTTTACGCTTTCATATGTGAACTCCTGCGACTTGGTCGCGTAGTCTCTTGTCCCGCTGCGAATGCCCTCCACGCTTTCGCCGGTGGCAAAATAGTTGTTCGCGTGCAGGCGATAGCCCGACAGGGGCATGTCGATCAGCGCGCTGCCCGCAACCGCGTGGCAGATTGTGTTGAAATAGCCGTCAGCCGACGTCATCCGCGGATTGCTGCCATCGTCCAGGCGTAACAGACGCAGCACCGAGGCGCGGAACATGTTGGCGCTGCCAGGCGCCCAGAGCCAGCCGATTTGCCACCGCGGTATGGTCGCCGTATTGGCGTCGAGAAACCGGTATTGCGACGGGGAGACCGTCGGCAGCCGCAACACGGTCTGCTCGCCGCGAAGGCCTCGTTGCGCGTCAGGTCTGTTCAGCCTGAGTTGCTGGTAGGAGGCCGTAAGGGCCTTGCCCGTCGGGTCCATCTCGGCGACGTTGGCCGAGGTGAAGCCGACGCTCCGCTGCAACGCCATATGCACCTGGATATGCATGGAAGCATAGTTGTCGAACAGCACGTCGTCCGCATCCACGAAGGTGACGAACCCCCCATTCACCTTGTCCAGCGACCACAGGGCGGCGCCGAGTTGGCCATGGTTCTGCGGCAGCGTCTCCACCCGGAAACGCGGGTCGCCCTCGACATGCCGGGCAATCACCTCCGCGCTGTCGTCGGTCGAGCCATTGTTGATGACGATGCACTCGAAATGCGGATAATCCTGCCGGCGTATGGAATCGATCGTCTCACCGACATAGCGGCCGTAATTCCAGTTGATGACCACGAAACTGACGAGTGGGGGCGAAAGCGCGCCGCCGGTGAGTTCGCCGATGTCGCGTCCGGCGATCGTGAATGACTTGGTTGCGCCGATAGAGGTTTCGCCGATTGGGATTTTGCGTATGACGATCTGCTGGTCCCGGTGCAGTAGCTCATATTCGCCGGCGATCTGCTGCAGGAAGGCTTCCATCCCCGCCGCGGGACTTTTCGCCGCCGGCCGGTCTCTTCCCCACCGATAGTCGTCCAGGATCATTACGCCGTCATTGTCGAGCAGGTCCCAACCCAGTCTGGCGTCGGTGTAAGTGGATGCGGCGGAATGATCGCCATCGACGTAGATCAGGCCGTACAGCCGTTGCTCGGCGGCCAGCCTCGGCAAGACCACCACCGAGTCGCCCCTGCGCTTGTCGACCCGGTCGGCAAAGGGCTCGAGGTTCTGGTCGAAGCGTCTTTCGACCTCGGCCATGTCGGATTCATATTGGGAGCCGCGCTCGACATGCTCTTCACTGCCTTGGAAGGTATCCACGCAGGTAATGTGGGATCTTGGCAGGAACTGCAGGAAAAATAGCGCGGAGCGACCCTCGAACGAGCCGATTTCGAGCACTGCCGTCGCCGTATCGATCTTGTCGCGAAGAAGCTCTTCCCAAAGTTTCAGGTGATGGGAGGTCCAGTCATAGGTAAATCGTCCACCTGCGAAATAATCCATTCTTCCCCCAACCGAACCCGGCGGCTGCAGCAAGCAAACCGCCACCCCTTCCGTCATCAGCGCACGAAACACCCGCTCAGCGGTCACACTGCTTGAATTCCAGCGCATCGCCCCGTGGGTCGCGATTGAACGCTGTCACCCTTTCGCCGGCTCACCCTTGAACGTACCATCCGCCGCCGCACCCGGTCGATGTCTTATCGTCATTCGATCCGCGCCGAAATGCGATATTGGCGCCGCGAGACCGTCGCCTTGCGTCGCAGGCGGTTAAACCGCCTGCGGCCGCAAATGCGCCGACATCTGGTGGCCTTAGGTCGAAATCGGTCCAGGCGGATGAACGGCGAATGGTGCAACAAAGCGCTCGCTACAGCTCCCGAACGGTGATGAGTTGCAGGTGTCGTGCTGGCTGCCTTGGGCGATTTGGTCGCGGCACCTCGATTGGCCTTCGCCCATTGCACAAGCGTCGGCGGAACAATAGATGGTTCGGCAGCATCCATCCGTGGTGCGGCAAGGGCCGATCCTAGCGGACCACGTTGACGAACCACCACCTAACGGACTGCCATCTTAACAAACTGCCATCTTAACAAACTGCTTGAGCAAACAGGAACAACCACATGACCGACAAGCTCGATGCAGCGAAATTGACCGATCGCGTCGCCGCGCTCGTAGAGGCTGCCAGGCGCGCCGGCGCCGACGCGGCCGACGCGGTGGCGGTGCGCGGCCGTTCCGCCGGCGTGTCGGTGCGGCTGGGCAAGGTCGAGGGTACCGAATCGTCGGAGAGCGAGGATGTCTCGCTTCGCGTCTTCGTCGGCCAGCGTGTGGCCAGCGTCTCGGCCACCGCCGCTTCCGATCCGAAGGCGCTTGCCGAACGCGCGGTGGCCATGGCGAAAGTCTCGCCGGAAGATCCGTTCCAGGGCCTCGCCGATCCGGCACTGCTCGCGCGCAATTTGCGCGATCTCGATCTGTTCGACCCGACCGAGGTGTCGGCCGACCAGTTGAAGGAAGCAGCACTCGCCGCGGAAGAGGCCGCATTGGCCGTCAAAGGCGTCACCAATTCCGCGGGCAGCAGCGCCGGCGCTGGCCTGGGCGGCCTGGTGCTCGCCACCTCGCACGGCTTTGTCGGCCAGTATGTCGCCTCGCGTTTTTCGCGCTCGACCAGCGTCATTGCCGGCGAGGGCACGGCTATGGAGCGCGACTATGAATTCTCCTCGCGCCAGCATTTTGCCGATCTCGATGCGCCGCAAGACATCGGCCGCAAGGCCGGCGAACGCGCCGTGCGTCGCCTCGGCGCACGCAAGGCGGCGACCGGCCCGGTCGATGTGGTGTTCGACCCGCGCGTCGCCCGCGGCATTGCCGGCCACCTGGCCGGTGCCATCAACGGCGCCGCCGTCGCCCGCAAGACCAGCTTCCTGCGCGATATGATGGGCAAGCAAGTGGCCTCGGCCGCAATCACCGTCACCGACGAGCCTTTGCGGCGGCGTGGCCAGGCCTCGCGCCCCTTCGACGGCGAAGGCGTCGAGGGCGAGAAGCTGCTGATGGTCGAGAAGGGCGTCTTGAACCACTGGTTCCTGTCGACCTCGGCCGCGCGCGAGCTCGGCCTTACCACCAACGGGCGCGGTTCGCGCAGCGGTTCGTCCGTTTCTCCGTCCTCGACCAACCTCGCCATCGAACCCGGCGAGCATTCGCCGGAAGATCTGATCGCGTCGTTGAAGCGCGGCTTCTATGTCACCGAGGTGTTCGGCCAGGGCGTCGACATGGTGACCGGAGAATACAGCCGCGGCGCCTCCGGCTACTGGATCGAGAACGGCGCATTGGCCTACCCGGTGGCCGAAGTGACGATCGCCTCGAACCTGAAGGCCATGTTCCTCAACATGGTGCCGGCGCGCGACCTCGACCGCAATTTCGGCACGGCGGCGCCGACGCTCCTGATCGAGGGGATGACCCTTGCCGGCGCTTGACCAACTGACATCGAGCGAGGCCCGCGACGACCTCGCTTTGCTGCGCGATGCTGCCCGCGAGGCCGGCGTCATCGCCATGCGCTATTTCGGCAACAACCCGCAGGTGTGGATGAAGGGCGGCACCTCGCCGGTGAGCGAGGCCGACCATGCGGCGGACGCCTATCTGCGCGAGACCTTGCTCAAGGCGCGTCCGGATTATGGCTGGCTGTCGGAGGAGACCGCCGACGATCATGCCAGGCTGTCGGCCCGCCGCACCTTCGTCGTCGACCCGATCGACGGCACGCGCGGCTTCCTCGATGGCCTGCATTCCTGGTGCGTCAGCGTCGCCGTGGTCGAGGACGGGCGCTCGCTCGCCGGTGTGCTCGAATGCCCGGCCAAGCGCGAGACCTATTGGGCGCTGCCGGGCGAGGGTGCCTATCTCAACGACAAGCGCATCCATGTGCGCCCGCTTGGGCAGGACGTCGATATCGGCGGACCCAAGCCGCTGGTCGACTTGATGCCGGCAGCCTGGCAGGACAGGCTGCGGCGGACCGCCTACATTCCTTCGCTTGCCTATCGGCTGGCGATGATTGCCGCCGGCAAGCTCGACGCGACCTTCGTCAAGCCGAGTGCGCATGACTGGGATATCGCCGCCGCCGATCTGATTCTCACCGAGGCTGGCGGCGCGTTGCTCGACCGCGCCGGCAAGCCGCCGCGCTATGCCGGCGAGGTGATCAACCACGGCGCGCTCGCAGCCGGCAGCGGCGAACTGCTCGGCGTGCTTACCGGCGTCATTGCCGGGCTTGACGAAGGGTGAGGCAGTCGGCGGTTCCAAAACCAGCCGCTTTGGTCTAGACCTGTCACAATTCATGAATATGCGAAGGATCGGCATGGCCGCGGAAGACGGAAAGAAGCAACTTTTGCACCTGGTGTTCGGCGGCGAGCTGAAAAAGCTGGGTGGAACCGAGTTCCGTGATCTCGGCTCTCTCGACATTGTCGGCATCTATCCCGACTATCAAACCGCGCTTGGCGCCTGGAAAGCCAAGGCGCAGGCCAGTGTCGACAATGCCCATATGCGTTATTTCGTTGTTCATCTGCACCGTTTGCTCGATCCAGAATCGAAGGTCGGCGGTTGACGTCGATGGAGCATGAAGCGGTGAAAGGGGCGACCGGGCGGCGCGCCGCCAGACGCGGCGGAACGCGCACGTTGTGGCGGCGCATCCGTGAGCCGTTGGCGCAGTCGAGTTTCGTCAAGAACTTCATCGCCAATCTGTTCGCCTGGTTCCTGCGGCTGATTCGCATCACCAGCCCACTGGTCGAAGGCTCGACGCAGGTAGCCGGCGGCGCTTACGCGCATCTGGAGCCAGGCATCATCGCGCTCTGGCACGGCCAGCACCTTCTGACCCCCGCCTATTACCCCAAGGGCCGGCCGCTGGTCGCCATGGTTTCGCGCAGTGCCGACGCCGAGCTCCAGGCGCTGATGATCGAGAAATTCGGCATCGAGGCAGTGCGCGGCTCCGGCGGCCGCGACAGTTCGAGGCATCTCGATAAAGGCGGGGCCAAGGCCTTGATCGCGCTCAAGAAGTCATTGGTCGCCGGCAAGAACGTCGCCATGATCGCAGACATTCCGAACGGCACGCCGCGCGACGCCGGGCTTGGCATTGTTCTCCTGGCAAGGCTTTCCGGCCGGCCGATCCTGCCCTCGGCCATCGCTACCAGCCGCCGCAAGGTGCTTGAGAAGAGCTGGGACAAGACCACCATCAACCTGCCTTTCGGCCGCTCCGCGGTCATCGTGGGGCCGCCGGTCTTCGTGCCGGCCGATGCCGACGATGCCGAGATGGAGCGCAAGCGCCAGGAGGTTACCGCCTCCCTCAACGCCGCGATGGCTGAGGCCTATCGCCTCGTGGATGGCGGCAAATGAGCGAGCGCTGGGCGCGTGCTGCCCTCACGGCCTACCGCTATGCGGGGGCGGTCGCCTATCCGCTGGTCGGACCCTATGTCGCCTGGCGCGCCTCGCGCGGCAAGGAGGACCGGGTCCGCCGCCGCGAGCGCTATGGCGTAGCCGGTCGTCCCCGGCCGGAAGGGCCGGTGATCTGGATTCATGCCGCAAGCGTCGGCGAGACGATCGCGGTTGTGCCGCTGGTCGAAAGCATCCTCGATTATGGCGTCAACATCGTCCTGACCACGGGCACCGTGACGTCGGCCAAGGTCGCCGACGAACGTCTGGGCGACCGCATCATCCATCAATATGTGCCGCTCGACCTGAAACCCGCGGTAAGCCGCTTCCTCGATCATTGGCGGCCGGAACTGGCGATCATCGCCGAATCGGAAATCTGGCCGATGACCATCCTGGAACTTGGCGCCCGCAACGTGCCGCAGGTTCTGGTCAACGGCCGGCTGTCGGACCGTTCTTTCACCTCGTGGAAGAAGCGCGCCAGCGTTGCCGAGGCGCTGTTCGAGAACCTCGCCCATGTCATCGCCCAGTCGGATGTCGACGGCGAGCGGTTTCGCGCGCTCGGCGCCCGGCCGGTCACCGTCTCCGGCAACCTCAAGGTCGACACCAACCCGCCGCCGGTCGACGAGCGGGCGCTGGCCACCCTGCAGCGTCAGATCGGCTCTCGCCCGACCTGGGCGGCGATCTCGACCCATGACGGCGAGGAGGTCGTGGCCGCGGAGGTCCATGCCAGCCTGCACAGGCGTCATCATGGGCTTTTGACCATCATCGTGCCGCGTCACCCCGACCGCGCCGATGCACTGGCCGCGCAGATTTCCGGCATGGGGCTGACGGTTGCAAGGCGCAGCAAGGGCGACCGCATCTCGCCCGACACCGATATTCTTCTGGGCGACACGATCGGCGAGATGGGTCTTTATCTGAGGCTGACCGAGATCGCTTTCGTCGGCCGCTCGCTGACCTCGGAAGGCGGCCAGAACCCGCTCGAGCCGGCGATGCTTGAAACTGCCGTGCTTGCCGGCCGCAACGTGCAGAATTTCCGCGAGGCCTATCAGCGCCTGCTCGACAGCGGCGGCGCCAAGCTGGTGCGCGACCGCGACATGCTGGCCGGCGCCGTCAATTTCCTCTTGACCAACGAAGCGGCTCGCCACGAAATGATGGCGGCGGGTGCCGCCACCGTCGACGAGATGCGCGGCGCGCTTGCCCGCACGTTGAAATCGCTGGAGCCCTACATCCAGCCGCTGGTCGTCAAGGCGCGCCTGAAGGGCGCAAACGGGCGCTAGCGCACGCATGGGACGGGTGCGATGACCAGCGAAGCGCCGCCCTTCTGGTGGGAAAAGCCGGACTGGCGCGTGTTCGCGCTGTCGCCGGTGTCGGCTGCCTACGGCATGGTCGCCGGCCGCCGCATGCGCCACGCCCCGCGCGAGAAGGTTGCGGCACCCGTGCTTTGCGTCGGCAACCTTACCGTTGGCGGCAGCGGCAAGACGCCGGTCGCCATTGCCTTGGCCAAACAGGCCAGGCGTATGCAACTCACACCCGGCTTCCTGTCGCGCGGCCATGGCGGCTCGTTTGCCAAGCCGCATGTCGTCGATGCGCATCACGACGCCGCCAAGCATGTCGGCGACGAGCCGCTGCTTCTGGCCGAACATGCGCCGGTAGCGGTGACGGCGAACCGCACCGCCGGCGCGAAGCTGCTCATCGAGGAACATGGCTGCGACTTCCTGATCATGGACGACGGCTTCCAGTCGGCGCGCGTCCATATCGACTATGCGCTGGTCGTGGTCGACGCCCGCTTCGGCATCGGCAACGGCCGCGTCATCCCGGGCGGACCGCTCCGCGCCAAGGTCGTCGATCAACTGGTCTTCACCAGCGGCTTGCTGAAGATGGGCGAGGGGACCGCCGCCGATGGCGTCGTGCGCCAGGCGGCGCGCGCCGGCCGGCCGATCTTCCTGGCGCATGTCGAGCCGGCGGACCCGTCGCGCTTTGCCGGCGGCCGCTTCCTTGCCTTCGCCGGCATCGGTCATCCGGAGAAATTCTTCGACACGGTGCGCGCGGCAGGCGGCGAAGTCGCGCTTTCGCGCGCCTTTCCGGATCATCATTTCTACGCCCAAGACGAGCTTGCCGACCTCCTGGCGCTCGCCCGGCAGGAGGGGCTGCGCCTCGTCACCACGGCGAAGGACGCCGCGCGGCTGCGCCACGGCGAGACGCCCGCCGGTTTCCTCGATCAATTGGACGTGCTCGACATCGAAGCCGTGTTCGAGCTCGACCACGTGCCCGAACGCATCATCGACGAAACGCTCGACGCCTGGCGTCAACGCAAGATGCGGGGCTGAGTTTTTCGAGCATGATGCCGAGGATTGCCTCGGCGGCTGCCGTCAACTGCCGTTGATAATCCGGCGGAAGTAGCGAACTGTCTCGCCGAGCCCATCGTGGAGAGCAACGCGAGGGGACCAGTCCAACGTCGATCGCGCCAGGCTTATGTCGGGTTGACGCTGGCGAGGATCGTCTTGCGGCAGCGCCTTGAACTCGATTTTGGACTTGCCGCCGACAATGCCCAACACACGTTCGGCCAGTTCCAGGATCGTGATTTCCGCCGGGTTTCCGACGTTGACAGGCCCCGTGAAATCGTCGGGCGTAGCCATCATCCGGGCCATCGCATCCACGAGGTCGTCAACGTAGCAGAAGCTTCGCGTGTGGCTTCCGTCGCCGTAGATGGTTATGGGATCGTTCCGCAACGCCTGGACTATGAAGTTGCTGACCACGCGTCCGTCCGACGGGTGCATGCGGGGTCCATATGTGTTGAATATGCGCACCACCTTGATCG
>Ga0207671_10006722_pt1 | contig 10184 bp, 11 predicted proteins | sample KBSC24metaG_FD_184352 | JGI IMG/M metagenome (GOLD analysis project Ga0207671, IMG submission 184352) | Corn rhizosphere microbial communities from Kellogg Biological Station, Michigan, USA - KBS C2-4 metaG (SPAdes) (version 2) | ecosystem: Host-associated > Plants > Roots > Rhizosphere > Soil... | reverse complement strand
AAAACTCTTACAAAGACCTGGTAACGTTTTTCGCCAACGAAAAAAAGATAAGTGCCAGCGATCTGCAGGAGATCATTAAACTGATTGAAAAACAATAAACCTTAATACCATGCCAGCATTGTTTGTTTTTTTACTTAAAGTAAATATGGCCTTGTTATTGTTTTGCGCAGGTTATTACCTGGTGCTGAGGCCGCTTACCTTTTATACCCTTAACCGTATTTACCTGCTGGCAGCCATCGTATTTGCCAGTGTATACCCCTGGTTAAACCTTTCGGCTTTTGTGCAGCGACACGAGGAACTGGTGAAACCGGTGCAGCAAGTGGTTATCAATTGGCAGGCACCGGTACAAAACCTGGTAAAACCATTGAGCCAACCCGATTACTGGCGCTGGGCCGAGGTTATTTTCTGGCTGGGAGCCTATATACTGGCACTTAAGCTGGCGGTACAGTTATTCTCGTTATACAGACTATATAAAAACTCCAAACCGGCTACCATCAACAATCACCAGGTACGGATCATGGATAAAGACGCGGCGCCTTTCTCTTTCTGGCAAAGCATCTTTGTGAACCCATCAAAACACGAACCCACCGATCTGAAGGCCATATTACTACACGAGCAGATACACGTGAACGAATGGCACACCGCCGATATATTGCTGGCCGAAATAAGCAGTATTTTTTACTGGTTCAACCCAGGTATCTGGCTAATGAAAAAGGCTATCCGCGAAAATGTAGAGTTTATCACCGATCGCAAGATATTGAACCATGGTATCGACAGTAAAACTTATCAGTATAGCCTGGTTTCGGTAAGCTTTAACAACCAACAGCCTGGTATAGTGAACCATTTTAATATATCAACCATCAAAAAACGCATTATCATGATGAACGCTAAAAGATCTTCGAAAATAAACCTTACCCGGTATGCCTTCCTGGTACCCGCGGTTATTACTTTGCTGCTGGTATTCAGCATATCAAAGGCCGACTTTGCCAAACCTATCCGGGTAAGTTTGGTTAGTGCCATTAAGCCCTTAACAAACATGGTAGCTGCAGAGGCCATTCCTAATCCCATGGGTGGCAATACTATCTTTACTAAGCCCAAAAAGACAGCTCATAAAGCCGTTAAAACAAATACCGGTTTCAAGACTGATACCATCAAAAAAAATCTGGTTATTGTAAGGGATAATAACAAGAAGGACTCGATAGTTTGTTATATCAATGGAGTAAAAGGCAGTATAAAAGATATTGATCCTAATAATATAGCACAGGTTAATGTAATAAAAGGCGACCGTGTAAGTGATTTGCCTCCATTTATTAACCAGGATGATGTAAGAAATACTGGCGTAGTACTTATTGTTACCAAAGATTCGCCGGAGGGAAAAGTAATAGAAAGATCTAAACAATCAAATAATGTTATCGTTACTGGTTACAGAGTAAGCCCCAGGGGGAGTGTAACCAGCACTACTGCAAAAGCCTACCCCGCAACAGCTGTCAGCACCAGCGCTACCGTAAATGTTGCCCCGTATGTAGTCACTGCTGATACTGCCATAAGGGTAAATGTAAAGAGCAATATAAAGCCTAATACTATAAAAGTAATATCAACTTCAAGCATTTCAGTTGATGGCAATACCATTTCTGCTAACAATATTTCAATAAATAATGATAAAGGTGTACATCTTTCTTTCGATAAAAATAAAAGCCCCTTGATCTTGTTAGATGGCAAGGAAGTACCCGCAGCTGATGTAAAAAAATTAAACCCCAACACGATTGAAAGCATGAATATTTTCAATGACGATAGTGCCATAAAAAAATATGGCGATAAGGCAAAAGATGGGGTAATATCAATCAAAACTAAAAAGAAGGTTGATTAAGGCTTGTCTGAAAGGCTGTCATGCTGAACGCCGTCGAAGCATGGAGGGTAGGCCTCTGCGCTCTACCCTTCGACGAAGCTCAGGGTGACAGCCCTTTTAACCATATTACAGTCCCTGAGAGGACAAAATACTTTATTTATGGTTTACACTGTAAACCCACTTTATGATGATTTTTTTATTTAATTATTTGGTTATGAATTAATTATATAAATATTAACCATAAAAAGTGTAAACCATGTAAACCCACTTTCTTACCGATCACAATTAATAACAGCAACTAACTGGCTTCGGCCAGTTTTTCTGTTTCAAGAAGGGTAAGCAATGCTTTTTCGGCCTGGTTGAGCTCGGTTGCTTTCACATCCTTTTCTTCATCCAGCTCGTTGATGTATTTAAACAACGTACCTTCCTCATAGCTTTTGATCACCGATGGATGCACATAATACTTTTTACAAACCGAACGGGTATTGCCTAAACTAACCGCTACCTCGTCAATTACATTGATGATCTTTTTTCGGCACTCCGTTACATTGGCAAATTCGCCGGCCGATTTAAATGCGTATAAAGCACTTACACTACCCGCCCAGGTACGAAAATCCTTGGCCGTAAAATCTTCGCCGGTAATCTCTTTCAAATAGTTGTTAATATCGCCTGAATCAATGCTGCGGCGCTCCCCGGCTTCATCGTAGTACTGAAAAAGCTCTTTCCCCGGGATGTCGCGGCATTGTTTTACCAAGCGGGCCAGTTTTCTGCTCTGAAGACTTACTTTATGTTGCACGCCTTTTTTCCCCTTAAACTCAAACCTGATGTTTGATCCTTCAATTTTAATATGCCGGTTTTGCAGCGTGGTAAGTCCAAAAGAGCCATAGAGCTTTTGATACGACTCGTTCCCTACCCTGATGCTGGTCAATTCCATGAGGCGCACAACAAGGGCTACCACCTTTTCATGGTCGGGATTCGGGCGGGCCAGATCTTTATCTACCTGCTCACGTATAGCAGGTAAATAAGATGCAAAAGTTTGCAGGCGATGATATTTGGATTGATTACGGATCTGGTTCCAGCCAGTGTGATACCGGTATTGTTTCCGCCCGGCAGCATCGATACCTGTAAATTGCAAATGCCCGTTTTCATAGGGCGATATCCACACATCCGTATATGCAGGCGGGATCACCAGGCGAGTGAACCTGGCTATCAATTCCTCATCTTTTATTAATTTATCCTCGGCATCATAAAAACTCCATCCTTTGCCCGATCTTTTACGGGTATATCCGGGTGTTGAATCTGATACATACCTCAAACCAACCGCCTTTGCAGTAACCTTGGGGTCGCGGCCAATTTTCTCCAGTTTTTTCAGCAGTCGGTTCATGTGGATGGAACAGCAAAGTCCATACCATTAAGTTTTGCCGACCAGGACCGGGGGCGGAAATTCCCAAACCAACTTTTAATTAATAATGATGTTTATATTTTATAAATGTTGGATAGTTAACTAATTTCACATCAAACAAAAACCACTAATTGATGAAATACAATTTTTTAGGAAATACCGGCTTGCTGGTTTCCGAGCTTTGCTTTGGCACCATGACCTTTGGAGGCACCGGCCTGTACGAGGCCATTGGTAAGGCCCAGCAAAAGGAGGTTAACGACATCATGAAAACAGTTGTTGACTCAGGCATCAACTTTATTGATACCGCCAATGTATATTCCTTCGGCGAATCTGAATCATTGCTAGGCCAGTCGATCAAAGATGTAGGACTCGATCGCAACCAGCTGGTTATTGCCACTAAAGTGCGTGCTTTTTTAAACCAGGGACAAAACAGCGGTGGCTTGTCCCGGTATCATATATTTCAATCAGTTGATGCCAGCTTAAAACGTTTGCAACTGGATCATACCGATATATTGTATGTGCATGGTGTGGATTATCATACACCTGTAGAAGAGATCATGCGCTCCTTAAACGATATTGTTTTAAGCGGCAAGGTGCGCTATGTGGCCGTTTGCAACTGGCCCGGCTGGATGGTGATGAAGGCTATGGGGATTGCCGAAAAAAATGGCTGGCACAAGTTTGTGGGCATGCAATGCTTTTACTCCTTGGCCGGAAGGGATATTGAAAGAGAGATACTCCCGGTAGCTATTGATCAAAACCTCGCGATGATGCCCTGGAGCCCATTAGCAGGTGGCTTTTTATCGGGTAAGTCCACACGTAACAATCAAAACGCCGAAGGATCGCGCAGATCGACTTTTGATTTCCCGCCCATAGACAAAGAAAAGGCTTATGATATAATCGATGTAATTGTGGAAATAGGCAAACAACATAGCGTATCAGCGGCGCAAATTGCACTGGCATGGGTACGCCTTCAAAAAGGAATTACAAGTACGATCATCGGCGCAAAAAATAACGATCAATTGCTGGATAATATCAAATCAACCGACATAGAACTTTCAGCTGATGACCTTCAAAAGATCAACGAGGTAAGCGCTCTGCCCGTTGAATATCCAGCCTGGATCATTGACTATCAGCACAGATTTAGATAGGCTGAAGAAGTTTTGGGGTTCGAGTAATGAGTCTTGAGCGATCTGTAAACTTCAACCAATAAAAAGGGAAGCTATAAATAGCTTCCCTTTTTATATCAGATAGTAAAGTTACAACCCAAATCCATATGCTACACGTAAGGCAAATATGCCCAGATGATCTTGTTTGTAGGTAAGATAATCATAATGAAGTCCAAAATCCCAATGTTTAGTAGCATAACCTAAGTTAGGCGACAGATCTAAACGACGAGGACCCCAGTCCGGGCCTTCCAGTTTCTCAAAGGCAACACCAATTTCGCCACCTACATATATATTGGGCAGAAAAAACTCTTTAACACCGGCTTTTATAGGCAGCTCACCATAGCTTTGATATCTTCTGTCCTGTCCGGGTATCTTTTTCGGAAAAAAGTGGTAACCACCCGCAGTAAATGTGATGGCAAGGTCGTTAGTAACACCGTACTGCAAACGTGCGGTTCCGCCAAGACTAAAGTTTGTACCCAGTTTGGCAACTCCAGTCGGAAGGCCCGATTCAATACCTAAGCTTAAAACAAAGTCTTTGGCTGGGGTAGTTTGTGCTTTTACGTTGGTTGCAAAAAACAAAATAGTTGCCATAAAAGCTACACCTATTAGTTTTGATAGTTTTTTCATTTGTAATAATTTTTAGTAAACAATATTTATATACATTACTATCTCATTTACAAATAGGTTGCCTCGCTCCCAATTTATTTTTTTAAACCAGGCAGAAAAAAAATACTTAGTAACGGAAATTTTTACGACAGGCAACCTATTACTTAAAGCCATCGTATTTTTTGTAACGACCATCATTTACCCGGGGGTTATATGTATCAAACCAAAAAAATATTAAAATGAAAAAAACTATCTATCCCGCGCTGATCATATTATTCATCAGCTTTTCGGCCTTTATCGCGGCAACTACCTGGAAAGTAAAAGATCCTTATGAAATAAAATTTTCCAACGGAAAGATCCATGGAGAATTTCAAGGTTTAAAAGCTAATATTCAGTTTGATAAAGCACATCCTGAAGATTCAAAGATCTCGGCTACTATTGATGCTACTACGTTAAGCACAGGGTTCTTTATCAAAACCAGCCACTCTAAAGATGCCATAGATGTTGATCATTACCCTACCATCACTTTTACATCAACTGCTGTAAGCAAAACCAATGCGGGCTATGATGCCAGCGGCAAGCTCACTTTAAAAGGTGTTACTAAACCCATCACCATTCACTTTACGTTTGATGACAAGGGAAACGAGGGTATTTTCAAAGGTGATTTTAAAGTGATCACCAAGGATTTCGGCATCACTAAAAATGGTTCACCTGATTACCTCGACATCTCTTTAAATGTTCCGGTAACCAAATAAGTTATTCATGAATTTTGAGTTATGAGGGGGAAATAGTGTGTTTTATTTAATAACTCAAAAAGAAAGCCCGGAGCTTAAAAACTTCGGGCTTTTGATTTTAATATTTGCGCCCCTATTACAAGCTCTTTAACACTTTGATAACGTGCTCTATTTGCTCCGGATGAACATCCAGGTGAGTTACAAAACGGATGCGGTGTTTGTCGGTATCGCTCGCTTTGATGCCATGTATAGCCAGCTCAGCCAATACCGCGGTTGCAGGTTCAACCGTATCAAAAAGCACGATATTGGTTTCAACCGGTATTACATTACTTACCCAGGACAGTTTGCTCAGCTCTTCGCCTAAAATAGCGGCATGAGCGTGGTCAATTTTAAGCCGCTCTACATGATGATCAAGCGCATAGATACCCGCAGCTGCTAAAAAGCCTGCCTGGCGCCATCCGCCACCCAAAACCTTACGGATACGACGAGCGTATTTGATCGTTTCGGCATCAGCCAGTAAAACCGAGCCAACTGGCGCACCCAACCCTTTTGACAAACAAACGGATATCCCATTGAAATATTTACCATAGTCAACAGCCTTATCACCGGTATGAGTTAAGGCATTAAATATACGCGCGCCATCCAGGTGAAGTTTCAAGCCTTTGGCCTTGCACAATTCAGCAATGGGGACAATATCGGCCAGGGTATAACAACTTCCACCGCCTTTATTTACTGTATTTTCCAGTACTACCAAGCTGGTGTGCGGAAAATGGATATTTTCGGCATTGATCTCGGGCGCTATCATTTCGGCAGTGATAATACCCCGGTAACCAGTTAATAAACGGGTAGATACCCCTGAGTTAAAGGCAATCCCCCCACCTTCATACCGGTAAACATGCGCAGTTTGGTCGGCTATTAGCTCATCCAGGGGTTGTGTAAAGCATTTGATAGCTATTTGGTTAGTCATCGTACCGGATGGACAAAACAAGCCCGCCTCCATCCCAAAAATGGCTGCAGCTTTTTGCTCGAGTTCTTTAACAGTTTCGTCTTCACCAAAAACGTCATCCCCTACTTTGGCGCTCCACATCGCTTCAAGCATGCCTGGTGTCGGTTTGGTAACCGTATCGCTGCGTAAATCAACAGTTAATTGCATGGTAATTTTTAATTCCTATTTTAGATGCTCAAATCTAAATGATATACGTTCAATTTTACAATCATCCATGTATTTTATGCTTGTAACAAATATGTATCTGTCATATTAAAATGTTTTAAATTTACGTTCTCTGTTTTTTAACTCACTATGCGTACTACCATACTTCTTTCATTGATCATATCGAGCGTTACATCAGTACAGGCTCAAAAGTGGCAGCCAGGTACTTTTACCGATGTAAAAGGCAACCGTGAAACCGGTTTTATCAGGCTTAACCCTCCAGGTAAAGGACCTATAAAAGATGAAGGCTTTATTGAATTTAAAGAAACCGAAAAAAACAATCCCTATAAATTAAGCGCCAGCGACCTGCGGTCGTTCATAGTAGCTAAAGATAGCTTTGTAGTGGCCCATGCCCCGCAAAATGGTGCCTGGGGCAAAGAAGAGACCGATTTTGTAAAAGTGGCGTTGGATGAGTCTACCAAGCTTTACGTAGCCGAGGGTGGTAAAGGCAGTGGCGGTGGAAGCGGTTTTGGTATTTCGCCGGGCGTTGGCCTGGGTTATGGCACCGGTGGTTATGGCGGTGGCGTAGGCGGCGGCATAGGTATATCGCTTGGTGGCGGTCGTGGTCGCAAGGGCGGCAGAACAGTTTATTATTACGGCATCAATACCGCTGAAATGAAACAACTTACCGACGAGAATTTTGAAGACATTATGACCGACATTATGGGCGATGAACCCGATGTGGTGGAGAAAATACACGCACACCAGTTTGGCTTAAAGAATATTGATAAGCTAATTGCGTATTATAAGACAAAGCAGAGCTCTCCAGCCCAATAAGCCCCCGTCCGTCCCCTAAAGGGAATGCTTTGGATTTATCGTTCGTTTGTTCCCCCTTTAGAGGGTTAAGGGGCCTAATCGATCTTTATCCCCTTGTAATATTCTGCATTTTTATAATCTTTCCGGAGTGGAAAACCTTCCCAATCGTCGGGTAATAGTATGCGGCGCAGATCCGGGTGACCTTCAAAAAATATTCCCAGCAGATCATAAGCCTCACGCTCATGCCAGTCGGCAGTGCGGTACACGCTGGTTATACTTTTAAATTCGGGTAATTCGGCGCTTTCCCGGTCATGTGGCTTGCTTATTTTCAACGTAAGCTGTGTTTTATAAGGTATAGATGCCAGGTGATAAACCACCCCGTAACGATTATCCTCATCATTGTAATGCACCCCGCTCAGGCTCGACAAAAAATCGAAATAGGTTTTTGGATTATTGCGCAACTCCAGGCAAACCGCTGTAATATCATCCGGATTGATCAGCAAGGCGGGTTGTAGCCCGCCTGTTTCTTCGCCTGTAATTACGGCTTCGCCAAACTTTTGGATAAGCAATTGCTTGATATCGTTAAACATCATGGTGCTAAACGTACTTTTTTCCAGCTTTTTTTATCAACCTTTTTGTACAGGATACGATCATGCAAACGGCTTGAACGGCCTTGCCAAAACTCAACCAGTTGTGGGTTCAAGATATATCCCCCCCAAAATGATGGTTTTGGCACTTCTTTGCCTTCGTATTCGGCTTCCAGTTCGCTCCATTTTTTCTCCAATTCGTCACGGCCTTCTATCTCCTGGCTTTGCGGCGAAACAACGGCCCCAATCTGGCTGCCTTTTGGCCGCGTATGGAAATATCTCTCAGAATCTTCCTTGCTCAATTTTTCTATCGTTCCTTCAATACGTACCTGGCGTTCCAGCTCGCCCCAAAAAAAAGTGATAGCTCCCTGCGGGTTCTTGGTGATCTCTTTACCCTTACGACTTAAGTAATTGGTATAGAACATAAAACCATGCTGATTAAAGCCCTTTAACAACACGATACGTGCCGATGGTTTTCCGTTTGTGGTGGCTGTAGCCAAAGTCATGGCATTGGGCTCATGCAATTTTGCGGCTAAAGCTTCGTTAAACCATTGTTCGAACTGATTTATCGGGTCGCTCTTGGTATCTTTTTCGGACAAAGTAGCGGCAGTGTAATCCTGCCTTAAATTTTGTATTTCCTGCTGATTCATTGAATGCAAACTTACAAATTAGTATCAAGTAGTTAGTATCAAGTATCAGGACAGCTGCATTTTGTTTTATAAGGCGCTCAAAATCTTGATACTTGATACTAAGTACTTGATACTAGAACATATTTTTGTTATGCTTGTTGTATTATTTAAAAACTGAACCTTATGCTAAGTCCAATTCCGGCTGCCGCGGGGCGTCTGCTCATTTCGGAACCCTTTATGATGGATCCGAATTTTAAAAGATCGGTTATCTTACTGACAGAATACTCTGCCGATGGCGCTATGGGGTTTATTTTAAACCATCACAGTGAATATATGCTGGGCGACGTATTACCCGACGTTTCTTACTCCGAAATGCCGGTTTATGACGGCGGACCTGTAGCCAAAAATACCCTGCATTTTATGCATTGCTGTCCCGAAAAAATAGAAGGCGGTATTGAAATAGCCGAAGGCGTATTTTGGGGCGGGGATTTTGAACAGGCAAAAGAACTGATATCAAACTATCAGCTAACCGAAAACGAGATCAAGTTTTTTGCCGGATACTCCGGATGGACGCCGCAACAACTTGACGAAGAAATATTACAGGATAGCTGGATAGTAGCCGAAAAATTTAAATCCGAAACGCTATTTTCCAATGATGAGCAAAACCTCTGGAAAGAGGTTGTTATAGGACTGGGCCAACGCTATGCCCACATCGCCAATTTTCCGGAAAACCCGGCGTTGAATTGAGTTCTAAGTCTTGAGTTTTCAGTCTTAAGTCCCACTATAAATGACTTAGTACTAACAACTCAAGACTTACGACTTAAAACTACCCTTCCATTTCTCTTGCAGAGTCTTCTACTTTCTTCTTGAGGTCCTCTTTAAAGTCGATCAGGTTTTTAACCAGGTATTCATCAGCGGTGGAGAGTATTTGCGCAGCCAGGATACCTGCGTTTTTTGCTGCATTAAGCGCTACGGTAGCCACCGGGATACCATTAGGCATTTGCAATATGGAAAGTATTGAATCCCAGCCATCAATAGAATTGCTTGATTTTACAGGTACGCCTATCACCGGCAAATGCGTTAACGATGCAACCATGCCTGGCAGATGCGCGGCACCACCGGCTCCGGCAATAATTACTTTAATACCACGATCGGCAGCAGCACGGGCGTAACTAAACATCCTATCTGGTGTACGGTGTGCCGATACAACAGTGATCTCATACTCCACACCTAATTCTTTTAAAACAT
>Ga0207671_10006721_pt1 | contig 10185 bp, 10 predicted proteins | sample KBSC24metaG_FD_184352 | JGI IMG/M metagenome (GOLD analysis project Ga0207671, IMG submission 184352) | Corn rhizosphere microbial communities from Kellogg Biological Station, Michigan, USA - KBS C2-4 metaG (SPAdes) (version 2) | ecosystem: Host-associated > Plants > Roots > Rhizosphere > Soil... | reverse complement strand
GCAGCGTACTAGGCAAAGGCACCTGGAGCTGGACGGGCGGCTTAACCAATACTTTCCGGTATAAAAGCTTTGCGCTAAGTACGGTGATTGATATTAAACATGGCTCCAGTTTATTTTCCATGACCAACATGTTCGCCATTATCCGGGGCAGTCATATTTCAACGCTGCCAGGCAGAGCCGAATGGATAAAATCAGAAGAAGACCGCCAAACCGCTGGCATGACTATTGAAGCCTGGCGTGCCGCCGGAAAAGTAAAGGGCTATACGCCGCAGGGTGTGGTACAAACAGGTACCGATGCCAATGGCAAACCTATTTATACCGCCAATACAACCGCGGTTGATCCTTCAAACTACTGGTCGCAGTTTTACAGCGATGGCAATGGGGTAGCTACTCCGTTCATCTATGATGCCAGCTATATCAAAATGAGGGAGATAACCCTGAGCTACAGGCTGCCAAAAAGCGCCATAGCCAAGCTGGGTATCAAAGAAATGTCGGTAGCGGTGGTAAGCCGTAACCCATTCATCATCCACAAGAACGTTCCGAATGTTGACCCCGACTCCAACTATAACAATGGTAACGGACAGGGGCTGGAGTATGGTTCATTACCCTCGCGTAAAAGCTGGGGCTTTAACCTCAATTTCAGGTTTTAACAGTATGTATAATTTTAGAATCAACAAGATGAAAAGAACTTTTAATAAATACCTGCTGCTTACGTTCCTGCTACCGATGCTGCTGTTTTCGTGCAAAAAATTCGGGGATGTGAACACCGATCCTACAAAATCAAGTAACCTTGACCCTATAAACCAACTGGCTTTGGTGCAACTGCGCTTTGGCGGTGAGGTTACCATAAATGAGCGTACCAGCATTATCATGACGATGCCCGAGATACAGCAAATAGGAGGGGCATATTACAACCGTTATGGCAGCGCTTATATCAAAAACAAACAATACATGTCTGAGCTTTGGGAGCTGGGATACCCTAACGATGTGCTGAACATTGTTGACGCGGTTGACCGTACCAAAACGGATCCACTGAAAACCAACCTGAACGCGATATGCCGTATCATGAAGGTGTATGTTTTTGCCAGGCTTACCGATCTTTATGGTGATATACCATACTCCCAGGCTGGTAAGGCCTATTCCACCGGAACGGTAAGACCCAAGTTTGATACGCAAAAGGATATTTACGATGACTTTTTTAAAGAGCTGAAAGCCGCGGCCGCTGGCCTGGATGCCTCAAAAGACGATATAGGTAAAGATCTGTTTTATCATGGAGATGTTGCTAAGTGGAAAAAGTTTGCCAACTCCCTGCGCTTGCGCCTGGCCATGCGTTTAGTTAAGATTGATAATGCAAGAGCTAAAACCGAAGCGCAGGATGCCTTTAACTCCGGCCTGTTTACCGACAACAGTGATATCTGCAAGCTTGATTACAACAACATCACCAATGGATACCTGGAAATTCGTGGTAACGGTGTTTCGGTAGGTATCAACCAATATCAGGATGATGGCCGTCCGAGGGTTTGTACCACCTTGTTGGATGAAATGAAAAACAGTAATGATCCCCGCCTGAATTACATAGCGCGCGCTTACTGGGTAAATCCCGATAAACTAACCGACCGCCTTGATGTTACCGACCAGGTAAAGGCGCAGGTGGGCATCATCGGCGTTGGTCCCGGCAAGTATAATTATGATGATTTTTTAGGGGCTATTAATATTGATTACCCCGGGCGTGGTACTTTATCGGTTCCAAACGGTGGTCAAAAAGTGCAGCTGGCCGATTTCCTGGTGCGTAGCGATGCCCCATATTTTCACATGACCTACGCCGAAGTGGAATTTTTACTGGCCGAAGCCAATACCCGCTGGGGTTTAAGTTTGGGTGGCGATGCTAAAGCTCACTTCAACAAAGGTTTAGCCGCGGCCTGTCAGCAATTGGCATTATATCCAACAGGTCCGGTTTTAAGTGGTGCCCAGATACAGCAATTTCAACAGGATAACCAGTTGGCGCCTGGTAAAGAATTGCAGATGATAGATACCCAGCTTTGGGTAGCCTTGCTGCTGAATGGCCCCGAGGCTTATGCCAACTGGAGGCGTACCGGTTTCCCAGCATTGGTACCTGGGGTAACTGCCGAATCGGACGTAACCACTATTCCTCGCCGATTTGAATATCCTTTAACGGAGCGTGAGCAAAACTCCGCCAACATAGCCACCGCTATTGCAGCCCTCGGCGGTAAAGACGATTGGACAGGCAGGGTTTGGTGGGACAAACAATAAACTATATAACAATATGAAAATATTAAAGAACACAGCCCTTTTACCCTTTACCTTTTTAATACTGATAGCCATTATGGCCTGCAAAAAAAGTGATGTAAAAGCTGCTCCCGAAAATAATACAACTACCCCGGCCCGGTTCAGGGTGGTGGGTTACCTGCGTTATGAAGGGAATATACTGAACGAGGCCAATGCCATCGACTTTAGCATGATCACCCATTTGAATGTGGCGTTCATCAACCCTGCGGCCGATGGCACTTTTGCCGCTGATGACAACTTGAAACAGGTAGCTATATTGGCCCACAGCAAAGGCGTGCAGATATTGGCATCCATTGCCGGAGGCAACCCGCCGGCTTACATGAGCACGCTGATAACCCCGGCTAATCAGGCCAAATTTATTGCCGCGCTGGTTAAGCTTACCGACGATAATTTGCTGGATGGTATTGATGTTGATCTGGAACAGGCCTTTATCGATAAAAACTACGAATCGTTTGTGACCAATCTTTCTGCAGCGCTCAAAGCTAAAAAGAAGCTTATCACCGCGGCTGTAGCTACGGTATATGCAGATAGTTACCCTGATAAAGCGCTGGCACAGCTTGATTTTATCAATGTGATGTCATACGATAAAACAGGCCCCTGGAACCAGGCCAAACCGGGCCAGCATTCGCCCTACAGTATGGCTGTAGATGATATGAGCTATTGGGGCGGGACCCGTGGCATAGCTAAAGAAAAGCTAAGCCTGGGTGTGCCATTTTATGGTTATGGTTTTGGCGTAAACGCGCCCGAGAGCCTGGCCTTCAGCGAAATCCTGGCCAATTATGCCGGTTCTGAGAATTTTGACCAGGTAACGGTTCCGGGTGGCGGCATTGTGTATTATAATGGTATCCCTACTATAAAAAGTAAAACCGAACTGGCGCTGAACCAAGCGGGCGGTATCATGATATGGCAATTGAGGCAGGATGCCAAAGGAGCTAATTCGTTATTGAATGCCATTAATACGGTGATCAAAGCGCATAGTAAATGATCGGTAAACGGATTTTAAAACATTGAGTAAGATGAAGAAATTTATATATATATGGGTACCAGTGATCATGCTCATGATGCTGGTATTGCAGGGCTGTAAAAAAGATGAAGCCAAAAAGCAAGAGGCCGATAACCCCTACACACCACGCATATTTGATAATCTGCGAAAGCTTGGCGCCCCACAAATTATTAACGAAGGACAAACGGCAGTATTTAACGGCCTTGCCTTTTCTCCGGCAAAACAAGTGAAAATAAGCTGGAAGGTGAATGATAAAGAAATGTCGACAGATACGGCTTTTAATTTTAAGCCAGCCACAGGCGGCGAATTCACCATTAAGCTGGACGTGAGCTATAATGGCGAAACTACATCGCGCACAACCAAGGTGTTGGTTAGCCCCTCAACCTATACTTTTAAACCTTATACCAGCGTAGTGCTTGCTAACCTGACCGAAGATGGTACAGCTGTCGACCTGGTTTGGAGCAATATTACTCACGTTGATTACCAGGTGGGTAAGGTAGCTGCCGATGGAACATTGGATGTATCCAAAGGAAATGTGAACCAGCGCGCGGATGAGATCATAGCAAGGGCTCATATTAACGGCGTGCCGGTGATTTTAGGGTTGAGCGGTCACCTGTCGGGGATTGATGGATGGGCCGTATACGAAAGCAATGATTTCGGCACGGCCATCCGCAACCCGGTCGCCATGAAACTATTAATAGATTCGGTGAAGTCGTATGTTTTGAAGAGAAAACTGGATGGGGTTGATATCAACATGACCGATATTAACTCTGCGGCGGCGCCGGATAATATCCATGCTATCGGTCCATTTTTAACAGCCTTAAAAGCCGCGTTGCCGGCCAAAGCTATCATAACAGTTACGGCATCTGTTAACTATCAGCATTGGGAATACCCTGATCTTTCTGCCGCTACCTGGGTTAATGTACATGCTTATGAGGATAACATACATATTGGTCCTGATGCGCCTGTAGGCCAATCATCAAGCTATGATTTTATGGTATCAGGCGCGGGGATCTGGACGCAATTTCACCTGCCTGCCAATAAGCTGGTGATAGGTATACCGGCCTTTGGTTTACGCTATGATGCCTTAAATGCTGCAGGTAATAATGATAGTTGGGGCTCTTATAGTTACATGACCTATAGATCCATTATAGTTGCCGATCCGGCCAATGCCCAAAAGGAAAAGGCCAACATTGCTTTTGGCGTCTATTTTAACGGTGTACCACTGGTAAGCAAAAAGGCAGCTTATATCAAAACTAACGGTTTTAAAGGAGCGTATCTGTGGGCTGCTGACTATGATGCCACCGGCGCCAGCTCCCTGATGGGTACAATTTACCAGGCCTTAAAGTAGCATAAATTTTTAATATCCAGTCAGCCGGTCATCGCTAAGAAGTACGAGTAAAAACTATTGAAAATCGCATGAAGAAAGTAAAGATATACTCCAAAATCGCAATTAATCTACATCAATAATTTTAACATCTAAATTTTAGAAACTATGAAAAAAATGGTTTTAGTACTCCTTGCAGCTGTAATGGTTACAGCCTGTAAAAAAGAAAGTTCATCTGTACAATCAGCAAATTCAGATCCCATGGCCACCAGGAAAAAAGCGGTAAATGCCACGGTATCTTTTGCCGGGTACACCTGGCAGGTAAATGCCCCGAGTGGTTTGGTAAGCCCGGGGCCAAACTATTGGAGCGGATCAAATGCCTGGGTTGATGCCAATGGCTGGCTGCATTTAAAAATTGCTAAAAATGCATCAAATAACCATTGGGAATGTGCCGAGGTTTATACTACCCAAAGCTTAGGCTACGGAACGTATCAATGGCAGGTTGAAGGGGCAATAGGCTCATTCGATAAGAACATTGTTTTGGGACTGTACAACTATTCGGGAAATGACCAACACGACGAAATGGATATCGAGATAGCCCGCTGGGGTAATGCCGCCTGGGATAATTTAAATTATACCATTTGGCCTGCAACAGGTGTTACTGGAAGCCCTGGCTCGTACACTGCTTCGTTTACTACGCCTAACGGAACCTACACCACCCACAGATTCAAAAGGACAAGTACAAGTGTTTACTTGCAGAGTCTTTACGGTTTTCAGGATGGGGATGCTAATCAGTTTCAATCCAAAACTTTTAGTACTACCGGTACTTCTCCTATTTCGATAAGTACCTTAGCTATGCCGGTACATATGAATTTATGGCTTTATGACGGAGATGCACCATCTGATGGTCAGCCTGTTGAAGTGATCATTCACAGCTTTAAATTTACGCCACTATAATCACAGATTTTTCTGATAAAGCCAAACCCTTAAAAGTTTGGCTTTATCTTTTAGGTTCACTTATAAGATTTAGTTTGATGAAAACTCATCTATCATATTAAATGTCGGTACAAAAAACAGGCTTCCTGTTTTGGTTGTACTGAAGTCCAGGATCCGGTCATAATTCCCTTCGGGAGAACCAATAAACATATTGTTCAGCATTTTTTGTACGGTGCTGAATGTACTGGCGTAAGCTATAAAGTAAGTACCCATTTCATTGGTAGACATGTTGCCAAAAGGCATATTATCACGAACAATTTTCAATTCGTCGCCAACATTGGCTAAAGCAATATGCGAATTTGAAGGTTTTACATCATCCGGCATTTCTATGTCATTAGCTTTGTACCGGCCAATTACTTTCTCTTGTTGTTCGGTAGAAAGGCCTTTCCATGCGGTTAAATTATGAATATATTTTTGGACAAAAAGATAACTCCCGCCTTGATAAACAACATCATCATTTCCCACTATGCCAAACAATTCCCTATCCTGCCCGTGAGGATTTTCGGTACCATCAACAAAACCTAAAATAGAGCGACTGTCCCAATATCTGAAACCATGAATTTCTTCTGTGCTGATAGCCACGGGACTTAAAAGATCGGTTATGGCAGATGCCATATCATAACATATACTGGTCGTATCGGCCCTGATATGAAAATGCAGATCGCCTCTGGTAGAAACCGCTGTGTGTTTGCTGCCGATGATCGGCTCAAAATTCGTTAATTCTTTAGGTAATGGCATAGGGAGCCCAAGCCTAAGCCAGGCATCATGTCCGATCCCCATTACACAGCTTGCCCGGGAAACAGGGAAACGGACATTAACAGAATTATTAAGGTTGATGATCAGCTTGCAAAGCCTGCTGAAAGTATCTTTAACCTCCGGGGTATCCTTAAAATCCCAGACCATAAATATGGTATTGTCATTGGTGTAATCTGTTACATTCTGTGAGTCCGGATTCATAAGCTTATAATACTTGTTGTCAGTTACGAAAATAAGCAAAATCGTTAAAGCATTATGATAAGATCCTTAATTCTGATCGGGAAAATCGGCGCCTATAGTAGTTGCCTTCCAGGTCTCCAATTCATCAGCCATTGCGGTCAGTTTTTCTGATGCCCGCTTATAGGCGTCCCGGCCAAGGTACAGGTGCAGCGGTGGTTGCTGATTTTCAGCAAGCTGTATCAATATCTCAGCAGCCCTATCCGGGTCGCCGGGTTGTTTACCGTTGGCTGCCAGGTAGCGATCCTGTGTTTCTTTAACTGCCTGGTAACCTTCAATCTTACTTTCGGTAAAGGCGAGTGAATCTTTGGTAAGAAAGCCGGTGCGGAAACCTGATGGTTCAACCACAGTCACCCTGATGCCGAATTCTTTAACGTCAAGCGCTAACACTTCAGAAAAAGCTGCCACCGCCGCTTTGGTAGCCGAATATACCGACCAGCCCGGCGCGCCTACAAAACCGGCTACAGAACCCATATTGATGACGAACCCGGATTTCTGCTTACGCATAACAGGCAGGATGCTCCGGGCAACATTAATGGTAGCCAAAACATTGACGTCAAAAATATTCCTGATGTCCCGCTCTACAATTTCTTCTATTGTACCGGCCATGCCGTATCCTGCATTATTAACCAGTACGTCAATTTGCCCAAAGGCTGTGATGGTTTGCCTGATAGATTCCTCGATACAATCCAGGTTACCAAGGTCTACTGCCAGCGGGAGAAAACGGTCAGTGTCTATCACACCAACGGCATCTTTAAGGGTTTGCGCGTTGCGCGAAGTGGCGGCTACACGGTAGCCACTGGTCAGTAACTTTTTTACCAGGTTGAGCCCCAGGCCTTGAGAGGCCCCGGTCACATACCATACTTTTGACGAGTCCATAGCTTGTTTGTTTTAAACTGTTTTGATTTATGACCTCATGATCTTTGATGTATCCTCAATTAAGGACTGCATCAACACCGAGGCCTTGGTATGTTTGAGTATCGGTGCAATTTGTCCACCCCAGAACAATACCATATCCCATTTCTGCTGCTCAAGCGCCGCTTTTCTTAATGACGACATGAAAGTGGTTTGCAAGGGAAAGGGCAGGAATTGCTCCTGCTTACCCACTAAATCTTTAGCTATCCTGCTGGTGATACCCCTGCCCAACCGGCCTGTAAATGCCCTTGACAGCGTAGTGTATTTAGCGGCATCAGAAAACAGCATTTGCCGGTGAATAGGTAAGGCGCCCGATTCGTCACAGGCCAGGAATGCGGTACCGATCTGCGCAGCGTCTGCACCCAAAGTGAGCGCTGCTGCTACACCACGGCCATTCGCGATACCCCCCGTGGCAATAATCGGTGTTTTTACCTTTTCCCTGATCAATTGGACTAATACAAAAGTTCCGGTAGTGGATTGCTCCGCAGAAGCTAAAAATGATGGCCGGTGACCGCCTGCTTCGAAACCCGACGCGATGATCATATCTACACCAGCAGCTTCCAGTGCAATAGCTTCATCCAGCGTGGTGGCAGCGCCAACTGTTTTAATGCCCAGTTTACGGCATTGCTCCAGGATATCTGCAGAGGGTATCCCAAACATAAAGCTGAATACTTTTGGACGGGTGCTCAATATCACTTCAACCTGGTTTTCAAAGCGGGATTTAAAGGTGGCAGGCTTTTCGGGTAAAGGGATCCCTGCTTCATCAAAATAAGGCTTGAACAAGGTTTTGGCCTGCTCAAAGTGCTCATCAGAAACAGTACCATCTATGGCATCAGTATCAGAAACCCACAGGTTAATATTGTAGGGTTTATTAGTAGCGGCTTTTATCTGCTTATCTTTTTCATAGATCTCCTGCGGACTCAAAGTATAAGCGCCATAGCCACCTAAACCACCCGCGTTGGATACCGTAGCAACCAATTCAACTGTGGATAATCCTCCGCCAAATGGCCCCTGCATGATAGGATAATCAATACCTAATATTTCCGTTGCTTTTGTGTTATACCACATGATTATATAATTTTTATTGCTTTATGCCGTCAATCATTTTGTAAATGATTAGCTACTTAACCCCGTCAAATAAACTACCTCAATCCTATCGTCTTTTATTTTCCCTTTCACGTAATCAAAGAACGTAGCGGCGTAGGCATAAGTTTTATGTAATTCAAAAGCCTCCTGGTTTTGATATACCTCGTAATTGACGATCATCTGCGGAGAATCATCCCGGGTATTCACCTGAAATAATTCGCAACCCGGTTCCTTGCGGGTTTCAATAGCCATTGCAACCATGGCGTTTTTTACTTCCTCCTCAAAACCTGGAAGGATATCTATATTGGCGATCAACGTTATCTTGCTATTCATGACCAAAATATTTATTGTTATTGAGCGATATCGCTGATCATTTTATTAACGATGAGCCATTTGCCATCTATCTGGTGGAATGACAGCAGTTCATGGTAATTGAAATCATACATTTTTACCTTTACCTCGGCAACGGCTATAGAATTGATTACCCTGATATCAATAATATCACCTTTAAATGGTTTGCCGGAATCTTTTGGGCTTTGACGGTGCGCCACGCCATCCAAATACTGCTCCAGTGTTTTGGCATAAGGCTGGCCTTTTACATCGCCAAATAATAGTGTACCGCTATAGTAGATCGTGTTTAATGCATTAACATCTCCTTCATATATCCCTTTGAAGTAGTGGTCTTCGAGCACCTCGGTAATGGCGGCTCTGTCTTGTTGATTATTTTCCATTTTCTTTAAATTTTGTGCTTTAATGCCCTGCAATGTGCAGAGCGTTAAAGCGATTAATAAAAAGGGTTTCATATCAATTTAAATTATGTCCGGCTCCTATACCTCCATCTACGTTGATGATAGCGCCGGTAATGAACTTACTCTTGGCAACGGTATAAACCATTTCCGCGATGTCTTCCACTTCGCCCACACGGTTCAGCAAATGTAGTCCCGCGCTTTGATCAGCATCATCACCATGCATAGGGGTGCGGATGGTGCCAGGCCCAATCGAATTCACCCGGATATTATCTTTACCAAACTCGCCTGCCAGTTGTATAGTAAGCGCTTGTATGGCTCCCTTTGATGCCATTGGGGCAGTAATTGGTACTCCTGCAAGGGAGTGGTTAACCAACGGCGTACCAATATTGATCACTACACCATCGCGCTGTTTCAACATTTGGGGTATAACCGCCTGAGTGGTAAAATAAGTACCTTTCAGATTGGTATTCAAAAACTTATCCAGGTAAGCTTCATCCACTTCCAAAAAAGTCCTGGTTTCAAATATGCCTGCATTGTTTACCAGCACATCTACTGAACCAAATTTTTCAATGGCTTTAGCTACCAGCTGTTCGCCTGTATGTTTATGGCTTACATTGCCTGCTACCATGGCCAGGTTATCGCCAGCACCCAACTCGTTAAAAACTTTCTCCAATTTGTGGGTAGTTGAAGAATTGATCACTACATTATCACCCTTTTCCAAAAAATAACGGGCTATTTCTTTACCGATACCTGATGATGCGCCGGTAACGATGATGGTTTGTTTTTTCATGTTTTTTATTTTTTATCGG
>Ga0207671_10006712_pt1 | contig 10192 bp, 4 predicted proteins | sample KBSC24metaG_FD_184352 | JGI IMG/M metagenome (GOLD analysis project Ga0207671, IMG submission 184352) | Corn rhizosphere microbial communities from Kellogg Biological Station, Michigan, USA - KBS C2-4 metaG (SPAdes) (version 2) | ecosystem: Host-associated > Plants > Roots > Rhizosphere > Soil... | reverse complement strand
CTTGTAGCGATGTCTGACATTTTTGTAAGATTTAGTTATACGGCTGCAAATGTAAGTTTTTAATAGAAAACACAATAAACCGGGCATTTTTTAATTTTGTCCCAAATGCTTACATTTCCGGCCTATACCCCCCATTAACCCTCCCGTTTAACGATATCCGCCACCCCTTCATTGAATCTTTCCCGAAAACGGACTATATTGCCTGTAAATCATTTAATACAAACAGCATGGCGCTTAGGATCATCGACCACGGAACGAAAGAGTACCAGCAAATGGTGAATTTACGCCTGGAGATATTGCGTAAACCACTGGGCTTGTCGTTTGATCCGGCAGAACTGGAGAAGGAAAAAGAAGACGTGCTCATGGGCGCGTTCGAGGACGAAAGGCTCCTGGGCTGCTGCCTGCTGACAAGACAGGACCAGTATACCATGCGGCTGCGCCAGATGGCCGTCCCCAATAGCATGCAAGGCAAGGGGATAGGCAGAGCGCTCATGATCTTCGCGGAGAACATCGCCCGCGACCTGGGCTATAGGAAACTTTGTATGCATGCCCGCAAGACAGCCCTGGGATTCTATGAAAAGCTCGGCTATAACGCGAGTGGTGAAGAATTCACCGAAGTCACGATCCCACACTATATAATGGAAAAGTCGCTGTAGGCGCCCGGCTACGCAGTCACTTGATTATCAGCTGGTTTAAGTACAAAATCGCTCATCCGCTGCAGGAACTTTAACAGGTCCGCCATGGCACGCATATCATCCACCACCAGCAGGAAATGCTTGCCCGCCTGTTTGAGCCTGGCCTTATTGGTATGTTTTTGAATGTATTCCAGTACCCGCTTGAAGATATCCGATTCGAAATAAGGCGAGTCCGGCCTGTTGATAAAATAGCACCGCATAGTGTCGTCCTTCAGGATCAGCTTTTCAAACCCAAGCCCCACCGCCAGCTTGCGTATACGCACCGTATCGAAAAGGTCTTCCACCTGCGGCGGCACGGGCCCAAACCTGTCCATCAGCTCCTTATGGAAGTCCTGCAGCTCCTCTTCACTATCGCAGTTGTCCAGCCGCGTGTACAGGGTCAGCCGCTCCGTAATGCTCTCCACATAGCCGTCCGGTATCAGTATCTCCAGATCCGTATCGATCGTACAATCCTGCACATAATCATCCGCCTTGGATATCTCCTCCTTGAACAAATCTTTAAACTCCGTACGCTTCAGCTCCTTGATGGCTTCCTCCAATATCTTCTGGTACGTCTCAAATCCAATGTCCGCCATAAACCCGCTCTGCTCCCCACCCAACATATTGCCGGCCCCCCGTATATCCAGATCGCGCATGGCTATCTGGAAACCGCTGCCCAGGTCGCTATGCTGCTCCAAAGTCTGCAGCCGCTTGCGCGAGTCATCCGGCAGAGTGGCCAGCGAAGGCGCCAGTAAATAACAAAAAGCCTTCTTATTGCTGCGGCCCACACGCCCCCGCAGCTGATGCAGGTCGCTAAGCCCAAAATGATGGGCGTTATTGACGATAATGGTATTTACATTGGGAATATCCACCCCGCTCTCCACGATATTCGTACACACCAGGACATCATATTTTTTGTCGATGAAATCCATTATCCTTTCCTCCAGCTCATGCCCCTCCATCTGCCCATGCGCATAGCCGATGCTCAGGTCCGGACATAACCCCTGGATCAGTGCCGACATCTCCGCCAGCCCCAGCACCCGGTTGTAGATAAAGAATACCTGCCCACCCCTCTCCGTCTCGTAATAGATCGAATCACGTATAAAATCCTCGTTAAAAGCATGCAGCTCTGTCTGTATCGGCTGCCTGTTCGGTGGAGGCGTATTGATGATACTCAGGTCACGGGCTCCCATCAGGCTGAATTGCAGGGTCCTTGGGATAGGTGTAGCCGTCAGCGTAAGACAATCCACATGCGTCCGCAGGGTCTTGATCTTTTCCTTATGCGCCACGCCGAACTTCTGCTCCTCATCGATCACCAGCAGCCCCAGATCCTTGAACTTTACTTCCTTACCCAACAAGGCATGCGTACCGATGATAATATCGATCTTGCCTTCCTCCAGTTTCTTCAACGTCTCCTTTTTCTCCTTCGACGACTTGAAACGATTGACATAGTCCACCTTCACGGGGAAATCCTTCAGCCGTTCGCTAAAAGTCTTATAATGCTGAAAGGCCAATATCGTCGTCGGCACCAGCACCGCCGCCTGCTTGCCGTCACAGCATGTCTTAAATGCGGACCTCACCGCCACCTCCGTCTTGCCGAAACCAACATCCCCGCAGACCAGCCGGTCCATGGGAGAGGAGGATTCCATATCCTTTTTCACGTCCGCCGTCGCCTTGCTCTGATCAGGCGTATCCTCATAGATAAAGGAAGCCTCCAGCTCCGTCTGCATATAATTGTCCGGAGTGTGGGCAAAACCCTGCTGCGCCTTGCGCTGTGCATATAATTTGATCAGATCGAAGGCTATCTCCTTCACCTTCGTCTTCGTCTTTTCCTTCAGCTTCTGCCATACATCGCTGCCCAGTTTATTCACCTTCGGCACCGTCCCATCCTTACCCGTGTACTTGGATATCTTATGCAGGGAATTGATGTTTACATAAAGGATATCGCTGTCCTTATAAATGATGCGAACAGCTTCCTGGAGACGGCCATTGGCCTCAATTTTCTGCAACCCGCTGTATACCCCCACCCCATGATCGATATGCGTCACATAATCCCCCGGCTGCAGTTCCCGCAACGTACGCAGCGTGATCGCCTTGTTCTTGTTATAGGCTTGTTTAACCTTGTATTTGTGGTATCGCTGGAATAGCTGATGGTCCGTATAACATACTATCTTCAGGTCCTCGTCGATAAATCCCTCGTGAATGGACAGGGGGACGGGCGTAAAAGAAATGGCCGCATGCAGATCTTCAAAGATGGTATGCAGACGCTCCAGCTGCCGGGGATTCTCCGCGAACAGGTACAACGTATACTTCTTGCTTTCCCAGGACTTCAGATCCTTTATCAGCAGGTCGAACTGACGGTTGAATGCCGGCTGAGGACGGGTGTGGAATTCGATAAGAAAGGGGGACTTCGTCGCAGGCTCGGTTCCCCCCAACATATCACCGGACGCCGAAGGCCCATATTCCACCACATGATATCGCTTGATCTGTTCGCTCACCTCCTCCGCCGTGACAAATTCATCCCGGCTGATATCCTTCTTCTCCAGCTTATCCTCCTCCTCCCTGATGGCCTCACGGGCCAGTGCCGCACGACTCTTGCTGCCCGCCGCCGCTGCCTGTGCCTCCTTCCGCTCACGCTCCTCTGCCATATGCTGAAGGAAAAGGTCCAGATCCTCTTCCTGGATAATCAGCCGCTCCCTGGTGAATGCCCAGTCCTGCATCCAGATCACTGTATTCTCCGGCAAAAAATCCAGAAGGGATATCTTTTCCCCAGTTTGTACCCGGGTGTCCACATTGGGGATGATGTTCACCTGCAATAGCTTCCGTTCGCTCAACTGCGTTTCGGGGTCGAATATGCGTATCGAATCCACGTCATTGCCGAAGAGCTCTACGCGGTAAGGCTTCTCATTCCCAAAGGAATAGATATCCAATATCCCTCCTCTAAGGGCAAACTGACCCGGCTCGTAAACAAAGTCCGTCCGCTCGAACCCCTTCTCTACAAACTGCTCCATCATCCCATTCAGATCCAGCGTATCGCCCGCCTTGATGGAAATGATATTGCCCGACAGGGCATCGGGCCGCACCACCTTCTCGAACAAAGCCTCCGGATAGGTGACGATAAGCTTTTTATGACTCCCCGTCGCCGCATGGGCATTCCGCATGGCGGCCGATAATCTTGTTAATGCCTCCGTTCGCAGCATGACATGGCTGCTGTTCAGCAGCCGATAGTTCTTCTTATTCTTAAAACTGGATGGAAAGTAAAAAAGGTCCAGAGCGCCCGTGAGGTTTTCCAATGTATTGTGGAGATAGGCCGCCGACTCCGCATCCTCACAGACTACTAAATGATTCAGCTGGCTGGTCATCTCATGTTGAAAAACAGCATTTAGCAGGAATGCGGGCGAGCTGCCCTGAAGATTTCTGCAGTGTATCCGCTGAGGCTGGGACAATACAAGCCTGTCCGCCAGTTGAAAAAGGCGGGGAGAATGGAGAAAAGACCCTGTTAAAACCTCACTGTTCATTCCGTCGGCAAAGATACAAAAAGATATAGAAGCAACCGCGTCACGACTCAGGTCGTATCTTCTAAAGTCAAGAAATGTAATTTATCTCTATAGCCCAAGTCGAGAACATGAACACGAAGTTTTTACTACTCTGTTTTTTACTGTCCCTATTTGCATTCAGCCGTGCCGGCGCCCAGGAGAAGACAAACACTGACGTCCTGGAAAGGGCCAGCCGGACCACTGCGCAAAAAGAATCAGCCAGATATACTCAATTGCAGACCCTTGCCCGCCAAAAAGGATGGCCTACTTCCCTGAAAGGCAAAAAAGGACGCATTGCCATACTCAGGGACGTAAATGACCAGGGGATCCCCATATATATCACCACACTGGACAATATTATATCCGCCGCCACCATCCGCACCAGCCTGCTTTGGCCGGGAGGCAGCACCGGACTCAGCCTCAATGGCTCCTCCACCTCCGTCAAGGGGAAAATAGCCATCTGGGACGAGGCCAAACCACTACCTACACATGTTGAGCTCACAGGCCGTGTCACCCAAAAGGATAATGCCACCAGCGTCAGCGACCACTCCACCCACGTGGCAGGCACCATGATCGCCTCGGGAGTAAACCCCCTGGCCAAAGGCATGTCCTACGGTCAGCAGCTGCTGCTTGCCTACGACTGGAATAATGACAATTCGGAAATGCTCGCCGCCGCCTCGCAGCTGCTCGTATCCAATCACTCCTATGGCGTGGTCGCCGGCTGGAATTATAACAGCGGCAACGGGCACTGGGAATTCTATGGCGATCCGGGTGATACCGCCGACTATAAATTCGGCTATTATGATTCCGACTCCCAGATGTGGGATTCCATCGCCTACAACGCCCCCAACTACCTCATTCTGAAAGCCGCGGGTAACAATAGGGGTGAGACGGGCCCTGCCGTTGGCCAGGCCTACTACAGATACAACAGCAGCGGGGTCATGGCATACGCCGGCCTCCGGCCGGCAGGCATCAGCAGCAATGACACCTATGACGATATCGCCACCAGCGCCGGCGCCAAGAACATCCTCACCGTCGGAGCCGTCAACCCGATTCCCGGAGGATATTCCAGCGCCTCCGATGTCGTCATGTCCGACTTCAGCAGCTGGGGTCCCACCGATGACGGACGTATCAAGCCCGACCTGGTCGCCGACGGGGTCAATGTCCTCTCCTGCATCGGAACCTCCAATACCGCCTACGACACCTACAGCGGCACTTCCATGGCCACACCCTCCGTCACCGGCTCACTGCTGCTGCTCCAGGAATATTACGCCAAACTGCACAGCGGCAGCTTTATGCGCTCCGCCACCTTAAAAGGCCTTGCCATCCACACCGCCGACGAGGCGGGGATTGCGGATGGGCCCGACTATACTTTCGGATGGGGCCTCGTCGATATACAAAAGGCAGCCGGCGTCATCACCTCCGACACATCAGCTTCGAGAAACCAGGCCATTTATGAAAATACGCTGACCAGCTCCACGGCCGATACCTACTCTCTCAATGTGGTCGCTTCAGGAAATGGTCCTCTGGTAGCTACGATCTGCTGGACCGATCCTCCCGGCGATGTCAGCACGACCAATCTGTTGAACAATACCTCTAAAAAGCTGATCAATGACCTGGACATCCGCATCACCGATGGAACCACTACCTGGTACCCCTATGTGCTGGACCCCTCCCATCCCTGGAATGCAGCCACCACAGGCGATGACGCGATAAATAATGTTGAAGAGGTCGTCATAAAAAATGTGGTCCCCGGTCATACCTATACCATAAAGGTCACCCATAAAGGGACCCTGGCCCGTGGCTCACAAGCCTATTCGCTGGTGCTCAGCGGCATCGGCGGATCTACCTATTGCACCTCCGCATCCACCAGTTCCACCGGCACACGCATCGACAAGGTCAGCTTCGGGGACATTCAGAATACGACGGCCGCCGGATGCACGACGTACAGGGACTACACCAGTCTCAGCACGGGCATCCAGCCCGGGCAGCAAATACCCATCAGCGTTACACTCAGCAGCTGTGACGCCAGCGCCAATTCCCGCGTAATAAAAGTATTCATCGACTACAACCATGACGGGACCTTCGACGCCAGCGAACTGGCAGCCGTCAGTGACGTACTCAGCGGCGGCGCCACCACCTGGTCCTCCACCATTACCGCCTCCTCTGCCCTGACGCCCGGCACTTACGGGATCATGCGTATCGTAGCCCAGGAGACAACGGATACCGCTGCCGTACATGCCTGCGGCTCCTACACCGCCGGCGAGACGGAAGATTACACGGTGAAGTTCGCTGCACCCGTCAACAACACCGGTGTCACCGTCATCGTGGCGCCCGCAGGCGCCGTCTGTTCAGCCGACTCCCAGCTGGTCACCGTAACGATCAAGAACTTTGGATCGGCAGACCAAAGCCAGGTAGGCGTTACCACCGTCATCAGCGCGGATGGCAGCACCGTCGCCACCCTGAACGCCGTCTATCCCGAAACGATTCCCGCTTCCGGCAGCGTCACCTATACCTATCAGTCAGGGTTTAATATGCTCGCCGGCAAGACCTATACCATCACGAGCTATACGACATTAGCCACCGATCAACTCCACGGCGACGACACCGCTACCGCTTCCGTCAGCGTCAATGCCGCCGTCAGCGCCACCGGCCAGGCAGAAATATGCGGCACGGATAAAGCCTACCTCAAGGCCACTGTCGGATCCAACGACATCGCTTTCTGGTACGACAACGCCACCGCTGCCACTCCTATCACTACGGGAGCAGATACCTCCACCACAGATATCCCATCCGATAAGACCTGGTATCTGCAGCTCAATGGCGCCGCCAAAGTGGGTCCAGCCACCAAAGAAGCATATGCCAGCGGCGGCTATAATGTGTTCTCCGGCAATTTTGTAAATTTCACGAACAACGTACCCGTTACCATCGAAAGTGCCCGCCTTTACACAGGCTATCCCGGAAAGCTCACATTCATCGTGGCGGATATCACCAACCTGGATACGGCATCCGGCAGCTATTCCTATACCACCATTTCTTCCACTACCATCGACGCCTATGCGACGAACCCCAATCCGCAGGCCGGCAGCATAACAGGCAACCCTTCTTCCGACACGGGCGCCATTTTCCACCTGGGCCTCTCCGTACCCACGGCAGGCAACCACAGCATTATCATCATCAGCGACGGCAACGCCTCTATATTCCGGAACAATGCCATTACTTCCCAACCATACCCTTTCACCATACCAGGCATTTTCTCCATCACGGGCAACAGCGCCCTTTCCACCACTACCGCCAATCTGTACCAGCAGTATTACTACTTTTTCTATGACATGCTGGTCAGGACGGCAGGCTGCCCCAGCGCCCGGACAGCAGTAACGGCATCCACAAGCACGGCGCCCGTCATTTCGCTCTACGGTCATATCCTGACGAGCACACAGGCCGCAAAATATCAATGGTACATAAACGACTCCCTGCTGACAGGCCATACTTCACAGACGGACACGGCCAACGTCACAGGGGTCTATACCGTGGTAGCCACGGATGCATTCGGATGCGCGCAGACCTCCAATGCCATCAGCTACAATCAAGGCAAAGGCGCCATTTACCTCTCCACCCACCCGAACCCGAGTAAAGGATTATTCTATGTAAACTTCATCACCGGCAAGACGGCCAATATCGACCTGTTTCTTTACAATGTGCTGGGACAGGAAGTGTACCATCAATACCTGGGCAATACGGCGGGAGTATATAGCGCCATGGTCAATGATCCGGCCCTGGCAGCCGGCATCTATATGTTGAAAGTACAGGTGGGAAAAGACTCGTACAGCGACAAAATACTGGTGGTGAGATGATCATCCCCCCTGGAGCAGATCGTTTCCGGGGGTTTTAGTATGCTGGCGGACGGCTGCCTTGAATGTGGCATTCAACTTGCGTCATTTTTCCCTTGCTTACCTCCACTGGCGCAAGATTGTTATCGACATCCCGCCGGGAGGCGAAATACCCTTCACCCGACCTGGTAAAAAGGGAATAACGGCCTTCCGGCAGACATACACAAAAATGCCCTGTACTGTCGGTATCGACGACCTTGACCAGCCGGGTATTCACAGATGAATAATAGGGCGAAGAACCCTTCCGTACCACCTGTGATATATTCGTCAGTTCGAAGACACAGACCTGCGCCCTGACAGATGGGTATGGTCCTCTTTTAACACCCGGCGCCGGCATCCGGTTACCCGACACCACCCGTACCACCCCCTCTATTCCCTGATTCCCCGGGCAGGTCGTATCACCCGGGTTCCTGCCGTAGACCGTACCCCCAAAACCTGGACTGCCAATGCCTGCGGACAGACTTACAATACCTATTAACATGAATTTCAACATCTCAGATACTAAAAATGGTTCTGGGTAAGTTAAGATTTAAAGCCCCAAAAAGCCAATAAAAACACTAATTTTAACGACGATTTTAAATAATCCTTATGACTATAAGCAGGGCCGCATCCCTAATCCTGGTATCCATACTCCTTCTGTCCGTCCATTTTACAAAAGCCCAGGTGACCACCGACAAGGCCGTCCTGCAACGAGCCAGCCAGCTGAAGGCAGCCCAGGAGGCCGACATGCGCCGCATCGTCCTCTCGCTCGCCGCCAAAAAGGGATGGCCTCTGACCATCAGGAATAAGAAGGGACGCCTGGCCTATCTACGGGGCGTCAATTCAACAGGACAGCCCGTCTATATCACCACCACCGACAATATTATATCTGCCGCCACCATCCAGACCAATGCCTTATGGGCCGGCGGCAGCACCGGACTCAACCTCAGCGGTTCCAGCGGCAATATGGCCGGCAGGCTCGCCGTCTGGGATGAGGGAAGGGTACGCACCACGCATGTAGAGCTCGCCGGCCGGACCACCCAGGTCGATGGCGCCGCCAACCTTAGTGACCACTCCACCCATGTGGCCGGCACCATGATCGCGGCGGGTGTCAACCCCGTAGCCAAAGGCATGTCCTATGGCGCCCAGCTGAAAGCATATGATTTTGACAACGACCAGTCCGAGATGTACAGCGCCGCCCAGAATGGCCTGCTCGTCTCCAACCACTCCTATGCCGTCATCGCGGGCTGGTACTACGACAGCCCCCAGAGCCGCTGGGAATTCTGGGGCAGGACCAACGACACCTCCGACTACAAGTTCGGGTATTATGACGACGACACCCGGGTTTGGGACTCCATTGCCTACTATGCTCCAAACTATCTGATAGCCAAAGCTGCCGGTAACAACAGGTCAGAGAATGGACCTGCTGTCGGCACGACCTACTGGAGATACAACTCCAACAACGTGATGGCCAATGCCGGCAACAGACCCGCGAACCTTAGCAGCAACAACGGCTATGGCATCATCGCTACCTACGGCTGCGCCAAGAATATCCTTACCGTCGGCGCCATCGGGCCCATACCCGCCGGCTATTCGCAGCCCTCCGATGCTGTGATGACCGACTTCAGCAGTTGGGGACCTACCGGCGACGGACGTATCAAACCCGACGTCGTCGCGGATGGATTGAATGTGCTCTCCTGTGTCAGCTCCTCAGACAATGCCTATGATGTCTTCAGCGGCACCTCCATGGCAACACCGGCATCGGCCGGCTCCGCCTTTCTGCTGCAGGAATATTTTTCCAGGCTGCACGCGGGCGCCTTTATGCGCTCCGCCACCCTGAAAGGAATACTCATCCATACCGCCGACGAGGCAGGAGCTAACCCGGGTCCTGACTACCAGTTTGGCTGGGGTGTGATCAATATGCAAAAAGCCGCTTCCGTGATCACCTCCGACACCTCCGCCAAAAGGGATCAGCAGATACGGGAGAACCAGCTTGTCAACACTACCCATGACGCCGACAGCGTCATCATCGTCGCCTCCGGCACGACACCCGTCACCGCCACTATCTGTTGGACAGACGCCCCCGCCGTTCCGGTCTCCGAGGTCGTCGTCA
>Ga0207671_10006702_pt1 | contig 10204 bp, 9 predicted proteins | sample KBSC24metaG_FD_184352 | JGI IMG/M metagenome (GOLD analysis project Ga0207671, IMG submission 184352) | Corn rhizosphere microbial communities from Kellogg Biological Station, Michigan, USA - KBS C2-4 metaG (SPAdes) (version 2) | ecosystem: Host-associated > Plants > Roots > Rhizosphere > Soil... | reverse complement strand
CACTTTGGCGACGGCGGTGACCGGCACGCTGACGCGGGTGCCCGCCAGGAATTCGCGCAGGCCCGAGACCAGAATCTCGCGCGAAAGAATGATCAAGGCCGGCACCAGACGACTCCTGGGGGCAGGCCAGTTCGGCATCAGCCATCCCATTTTCAGGAGTTTCCAGTGTCCATCACCAACCCACCCAGTGAGCACTCCGCTCACGGTGTCGAAGAGCACGTCGAGAGCAACGAATACCTCGCGAAGCGTCAGCTGAAGAAGGGCACGGCCGGCTGGCTGCTGCTCGCCGGCCTGGGCGTCAGCTATGTGGTGTCCGGCGACTACTCCGGCTGGAATTTCGGTCTGGCACAAGGCGGTTTCGGTGGCCTCGCCATCGCCGCCGTGATCATCGCCGGCATGTACCTGGCCCTGGTGCTGGGGATGGCCGAGCTGTCGTCGGCACTGCCCGCCGCGGGCGGCGGCTACACCTTCGCCCGCCGCGCCCTCGGCCCATGGGGCGGCTTCGCCACCGGCACCGCGATCCTCATCGAGTACTCGATCGCCCCGGCCGCCATCGCGACGTTCATCGGCGCGTACGTGGAATCGTTGGGACTCTTCGGAATTCACAACGGTTGGTGGGTGTATCTGGCGGCCTACGCCTTCTTCATCGGCATCCACCTCTCCGGTGTCGGTGAGGCGCTCAAGGTGATGTTCGTGATCACGGCCATCGCGCTGCTGGGCTTGGTGATCTTCGCGGTCTGTGCCATCGGGCAGTTCGACATGGCCAACCTGACCAACGTCGTGGTGGACACCGGGGCAGCCGGATCATCGATGGTGCTGCCGCACGGCTACCTGGGCATCTGGGCAGCGATCCCGTTCGCCATCTGGTTCTTCCTGGCCATCGAGGGCGTGCCACTGGCCGCCGAGGAGACCGCCAACCCGGAGAAGAACGTGCCGCGCGGCATCATCGCGGCGATGACGGTCCTGCTGGTCACCTGCGCTGTCGTGCTGTTCCTCACCACGGGTGTCGGTGGCGCGCAACAGATGTCGGGCTCGGGCAACCCGCTCGTCGAAGCACTCGGTTCCGGCGTCGGCGCCAAGCTGGTCAACTACATCGGGCTGGCCGGCCTCATCGCGAGCTTCTTCTCGATCATCTACGCCTACTCCCGCCAGCTGTTCGCCCTGTCCCGGGCGGGCTACCTGCCGACCCAGCTGTCGGTGACCAACTCCCGCAAGGCGCCGACGCTGGCGCTCATCGTCCCCGGCGTCATCGGCTTCCTGCTGTCGCTGACCGGCAAGGGTGACCTGCTGCTGAACATGGCCGTCTTCGGCGCCGCCGTGAGCTACGTGCTGATGATGGTGAGCCACATCGTGCTGCGCCGTCGCGAACCGAACATGCCGCGGCCGTACCGCACCCCGGGCGGCATCGCGACCACGTCGTTCGCTCTCGTCATCGCCGTCGTCGCGGTCATCGCCACCTTCCTGGTGAATCCGGTCGCCGCGGGTCTGTGTCTCCTGGTGTTCTGCGCCTTCATGCTCTACTTCGCGGTCTACAGCCGGCACCGTTTGGTGGCAAACTCTCCTGATGAAGAGTTCGCGATGCTCGCAGAAGCCGAGGATGAGCTGAAATGAAGTACCACCAGCGGGTTTCGGGGGTGAATCACACCTTCGACGGGCTTGTGGACTTGATGGCCAAGGCCACGCCGCTGCGCTCCGGTGACGAACTCGCCGGCTGCGCGGCCCACAACGACGCCGAGCGGGCTGCCGCGGCGTGGGCGCTGGCCGAACTTCCGCTGGACACCTTCCTCAACGACGCGGTGGTGCCTTACGAGACCGACGAGGTCACCCGCCTGATCATGGATTCCCATGACCAGCAGGCATTTTCGGAAATCTCCCACCTGACGGTGGGCGGTTTCCGGGACTGGCTGTTGGACGCGGTGGCCGGCGACGACGCCGCCACGAAGATCGCGGCGGTCGCACCCGGCGTCACGCCGGAGATGGCGGCAGCGGTCTCGAAGATCATGCGGAACCAGGACCTGATCGCCGTCACGGCGGCCACCCAGGTGCACGCGGCCTTCCGCAGCACCATCGGCCTGCCGGGCACCCTGGCCACCCGGTTGCAGCCGAACCATCCGACCGACGATCCGCGCGGCATCGCCGCCGCGGTGCTCGACGGACTGCTGATGGGCTGCGGCGACGCCGTCATCGGCATCAACCCGGCCACCGACTCGCCGCAGGCCACCGCTGACCTGCTGCGCCTGCTCGACAACATCCGCAGCCGTTACGACATCCCCGCACAGTCCTGCGTGCTGTCGCACATCACCACCACCATCGGCCTCATCGAGGCCGGCGCTCCGGTGGACCTGGTGTTCCAGTCCGTCGCGGGCACCGAAGGCGCCAACAAGGCCTTCGGCGTCGACATGGCGCTGCTGCGCGAAGGCAACGAGGCCGGCCGGTCCCTCAACCGCGGCACCGTCGGCAACAACGTCATGTACCTGGAGACGGGGCAGGGCTCGGCGCTCAGTTCCGGCGCCCACCTCGGCACCGGCGGCCGGCCCGTCGACCAGCAGACCCTGGAAACCCGCGCCTACGGCGTGGCCCGCGCCCTGGACCCACTGCTGGTCAACACCGTCGTCGGCTTCATCGGACCCGAGTATCTGTACGACGGCCGGCAGATCATCCGGGCGGGGCTCGAGGACCACTTCTGCGGCAAGCTGCTCGGCCTGCCCATGGGCGTCGACGTCTGCTACACCAACCACGCCGAAGCCGACCAGAACGACATGGACACGCTGCTCACGCTGCTGGCCGCGGCGGGCTGCGCCTTCGTCATCACAGTGCCCGGTGCCGACGACGTCATGCTCGGCTACCAGAGCCTGTCCTTCCACGACGTCGTGGCGGTCCGTCGCACCCTCGGTTTGAAGCCGGCTCCGGAATTCGACGCCTGGCTCAAGAAGGTCGGGATGACCGACGACGCCGGCAAGCTCACCAAGTTCGATCTGCAGCGCTCGGCGCTGCGGGCGCTCACCGCGGCGGGATGACGATGACCGAAGATCTTGCAATACAGGAGTTTTGGGACGAGCTCCGCAAGACCACGCAGGCCCGCATCGGGCTGGGCCGCGCCGGCAACGCGCTGCCCACCCGCGAGGTCCTCGAACTGTCCGCGGCCCACGCCGCCGCCCGCGATGCGGTGCACGAGCCGCTCGACGTCGAAGCCCTTACGGCGCGGGTCCGGGAGATCGGCCTCGGCGAACCGGCTGTAGTGCGCAGCCAGGCCGAGTCTCGCAGCGAGTATCTGCGCCGTCCCGACCTCGGCCGGCTCCCGGCCCAGCCCATGGACGTGCCGGAGACCCCGGCGGACATCGGGTTCGTGCTGGCCGACGGCCTCTCGCCGTACGCGCTGGCCAAGCATGGCCCGGCACTGCTGACTCAACTGGTGGCCGTGCTGCGCGACGACTACACGCTGGCGCCGCCGGTCATCGCGACGCAGGCGCGCGTGGCCCTCGGTGACCACATCGGCGCGGCGGCGAAGGTGCGCACCCTGCTGGTCATCATCGGGGAGCGGCCCGGCCTGTCCGTCGCGGACAGCCTGGGTATTTACCTGACGCATCTGCCGATGCCGGGGCGCACCGACGCCGACCGCAACTGCATCTCGAACATCCACCCGCCCGAGGGGCTCGGCTACACCGAGGCCGCGAAGGTCGCGGCGGGGCTGGTGTCCGGCGCCCGCGCCCTGGGCCGCTCCGGCGTCGACCTCAAAGACACCTCCCGCGACACCTCGCTCGAGGCGCCCGGCGCCGCCGAACTCACCTGACACCCACAGGAGAAGCGTGACCCGCATGACCCGACTGGCCTCCGCAGCTGCGCTGGCCGGCCTCCTCGCCGTGTCCGGCTGCAGCAGCAGCCACGACAGCACCCCGGCGGCACAATCGTCGACCAGCACGGCCTCCTGCCGGACGCTGGCGCAGAACTCGGCCTGGTACGGCGAGAACCGGGACCGGATCGACGCCATGCTCAACAAACTGGGCACCTGCGGCGCCCCCGGTTCGGTGACCGCGGGCGCGCCGCTGGCGTTGTTCGACTGGGACAACACCATCGTCAAGAACGACATCGGCGACGCCACGTTCTTCTGGATGGTGCGCAACGGCAAGTTGCGGGCCCCAGCCGCCGGCCCGGCCGGAAACTGGGCCAGCACCAGCCCCTACTTGACGCCGCAGGCCGTCGCGGCCCTCAGTCACGCCTGCGCCGCGGCCAAGCCGGGGCAGCCGATGCCGACCGACACCGACACCGCATGCGCAGACGAACTCGTGTCGGTCTACACGGACGCCAAGACGAAGGCGGGGGAGCCCGCGTTCGCCGGGTTCAACGCGCGCCGCATGGAACCGGCGTACGCGTGGGCCGCCCAGATGCAGGCCGGGTGGCGCGAATCCGATGTGGTCGGGTTCGCGCAGGCCGCGCGCAAGGAGAACCTCGACGCCGCAGAGGGCACCGAACAGAAGGTCGGTAGCGGCATGCAGACCGGTTGGGTGCGCTACTACCCGCAGATGCGCGATCTGGTGGAAACCTTGCACGCCAACGGTTTCGACGTGCGGATCATCTCGGCTTCGGCCGAACCGGTAGCCCGGGTATGGGCCGAAGAACTTGATATCCCAGCCGATCACGTGATGGGTGTGCGGACCGAGCGTGACGGCGACGTGCTGACATCGCGGCTGGTGCCGTGCGGCGGCGAAGCGGCCATCACCTACATCGAGGGCAAGCGCTGCCGGGTCAACGAAGAGGTGTTCGGGGTCAGCGGACCGGCCGCATTCGACCAACAGCCCGAACCCAAGCGCGCTGCTTTCGCCGCGGGCGACTCCGACACCGACGTCACGTTCCTCACCGACGCCACGGCCCTGCGGCTGGTGCTCAACCGAAACAAGATCGAGCTGATGTGCACGGCCTACGACAACGCGGGCGGAAACTGGCTGGTCAACCCGATGTTCATCGACCCCAAGAAGCAGGGCGGACCGTACGCCTGCGCCACCAAGGGGTACATCGAGCCGTCGGGCACCAAAGGCCCGCTGCACCGGCCGGACGGCAGCGTCGTGCCCGATCAGCCGGACCGGGTGTACTGAGACCGCGCCGAGCATGAGCTCGTGTGCCAAGAATCAGCCGAAGCTGGTACATAAGCTCAGGTTCGCGACGGCAACCCGCGTTTTGACCTGCGGCGACGCCCACGGGTAAGCTCCCACGTTGGTGCGCTGCAGGCCGTCAGGCCAGTGCTTCCCGGGTCACCGTCGGTCGCCGGGTATTCGCAGGTTGTGCACTTGATCGACACCCGGATAGCACCGGGACTCAACCCGAGATGAAGAGGTATAGCTGTGCCTACATTCACGCCGAAGGCGGGTGACACCACGCGTAAGTGGTACGTCATCGACGCCCAAGACGTGGTCCTCGGCCGGCTCGCCGTGGAAGCAGCCAAGCTGCTCCGCGGCAAGCACAAGCCGACGTTCACGCCCAACTCCGATGAGGGTGACTTCGTCATCATCATCAACGCCGAGAAGATTGCCCTGTCGGGCAAGAAGCTCACCGACAAGTTTGCTTACCGTCACTCGGGTTTCCCGGGCGGTCTGCGCAAGCGCTCCATCGGCGAACAGCTGGTGAAGCACCCGACCCGCACCGTCGAGAACGCGATCATCGGCATGCTCCCGCACAACAAGCTGGCGCGCCAGGTGCAGAAGAAGCTCAAGGTGTACGCGGGTCCTGACCATCCGCACGCCGCGCAGCAGCCGATTCCTTTCGAGATCAAGCAGGTGGCCCAGTGACTGAAATCGTCGAAACGGCTGAAGTGACCGAAGTTACCGAGGCTCCTGAGTTCGAGGCTGTCGAAGAGTCGGCCCCCCGCGAGCCCGTGTACATCGACCGTCCGATCCAGACCGTCGGTCGCCGCAAGGAAGCTGTCGTCCGCGTTCGCCTGGTGCCCGGCACCGGCAAGTTCAACCTGGACGGCCGTTCGCTCGAGGAGTACTTCCCGAACAAGGTGCACCAGCAGCTGATCAAGGCCCCGCTGGTGACCGTCGATCGCGTCGACACGGTGGACATCTACGCCCACCTCGACGGTGGCGGCCCCTCGGGTCAGGCCGGCGCGCTGCGTCTGGCCATCGCCCGTGCGCTGATCATTGTTCAGCCTGAGGATCGTCCGGCACTCAAGAAGGCCGGGTTCCTGACCCGTGACCCGCGTGCCATCGAGCGCAAGAAGTACGGCCTCAAGAAGGCCCGCAAGGCGCCTCAGTACAGCAAGCGCTGATCGTTTCTGCTCGTGGGCGGGCGTGTCGCAGTCTGGACACGCCCGCCTTCGGCGTTTCATGAGGTCATCGCTGGGAGAAAGAAGGTCCATGAGTCGGCTGTTCGGCACCGATGGCGTCCGTGGCGTCGCAAACCGTGATCTGACCGCGGAGTTGGCACTGGCGCTGGGTTCAGCCGCCGCCCGCCGACTGTGCTCGACCTCAGGGGCCGGCCGCTGCGTCGCCGTGGTCGGACGAGATCCCCGGGCCAGCGGTGAGATGCTGGAGGCCGCGGTCATCGCCGGCATCACCAGCGAGGGCGTCGACGTGCTGCGGGTCGGCGTGCTGCCGACCCCCGCGGTGGCCTACTTGACCGCCTCTTATGACGCGCAGCTCGGCGTGATGATCTCCGCCTCGCACAACCCCATGCCGGACAACGGCATCAAGATTTTCGGAACCGGCGGGCACAAGCTCGACGACGACACCGAGGACCGCATCGCCGAGTTGGTCGCCGCCGGTCCGGGGACCCGCCCGACGGGCGCCGGCATCGGACGGATTCTTGACGCCCCTGACGCGCTGGACCGCTACCTCACCCATGCCGCCAAGGCCGCCGTTGCGCCGCTGGCCGGGCTGAAGGTCGTCGTCGACTGCGCGAACGGCGCCGCCTCGGCCGCAGCTCCGCAGGCGTACCGGGCCGCGGGCGCGACCGTCATCGAGATCAATGCCGAGCCGACGGGCCTCAACATCAACGACGGCTGCGGTTCCACCCACATGACGCAACTGCAGCAGGCCGTCATCGAGCACGGGGCCGACCTGGGGCTGGCCCATGACGGCGACGCCGACCGCTGTCTGGCCGTCGACGCGTCGGGGGCGCTGGTCGATGGTGACGCGATCATGGTGGTGCTGGCGCTGGCCATGCGCGACGCCGGCGAGCTGGTCTCGAACACCTTGGTGGCGACCGTGATGAGCAATCTCGGGCTGCACCTGGCCATGCGCGAGGCCGGCATCGAGGTGCGCACCACCGGCGTCGGTGACCGGTACGTGCTCGAAGAGCTGCGCGCGGGACGCTTCTCGCTGGGCGGCGAGCAGTCCGGCCATATCGTGATGCCCGAGCTCGGCACCACCGGCGACGGCGTCGTCACCGGGCTGCGGCTGATGTCGCGCATGGCGCAGACGGGGGAGTCGTTGGCCGCGCTGTGCGCCCCCATGAAGACGTTGCCGCAGGTGCTGATCAACGTCGAGGTGGCCGACAAGGCCACGGTGGCCCTGGCCCCGGCGGTGCAGACCGCGGTCGCCGAGGCCGAGGCCGAACTCGGCGACACCGGCCGAATTCTGTTGCGGCCCTCCGGAACCGAGCAGGTGGTCCGGGTCATGGTGGAGGCCGCCGACGAGGACACCGCGCGGATGGTGGCATTCCGGGTCGCCGAATCCGTCAGCGACCAGCCCTAGCGCCTACCCGGTGCGCGGCATGTGGTCGCGATAGTCGACGGCCTGGTGGACCAGCGTCAGATCGGCGTCATCGAGCGGGAACTGATGTGATCTGACGGCGTCCAGGACGGCGTCGAATCGACGCATCACCCGGGGTGTGGTGATCCCGAATCGCGCCAGGGATGCGTCGTTCGATGGTTCGGCACCCGGGGCGCAGCCCAGCACGAAGGTGAGGATGCCGCGGTCGTACCAATCAAGGTGCATCGTTGTCTCCCTCTCCTGCAACACGATTCAGCATTCGACATAGTTCACCGGCACATTGACCGCGAGGCCGCCGGTGGAGGTTTCCTTGTACTTCGACAGCATGTCGGCGCCGGTGGTCCGCATGGTCTCGATGACCTGATCCAGCGAGACGTAATGGGCGCCGTCGCCGCGCAGTGCCATTCGGGCCGCGTTGATGGCCTTGCCTGCCGAGATCGCGTTGCGCTCGATGCACGGGACCTGGACCAGCCCCTGGATGGGATCGCAGGTGAGTCCGAGGCTGTGCTCCATGGCGATCTCGGCGGCGTTTTCGACCTGTTCCGTTGTGCCACCGAGGATTTCGGCGAGTGCACCCGCGGCCATCGACGCGGCCGAACCCACCTCGCCCTGGCAGCCGACCTCGGCGCCGGAGATGGACGCCCGCTCCTTGTAGAGCGAGCCGATGGCTCCTGCGGTCAGGAGAAACCGCACCGCGGTGCCGTCGGGATCCTGGCGGCCGGCCCGGGTGTAGTGGACGGCGTAGTGCATCACCGCCGGCACGATGCCGGCCGCGCCGTTGGTGGGTGCGGTGACGACCCGGCCGCCGGACGCGTTCTCCTCGTTGACCGCCAGCGCGACGAGATTGACCCAGTCCTCGGCGAACTCGGGCTGCTTGTTCCAGTCCTCGGCGTTGAGGCGCTCGAACCAGTCTCTGGCGCGGCGGCGCACCCGCATGGGCCCGGGGAGGTAGCCGTCGCGTGCGATGCCGCGCACTTCGCACTCGACCATGACGTCGCGGATGTGCAGCAGCCGGGCTCGGACCTCGTCGGCGGTGCGGGTCTCGCATTCGACGGCCAGCATGAGATCGCTGACGCGGCAATCACGTTGGCGGCAGAGTTCCAGCATCTCCTTGGCAGAGTCGAACGACAGCGTCTGCGTCGTGACGGCCCGGGTGGCGGGTTCCAGGCTTTCGGCCTCGGTGACGACGAAACCGCCGCCGATGGAGAAGTAGGTCTGCAGGTGCAACTCGGCCCCGTACGCATCGAGTGCGGTCAGCGTCATGCCGTTGGGGTGAAATGGCAGCACGGTCAACGGGCGCAGGACCATGTCGGATTCGGTGAGCGCGATTGCCCGCAACCCGCCGAGCATGATGTGGCCGCTGGCCCGCATCTCTTCGACGCGCCGTTCCATGACATCGGTGCGGATCTCCTCGGGGCGGTTGCCTTCGAGGCCCAGCAGGATCGCCGTCATGGTGCCGTGGCCGGCGCCGGTCGCGGCCAACGAGCCGTAGAGATCGACGCGGACGGCCGCAACCCCGGCGGCGCCGCCGAAGGCGCCGATGGTGTGCAGATCATCGACGAATCGGGCGGCGGCCCGCATCGGTCCGACGGTGTGCGAACTCGACGGACCGATGCCGACGGAGAACAGGTCGAACACGCTGATGGTCATCGGAATTTCCCCTTTCGATGTCCATGGACGGGCTGATAGACGAGTGATATATTAGTTACGTCACATACGGTAGATCAGCATTTGTACCTGGTCAAGCGGTACTTGTGGGGTCGCGGACGACGTGTGAACCACGTCCGAACCATCGGAAAGAAACGGACTCGCCCATGGCGCATCAGCTCATCGATCCGCTCCTGCAGCCCTTCCGGCTGAAGAACATGACCCTGCGCAACCGCGTGGTGAGCACATCGCACGAGCCGTCCTACACCGAAGATGGCATGCCCAAGCGCCGCTACCGCCTGTATCACGAGGAGAAGGCCAAGGGCGGCATCTCGCTGACCATGATGGGCGGCTCCGCGGTCGTCGCGCCCGACAGCCCCTCGGCGTTCGGCAACCTGCACGTCTACAAGGACGAGATCGTGCCCTGGCTCAGTGAATTGGCTTACGGGGTCCACGAGCACGGCGCCGCCGTCATGTGCCAGATCACCCACCTGGGCCGGCGTACCAGCAATTACGACGGCGACTGGCTGCCCGTGGTGTACCCGTCCGCCATCCGCGAACCCGCCCACCGGTCCTTCCCGAAGGTGGCCGAGGAGTGGGACATGGACCGCATCGTCAAGGCCTACGCCGACGCCACCGCGCGGTGCCGCGCGGCCGGGTTGGACGGCATCGAACTCGAGGCCTACACCCATCTGCTCGACGCGTTCTGGTCGCCGCTGACCAACCACCGCGACGACGAGTACGGCATGGGGAGCATGGAGGATCGACTTCGGTTCCCGCTCAGGGTGATTCGCGCGGTGCGTGAGGCCGCCGGACCGGACTTCGCGGTCGGCATCCGGATGTTACTCGAT
>Ga0207671_10006697_pt1 | contig 10205 bp, 8 predicted proteins | sample KBSC24metaG_FD_184352 | JGI IMG/M metagenome (GOLD analysis project Ga0207671, IMG submission 184352) | Corn rhizosphere microbial communities from Kellogg Biological Station, Michigan, USA - KBS C2-4 metaG (SPAdes) (version 2) | ecosystem: Host-associated > Plants > Roots > Rhizosphere > Soil... | reverse complement strand
CGAATGAGCCGAAGCGTTTGGTGACGTTGACCAACTCCAGCGATGGCGGGGAATGACGACCGGTGGTCAGCATGGGAACGGAATGGGAGTGACGGTTACAAGCCGGTGCCCAATGCTCCGGGCTGTCCGGCGAGCTGTTTCTTGTTGCTGCACGTCAGAATCATCACAAGCAGGGTGAGGATGTAAGGCGACGCGTTGAAGAGGTAGTAGTAGCTGCTCACGCCGATGGATTGCAGCGCGGGACCGAGCGACTGCGCGCCGCCGAAGAGCATGGAAGCCCACAGGCATTGAATGGGATTCCAGCGGGCGAAGATGACCAGCGCCACGGCGATCATGCCCTGCCCGCCGGAAATCAGTTCCGTCCAGCTCCCCGGATAGAACAGCGAAAGATATGCGCCGCCGACGCCGGCCAGAAAGCTGCCCGCCATGATGCTGAACGTGCGCACGCCCCAAACGGAGATGCCCATGGCGCGGGCGGCGTCCGGCTTGTCTCCCACGGCGCGAACGAAGAGCCCCCAGCGCGTGGCGCGGAAGAACCACTCCATGGCAAATGCCACCGCGACCCCGATGAAGAACAAGGGGCAGATTTTCAGAGCGGATTGCACCGCGGGACTTTGACTCCAAAAGCCAAAAGAGATGCCCGGCAATTGGGGCGCGAGCGGCTGGATATAAGGCTTGCCGAGAAAGAATGCGAGGCCGCTGCCGAAGATGATCATGGCAATACCAGCGGCGATATCGTTGATCTTCGGCCGCTGCGAGAGCCAGGCGTGGATGAAGCCGAGCAGCATCCCTGCGCCGCCCGCGGCGAGCAGGCCGAGCCACGGCGAATTCGTCTTGTAGCTCACGGCGTAGGCGGTCATGGCGCCCATGAGCAATACGCCCTCGAGGCCGAGATTGATCTTTCCGCTTTTTTCCGTGAGGCATTCCCCGACGCTGACGAGCAGAAACGGTGTGCCGCCGCGGACGGCTCCAGCAACGACAGCCAGCGGCACTCCCAACCAGCCGATGGATCCTGGATCGCTCATGCTTGTTTCTCCCGAAAGAATTTGAAGCGGCCGTAAAGGCTTTCGCTGAAGAGGATGGTGAGGAAGACAATGCCCTGAAAAACGAGGATGGTGGCATCGGGCAGGTGGTGGGTGCGCTGCAGGATGCCGCCGCTCGCGAGCAAGCCGCCGAGCAGCACGGAGATGAAGATGCACGCCAGCGCATTCTGGCGCGCCAGGAAGGCCACGAGGATGCCGCTATATCCATACCACGCATTGAGCGACTCATTCGCCCGGCCGTGCACGGCGGCGACTTCCACCATCCCGGCGAGTCCCGGCGCGGCACCGGCGATGAAACACGTGATGAGGGTGACGGGGCCGACCGCCAACCCCGCAAGCCGGGCGGCACGGATGTTCGCGCCAATGGTGCGGATCTGAAAGCCAAACGTGGTCCTGTGGATCATGAACCACGCGAGCACGCAGAAGATGACGCCGAAGACCAGGCCCCAGTGAATCTGGGTTTCGCCCAGCGGCTGAAGCATCTTGTCGTCGGGAATCGGAAAGCTCGACGGCTTGTTGAGGCTCTCGGGGTCCTTCATCCACGAGTTCACCGCCTGGTTCAGGAGCGCGATGGCGATGTAGTTCATCAGCAGGCTGGAGATCGTCTCATTCACACCGCGGTACTGCTTGAGCGCACCGACGATCAGAATCCACAAACCACCGGCGAGCATCCCGGCGAACGCCATGACCAGATGCACGCTCGTCGCGGAGCCATTCATGAACTGCAACCCCGCAGCGGTGGCGCAAAGTCCGCCGATGACGAGCGCGCCTTCGCCCCCGATCACGACCAACCCGAGCCGCAGCGGGATGGCAGTGCACAACGCACAGAGCATGAGCGGCGCGGCGCGGACAAGAGTATTCTGGAAGGAATACCAGGAGCCGAACGCCGCCTTCTTGATCGAAGCGAAAACCGCGAGCGGATCAACGCCCTGCAACCAAACAAAGATGCCGAAGAGAATCAACGAGACGCCGATCGCACCGAGCGGAATCGCGACGGACTCGACGCGTGCGCGCCAGCGCATGGCCCCGGGCCGGGCTGCTGGCACGGCGGCCTCGATCGCAACCGGCGGGTGGATGGTGATTTCCTCCATGGAGATGTGCCGGAGCATGCGGCAAAACCCCTGGTCTTACTTCGTGCTGCCGAGCACGCCCTCCACGAGGTAGTTCATCTGCTCGAGGACCGGATCCTGTTGCTTCAATTCCTTGCCGGCGGGAATGATGATCTTGCCGGCGTTGTCCTTGATCTCGCCCTTGTAGATCACCATCGAGCCATCCTTGAATTTCGCGAGTGCGGCGTCCGCGTCCTTCTTCGCCGCGGCGCTGACCGCCGGACCGTAGGGCGAAAGTTTGACGAACCCTTCCTTGATGCCACCGCGGACGAGATGAGGAATAGTCCCATCGCTTAGTTTTTTGCCCTCGCTGAGCAGCTTCGCGTACATGGAATAGACGTTCGTCCAATCCCACTCGGCGCCGGTGAGATAACCCTTCGGCGCAATGCTCGCCTGACTTGCATGGTAACCGCAGACGTAAATTCCACGCTTTTCCGCGGTTTGGACGATGACCTTCGGGCTATCCACATGGCAGGTCAGGACATCCACGCCTTGATCGATCAAACTGTTGGCCGACTCCGCCTCCTTCACCGGAATCGACCAATCGCCCGTGAAGACGACCTGCACCGTGACGGCGGGCTTGATGCTGCGTGCACCGAGCGTGAACGAGTTGATATTGCGTAGGACCTGGGGGATCGGCTTCGCGGCAATAAAGCCCAGCTTACCCGATTTCGAAGTGTGCGCAGCCACGATCCCCGCCACGTATTGGGCTTCGTCGATGTAGCCGAAGTAACTGCCGACATTCGCAGGATGTTTGCCCTCGGTGTAAAGACCGCCGCAATGGATGAACTGCACCTTGGGATATTGCTTGGCGACCTTCAGGATGTGCGGATCGAAGTAACCGAACGAAGTCGGGAAGAGCGCCGTGGCGCCATCCTGCTCGATCATGTTCCGCATGGTCTCCTGCACGGCAATTGTCTCCGGAACCTGCGCCTCTTCCACCGTCTTGACGCCGGGCATCTTCGAAACCCCCTCTTTGCCGGCGGCATGCGCCTGATTGTAACCATAGTCGTCCTTCGCGCCGACATAAATGAAGCCCATGGTGATGTCCTTGGCTGCGGCGGCAGCGGCGATGCAGGTGACAAGAGCGAGAGTTCCGAGTGCAGATGATAGTCTTTTCATGAAGATGCAGTTGATGGAAATGGCTGGCGTATTCTCAAGAGCCCGGCCCGCTCGAAAACCGGCGGAGGCCGAAGGGGTTCGGCACCTCCCATTAACATTCCGCGTGCCACGAGCTTTTCCTGATTCGCAAGTGCTTATCCAATAGGTTATTACGCAATTCACTCGCCTTCCGGCCGCCGCACGCACTGTATCACAGTGCAACACTCGCCACACCCGTGTGGCGATTCGCTACTGGCCGGCGGTCTTTCTTGGCCCCCTGGAAGCCGATCCTCTGGACGCCCGGACGGGGGCGATTACATTTCGAGTCGTGAGCATTGACGTCTCCGTTTCGTCTGGAGCAATTCCCAACACGACGCGCCTCAGATTCGGAACTGTAAGCAACGAATCAGCGCCCTCTGCCAAAATTGCGCTCTTTCTTTCCCTCTTCCGTGGAAGAACGGACGTCTATCCGCGGCGCTTCGAAAGCCGCATGACGGGCAAGGCGGGCTATGCGCCGGCATGTGGCAATGAGTGGGTGCGGGGTGTTTGCGAGAAACCCAGGATCAAGTGCGCCGAATGTCCGAACCGGCGGTTTCTTCCCGTCACGGAGGAGGTGGTGCGCTGGCATCTCTCGGGCCGCGACGCACTTGGCCATCCTTTCGTGATGGGCGTGTATCCGATGTTGCAGGACGAAACCTGTCACTTCCTCGCGGCGGACTTTGACCGGAACGAATGGCAGCGGGACGCCAGTGCGTTCGTCGAGACATGCTCACACCTTGGCCTGCCCGTGGCGCTCGAGCGTTCGCGTTCGGGGAATGGAGGTCATGTGTGGTTGTTCTTCGAAGAAGCGATCTCCTCCTGTCTGGCGCGCAAGCTCGGCTCGTATGTCCTCACGGAAACGATGGAACGCCGTCCTGAAATTGGTCTCGGTTCCTACGATCGGTTTTTTCCAAATCAGGACACATTGCCAAAGGGCGGATTTGGAAACCTGATCGCCTTGCCGTTGCAGAAGCAGGCGAGGGAACGGGGAAACTCCATGTTTCTGGATGAGCATCTCGTCCCTTACCCGGATCAATGGTTGTTTCTCGCCTCGGTGCGCAAGATCGGCGAACGGCAGGTCGAGGAACTCGTCCGCACAGCGGAATCAAAGGGACGTGTCGTCGGGGTGCGAATGGCAGCCGCGGACGAAGACGACGATACCCCGTGGAATGCACCGCATTCGCGCCGGCGCATCGACGCTCCAATCACCGCCCCACTACCTGAACATCTGGAAATGGTTCTCGGGGATCAAATCTACGTGCCGAAAGAAAATCTTCCGCCGGCATTGCGCAATCGCCTGCTCCGCATTGCGGCGTTTCAAAACCCCGAGTTTTACCGTGCACAGGCCATGCGTTTGCCGACCTACGACAAACCTCGAATCGTCCACTGCGCGGAGGATCATCTCCATCATTTTGGGCTGCCTCGTGGATGCCTCGACGAGGTGAGGGACCTTCTTGAAACTCTCAAGATCAAGCTGATCCTGAAGGACGAACGCTGCGCCGGGACGCCGTTGGAGGTTTCGTTTTGCGGCGCGCTGCGCCCCGATCAACAGGTGGCCGCGGAGACCATGCTGGGCCATGACACCGGAGTGCTCGCCGCGACGACGGCGTTTGGCAAGACGGTGCTCGCAGCCTGGCTGATCGCACAGCGCGGTGTGAACGCATTGGTGCTGGTGCACCGCCAGCAGCTCCTCGAGCAGTGGGTGGAGCGGCTGTCAGGCTTTCTCGGCGTTCCCCCAAAGAGCATCGGACGCCTCGGCGGAGGGCGGAAGAAGCTGACAGGCGTGCTCGATGTAGCGCTCGTGCAAAGCCTCGTTCACAAGGGAACCGTGGACGATCGCGTCGGTACCTACGGCCACCTGATTGTGGACGAATGCCATCATCTTTCCGCACGGAGTTTCGAACTCGTCGCCCGCCGGGCCAAAGCCCGCTTCGTGACCGGCTTGTCAGCCACCGTCACCCGTAAGGATGGGCACCAGCCCATCATCTTCATGCAATGCGGGCCCATCCGACATCGGGTCGATGCGCGGAAGCAAGCGGAGGCCCGCCCGTTCACTCATCACGTCTACGTTCGTCCGACTGGCTTTCGCCTGCCAACGCCGCCGGATGAGGATGGACGCGTCGAATTTCAAAAACTTTACGAAGCGATCGCCTGCAACGAGGCGCGCAATGAAATGATCTGTGCGGACGTTCTTGGGGCGATGGAAGACGGCCGTTCACCTCTGGTGCTTACCGAACGGACGGAACACCTGCAGACACTCGCCCAGCGATTGGCGCCATGCACAGCCAATCTGATCACATTGCAGGGCGGTATGAAGCGGAAGGAATTGCAGGACGCATTGGATCGGCTGGCGCGGATCCCCGAAGACGTCAGCCGGGTCATCCTGGCCACCGGGGGCTACATCGGTGAAGGCTTCGATAGCCCGCGATTGGATACCCTGTTTCTAACCATGCCCGTTTCCTGGCGGGGCACGATTGCGCAATACGTCGGTCGCCTGCATCGCCTCCACGATGGGAAGCGCGAAGCACGGGTCTTCGATTACGCGGATCTCGATGTCCCGATGCTCTCCCGGATGTTCGAGAGGCGATGCCGCGGCTATGAGGCACTCGGCTACTCGATCCTGCTACCGGCGAGCGCGCTGCCCGGTTGGCCGCCCGAAGTTCCCCTGCCAGTCGATCCCGGCTGGAAAAAAGATTACACGGCCAGCGTCCGACGGCTCATCCGGGATGGAGTGGACACTCCATTGGCCAATTTGTTTGTGCATGCCGCGCGTTCGCCGCTCCCAGATAACGAAGGCGTGGATCGCGCTCGCAGTGCCAGCGAAGCCTTCCTCTATCGCCGGCTCGAAACTTTAGCGGAAACCAAGGGCCGCTTCCGGTTGAACGCGCACCTGCCGATTCCCTTCGATGGGTTCGGCCGGATGGAAGTGGATTTCCTCTGCGCGGATGCTCGTGTCGTCATCGAGTTGGACGGGCCGGAACACCTTTCGGATGCCGAAGCGTATCGACGGGACCGGCGCAAGGATGTACTCCTCCAACAGAACAAATACTTCGTGCTCCGGTTCCTCGCGGAGGACGCCGGCAAACGCCTGGACCAAATCCTGGACACCATCATCGCCGCCCTGACCTAAGGCGCGGGAGGAAACGTCATCGCCCAATACCAATTCACAAGCTCCGGACCGATGAAGAGCCAGATCAGTGCGCCGAGGGCGAGGTAGGGGCCGAAAGGAATTTTTGCGGACCATTCGCGTTTGCCAATGCCGATGGTCAGCAGGCCGATCACCGCGCCGATCGACGAGGCGCTCATGATCGTGAAAGCCACGCCCTTCCACCCGAGAAATGCGCCGATGCAAGCGATGAATTTGACGTCCCCGAAGCCCATCGCTTCGCGTGGAATGATCACCGAGGCGACATCGCCCTCGATCAGGTCCACCTTTTCCAATTCCCACGTGCGCTCTCCGATCTTCAGCTGATTCAGGCTGAAGACCAATTCGACATGCTGAAATTCCGCACCGTCGATCGAGGCCTTCGGGCACTTCATGATCAGCCGGTCGCTTTCCCGGTAGCTCATCGTCTCGCTCCATTCCCAGGACTCTCCACGCTCCTGGGCCTTGGGCTTGAGCAGCCGGAAACTCTCGAGCAGCGACCGGAAAGTCTCCGTCACTCCCGCAAAAAACGAAGGCTTGGGCTGCTCTTTCCAGTGGATGTCGCCGACCACGAGGTCGGCATCGCTGACATCCCCCTGGGGCGTGTTGACGACACGACGACGCCACGTAAACGGCATGATCGAGCGAGGCGCAAAGTGCTTCTTTCCAAACGCGATCTTGCCCAGTTCCACGACCACCCAAAGCGTGGCGTAGCCGATCGCAGCGCCCGCGAGGGACCAGAGGCCGGAGGCCAGATTGCTCGTTTGGTCCTGCAGGGCAGGAACCGCGAAACTCAGCACCACCCCTGCCGCCGCCCCCCAGACCGTGATCTCGTCCGGAATCAGAAAGTGCTCGAAATCAATAAAGGTCGCGACCACGAATAGGGAGACCATGATCCAGTAAGGCAACGACAGCGCCCACCCTTGATGCGCCAGGCCCTCGCGGCCGTAGGTCCACACGCGCAACCAGACGCCGAGGAAGAGCAGGGCGGTGAGGAGTTCGACTCCGAAGTAGCGAAAGGAGATCCGCGCGCCGCAGTTCGCGCATTTGCCGCGCAGGATCAGCCACGAAAAGAGGGGGATATTGTGATGGAACGGGATCTGGTACTTGCACTTCGGGCAGAAGGAGCGCTTGGGCTCGTTGACCGAGAGCTCGAGCGGCATCCGGTAAATGCAGACGTTCAGAAACGATCCGATGGAAGCGCCCAGGATGAAGGCAAATGCGGCGAAGACGTATTCGTAGTAGGCAGGGAGCACCGGAGCGGATCAAAGCAGCGACAGTGCCAGCGTCAATGAGGAAGGCGGCCCTGAAAATGGGATTTGTCGACCAGACGCGGATCTGCCACGGTGAAGGTATGAAATCCCTCCTTCCCCCATTCACCGCGTTCTGTCTCTCCATTTCCGCGCTCGTCGCGGTTGTGCATGCCGAAGTCAGTCCCGCCCACATGCGCATCGAAACCAACAACAAGGCGGAAACGACAAAAGCCGCGCTCACGCAATCTCGCTCTTTGACCGTCTACGTGGACAATTCCTCGCAGGAGCAGATGGACTTGAAAGTGAAGTTTGTGGTTTTTGGCCGGGATGCCACCAGCAAGGACATCGTGACCGTGGGCCAGGGCGAAGTTCCCGTGACTGTGAAGCCGCACGGCCAGGAGAAGATCACTACACCCGAAGCCAAAGCCACCTACAATGATCCCAAGCCCGCCAAAGGCCAGAAGAAGGTGGATCCGACCGGGCAGAAAATCGTCGGTCACGGCGTGCAACTCCTGAAAGGGGACACCGTCCTCGCGGAAATCTACGAGCCCGCGAGCATGAAGGACAACTTCGGCAAGGCGCCAGCGGCGGCGCCGGCCGCGGCCCCGGCCGCACCGAAGAAATAGCCTGGCCGTCGGGCGGGCGAGTTACTTGCCGCCGTAAGCCTGTTCCGCACGCACCTCGGCGGCGCTGCTTCGCCCTGCGGCGAAGTCGTTCAAGTTGGCGATCGTCGTTTCGCTGATGTTCCGGAGCGCCGTCTCCGTGAAATAAGCCTGGTGCGACGTGATAAGGACATTCGGAAACGTGATCAGCCGTTGGAGCACATCGTCCTGGATGATTTCGTTTGAGAGGTCTTCATAGAAGACGTCGCTCTCCTGCTCGTAGACATCGAGTCCGAGGTATCCGACTTTTCCGGATTTCAGCGCCTCAGTGACCGCCGTGGCATCGATCAGCGCGCCACGGCTGGTATTGATGAGCATCACGCCGTCGCGCATTCTGCCGAGCGTCTCCGCCTTGATGAGGTGATACGACTCCGGAGTTAGCGGGCAATGGAGGCTGATGATGTGGGACTCAGCCAGCAGGGTGTCGAAATCCACGTAGGTTCCGCCGTTTTCCTGGAACGAAGCGCTCTCGAAGGGATCGAAGCCAATGATCTTGCAACCCATCGCCGCGAGCGGCCGGGCGGTCAGGCAGCCGATCTTGCCGGTCCCGACAATGCCGACCGTGCAACCGTGGAGATCGAATCCGAGCAGACCGTCGATCCCGAAATTCCCCTCGCGCACCCGGTTGAACGCGCGGTGATATTTCCGATTGAGCGCGAGGATCATCCCGACGGTAAATTCCGCGACCGCATACGGGGAATACGCGGGCACCCGCCGGATGCTGATCCCGTGGGCCTGCGCGGCTTTCAAGTCGACCTGATTGAATCCAGCACAGCGCAGGGCGATGAGCTTCGTTCCACCCGCCGCCAGAACCCCAATGACCTCCGCATTGATGGTGTCATTGACGAACGCGGACACCGCCAGCGATCCCGCGGCGAGTGTCGCCGTCTGCGGGGTCAGGCGATCCTCGAGAAAAAACAGATCGTGAACACCGCCGCGATTCGCCGCGTCGAGGAATTCCTGATCGTAGCGCTTGGTGCTGAAGACTGTGACTTTCATGGGCCGCTGCGCCGATTAGCGAATAGAGCCGGCGCACCTTGATCATGACACACATTTCTTGGGACAATCGATGATGGAACGCGGGAGAGTTTCTCAGTCACGCAGGCCGTGCAATTCACCCTTCGAGTTGGCCAAGTCTACATGAACAAAAACAACCGGGTCAGCCAGACGTCGCCTTTGCCATATTGTGGATTCCCCTTCCCCGTCATTCTGAGGAACGAAGAACTACTGAACTCTTCCGCCATCTAACGCCAAGCTGGTGAGGAAAGGCAGAAATCACAGGTTCTTCGCTTCGCTCAAGAATGACGACGAGGGCTGCGCGCCAAGCGAAAGCGAATGGGTACTCGTGACTGATGCAGTCGACTTAAAGGTCGGGGAGACAACTGAGATGCGCAATGGATTTTGCACGTTTCGTACTTCTACACTATGAATTTATGCTGTGCCTATGTCAGCTTGGCCCGAGATCACAGTCGGTGGGAGAAGTCGCATCAACCCACCAAACGTTGTATCGCCCATTTGAAAAGCCGAAGGCGTAGGCAAATCCTTCGGAAGAGAAAGCCCGATGCACACTCTAGAGGAACGTACCAATCATTCCACCCGGTACGATGGACTCGAACGTAGTTATTCTCCTTGAGAAGTCTTGGGATTCGACGCTCCTTCCCTCGCGTGTTATCCTCAATCAACAACAATCGCGGCTTGAAACATTTGAAGTCGAATCCACGGATTACATGCCATTCTGCCCCTTCGACATCAATCGACACAAAATCCACGGTTTGTCCGACTGGGAGTGAATCCTTCAAAACACCGTCGAGCCTCTTGCCTGGCACCTCGATCAAGTCAATCGTTCCCCCCGC
>Ga0207671_10006687_pt1 | contig 10214 bp, 9 predicted proteins | sample KBSC24metaG_FD_184352 | JGI IMG/M metagenome (GOLD analysis project Ga0207671, IMG submission 184352) | Corn rhizosphere microbial communities from Kellogg Biological Station, Michigan, USA - KBS C2-4 metaG (SPAdes) (version 2) | ecosystem: Host-associated > Plants > Roots > Rhizosphere > Soil... | reverse complement strand
CTGTTACAGTCAACAGTTTTCAAGACTGCCGCAATCGACCACTCTGCCAACTCTCCGGGGTCAAAAGTACAAAACCGGGGCGATTTGGCAAATTCGATATTAAGTTTTTTTAAATATTGTGTAAATGCCTGATTGCTTGTTTCTTGCGGGCGTATTTTTGCTGATTTCGAAGCGAATTAATGACAATGAGCATTATTAACACCTGTTAAAAAGCGCCTGAAAATGCGTAAACAAGCGGCAAATTTTATGAGTTAAGCTGGTTTTGCCTGAACCGGTTGAACATCGGTTTTACCACTTTGATATTCCGTTTGGAGTACTCAATGCTGGCATTTAGCTCGAAGCCGATAAGCAGGATAAGGCAATTAAGGTACAGCCAAAGCATTAATATGATAAGCCCGCCCAGCGAACCGTACAGCTTATTGTACGATGAAAAGTTGTTGATGTAATAAGCAAACCCTACCGACGTTACCACCGCCAGCATGGTAGCCAAAATGGAACCCGTGTTTTTAAATTTCCATTTCTGTTTGTTAGCCGGGCCGTAGCGGTACAGCAGCGATATGCTGAAAAAGAAAATGGCAATCACCATTATCCATCGCGACAGCATAAACACATAAATCCAGAAATGATTTTTCTGAAATACGTGTGCCTTTATAAAAGTCAGCGCTGTTTCGCCTACGGTAAGCAAAGCAATAGCCAGCAATAAGGCAAAGCTGATAACCAGCGTTAATAACAGGGCTATAGTTCGCCGTTTCAGCCAGGTACGTTTTTCAATAATCAGCGACGAACGGTTAAAGGCCTGCATCAGGTTGCTGATGCCGTTGGTTGCAAAATAAAGTGCCGACAAAAAACCTATCGACAATAACTTGCCATTGTGGATATGAATAATATCATCAATAGTAGCCTGGAAAGCCATATAGGCATTATAGGGCAGGATCGTCGACAACAAGTTTAACAGCTGTTTTTGGAAGTCCCTAATCGGTATATAGGGTATCAGCGTAAACAAAAAGATGGTAGCCGGAAAAAACGCCAGCATAAAGTTAAAAGCCAGCGCCGAGGCTTTATTCAGTAAGGTGCGCTGCTGTATTTCGTGAGAAAAAAAGGCGCACACATCATACAACGGCAGCGGGTGAAAACCCGGCAGGATATACCCCTTCGACCATTTGATAAACCGTTGGTAAAATTTAAACCGTAATAAAATACGATGTGCCCACTTCATTTAAGGTAAACTTACTCAAAAAAAGGCGTTACTTTCTCCAAAAAATCCTTGGGTGCAATGCATGGCCGGGTGGTTTGCATATTGATGAATACCAGCAGTGTTTCGCCGGTATTTATCAGTTCCTGCTTTTCGTTATATAGCTCGTATTTAAAATGGATGCGGATGCGGGGCATCTCTTCCATAATTACACGGATGGTAATTTCTTCATCGTAAAGGGCAGGCTTCAGGTAGCGGCAGTTTAACTCAACAACCGGCATCATTATGCCCGATGCTTCCATACCGCTGTAGGTAAGGCCCAGGCTGCGCAGCATTTCCACGCGGCCAACCTCGTAAAAGCTGGCGTAGTTGCCGTAGTACATATAGCCCATCTGGTCGGTTTCGCCGTAGCGCACCCGTAGTTTGGTGGAGTGCTCGAACATTACTTTTTAATGTTACGTTCGTCAAGCGCCTGTCTGAATGCGCGCGCATTTTTCTCGTGTTCCTCAACGGTGGCCGCAAAGGCATGGTAGCCCGAAAAATCGGCTTTGGCGCACATATACAGGTAGTTGGTTTTCGTATAGTCCAATACCGAGTTTACTGCGTTTATCGACGGCATCATGATTGGTCCCGGCGGCAAACCTTTGTACATGTAAGTATTATATGGCGAATTGATAAGCAACTGCTTAGACAATACGCGTTTGATAGTAAAATCGTTTTCTGCAAAAATAACCGTAGGGTCAGCTTCCAGCTTCATGCCTATGCGTAAACGGTTTAAGTACAAACCCGCCACTATCGGGTTATCGCTGTCATGCAGCGCTTCCGCATCAACTATCGATGCCAGTACAATTACTTCAGGCTCGGTCAGGTTGAGGGCTGCTGCCTTTTGCTTACGCTCCGGCGTCCAGTACTTTTCATAATTGGCGTACATCTTTTTAAAGAACTTCTCCGGCGTAGTGTTCCAGTACATGCTGTAGGTATTCGGCATAAACATGGTGTACACATTGTCGGTAGTAAAGCCGTACTGCTTTACAAAAGCGGCTGAATCAAGCAGACGCAGCATGGATACCGAATCCGCCTCCAGGTGACGACCGATAAAGCCTGCAAAATCGGCTTTCAATCGTATGTTATGAAATGAGATGGTAACAGGCTGCTGTGTGCCCGATGCCAGCATGTTGATGAGGCGGCGGTTGCTCATGCCATTCGTTAAACGGTAGCGGCCCGGCTTAACACGGGTTACATAGTTCATGTTCTCGGCGGCTTTGTAGAACGATGCGGTATCTTTTACAATGCCTTTTGCCTTGATGGTATCGTAAACATTATTAAAAGTCGCGCCGGTATGTATGTATAAATATTCCTGTTTATCGGTTACGTTAGGGGTGTAGTACTTTAAATAATAGTTAAGGCCGGTAAAGCCTATCGCTATCAGCAGTATAGCCACCATAACAACGATAAACTTTCTTGTAGTTCCGCCTGATGATGCTTTTTTAGTGGTCATTTTTACTTTTCTTTTTTTACAATTTTAATTTTTGAAGAGCCATTAGCCCCCCGGTTAAGTTGCGTACCTTTTGGTAGCCTTTTTGTATCAGCAGGTTGGTGGCTGTTTCGCTGCGCAGTCCTGCTTTGCAGATAACAATAATTTCGTCGGTTTTGTTGTACCCGAGGTTTTCAATATTGTTTCCCAAAACCGGCAGCGGTATGTTTACGCCGCCGATGTTATAGGTATGATGTTCAATCCGTTCCCGCACATCCAGCAGGTTTAAGCTTTCGCCCTGCTGCATGCGCTCCGCCAGCTCGCCGCTACTGATTGGGGGTAGCATCCTTTTTCCCTTGTGCAACGGTAACGTTTATCCTGGTGCCATTGCTGGCTTTGCTGGTCGAATCGGTATGCATAGGGGTTTGCGCCACAACAACCAACGCGGTCGAATCACTTATCGCGCCCTGGTAGGTAACCGTGCCGAGGGTAAGCCCGCTGCTGCGGATTACAAATTTGGCCTCGTCAAAGTCCTTGTTCATCAGGTCGGGTATAGGTACTTCGCTGGCCCCTTCGCCGTTGCCCAGCACTAAGTCAATCCGCGAACCCTTTGGAACATTTGTCCCCGCCTTTATCGGCTGACCGCCGAAACGCATTTCGAGCACGCGATCGCGGGCTATATCAGCCTTATAAATGGTGTCGCCTACTTTTAAACCAAAATTAGCCAGTGTGGCAGCTGCTTCGCGGTAGGTGTAAGGCTCCAAATCGGGCAGCCGGATAGGTGGCGCCAGGCGGGTAATCACGGTAAGGTAAATAGTACGGCCTTCTTTAACGTTGGTGCCGGCGTCAGGGTCCTGCTCAATAACTGCCCCGGGCGTTTGGTCCAGCACATAAACCGAATCTATTTTATACTCAAAGCCCTGGTCTTTAAGCAGCTCCATGACTTTTTCTATCTGCATGCCTTTCAGTTGTGGTACTGGTACCCCTGTTCCATGGCGGGTATAAATGCTTAATCCGAAGATTACTATCATTACAATTACAACCAAAGTACCCGCTGCCAAAAGCAGGTTTACCCTGAATTGCCTTGTCTTTAAATAAGACCCAAACTTACTCATTCGTTTTTATAGGGATTAGAATCAATTCGCAACCAAACATAAGTAAAATTTCGGATTTCGGAATTTCGATTTCGGAATTGCATAGTCTGTTAATTTAACCACGGAGGCCGCGGAGGAGGCACAGAGAACGCGGAGTTTTATTGTTATCGGCCATTTATTTTGAACGTCAGAGGCCTCGATTTTATTGCAGATTTTGGTCTAAAACCGCAAATGTAGATGGGCATAATGTGTTTTGCCCGTAACGAAAATGACCCCAAAAACGGGCATAATGCGTTTTGCCTGTAACAAAAAACACCTCAAAAACGGGCTAAAGTGGTTTTGCCCATCTACAAAAAATGCCTTGAAACGGGCTAGAACCATTATGGTCGTTCGGTATAAAAACTTTATTTGGTGCATTTGGGTTAATAAAAGTTTGATTTTTTGCTTGTTTTTTATGAAATCGACCCTGGAAAATCCAGGAAAATATTTTGAAAAGGTTAGGACAGTGCTTTCTAATGAGGGCCAGTCCTGCTTATCGCTCATACTGCACAGGGCCTTATGCCCGGGCCTGCCCTGAGGCTCCCGAAGGGCCGGTATCCGCTTCAATCAGGTTTATTGAGGGTTGGGTGGTGGCATGAAAGGCAGGCTGCACCATGATTTCAAAGAACATGGTTTTAGCAGTACAAAAATACTGAAAACGGTTCAGGACAGTGCTGACGGAGATTTGTCAGCAGGTAGTCGATAAATTATGGAGTCTTAATTCGTATCCTACTGTTCTTTTGAACCCTACCGACAAAATATTTGATATTGAGAGGGCCATCGGCCCGGCACATATTGTAGCCACGGGTTTCAACCCGTGGCAGGATTTTTATATATGTTATACCGTTCAAATCCAGGATTATTAAGTATAATTACCCCTTCGCAACCGCCACGTTAAATGAAATTTAAAATCACCCCAGGCTTAATTTTAGGTATTATTTTGTTATTGATTTTGGTGCTCTGTGGTTTTGTTTTACTGGTATCGCACCTGCTAAAAAACATTGATACAAAGTGGGCTGCGGTGCTTTTCGCCGCGATAATTATTTCTGCTTTTATATATGATGCAATTGAAAAAAAGCAAGAGAAAAAACAAAAAGCTGAGTTTCTGGAAACCGGCCGGCTGCTTTTTGCAGACCACGAAAAGGCGTTTACCGATTTTTATAACCTTTACCTGGATAACAAAAGGAGGTTTCTTTCGCAAAACGCTCAGCTGTTAAAAAATGAAGAAGCTTTTGATTTCAAAAGCCTTAAACCAGTTGAAGTGTTATATCTGTTTGCAGTCTCCAAAAAACTGGTCCACATGGTAGATTGGCGCGATGAAGAAAATGAAAAAGAAATTGAGGGCTTTATCGACGGATTAATAAAGCAAACACAGTCGTGGCCTAATGTCTCCAAACTGCGGGCAAACACAAGCGAAGACAAACAAAACGATGGCCTGTTTATCGTGGATTTGTTTAAATGTGCCGACAAAGATTTAAAGCTCATTAACCAAAGACTTCTTTTTTTTGAACTGGGCTGGGATGCTTACGTTTATACAGTTGTTCCGGCAAAAACATTTGATTTGATAAAGGGCAAACCCGCAGGCTTTCACGGCGTAAGTAAATTGAAGAAATAAATATGCTTTGGTCTCTTTACATTTTCTCATTTCTGTAGGTTCCTTTTATGAATTTCATCATTTCCGAAATCAAGGGCCATCGGCCAGAAAATATTGTAGCCACGGGTTTCACCCCGTGGCGGTATCCGCTTCAATCAGGTTTATTGAGGGTGGGACGGTGCTGTAAATTGATCTTCAGGCAAAGTGATTTTCAAAGAACAGTTTAGCCAATACAAAAATACGAAAACCGGCTTGTAAAAATGGTGACAGGAGTCTGTCAGTATAGCTAAAACACATGTCATTTCGACGGGGAACGAGGAGAAATCTTTTACACCGCGCTTAAACCGCTATGCGTGGTGTAAAAGTTTTCCCGATATTCCTGGAATCAGCAATCGGCGGCGTTTTAACCACCTACCTCAATCACCACTTTCCCGTTAATCCCGCCGCCGGATACCAAATCCTGGGCCTTTGCCACGTCTTCCAGCTTGAATATTTTGGCTATTTGTGTTTTTATCTTTCCTTCTTCTACCAGCCTGGCGCCGAATTCCAGTTTTTTATGGGATGGAGCAGATGAAATAAACCCGGCTGTGATACCATATTGCTGCGCTAACTCCTGCGATGGCGGCATAACGGCGCTGAGTAATTTGCCTCCCTTTTTTACCACGCTGAATGATTTGGTCTGTGTTTCGCCGCCGGCAAGGTCAATTACCAGGTCGGCACCTTTTACCAGCTGGGTGAAATCCTGGTTTTTGTAGTCGATCACTTCATCTGCACCAAATGACTTTGCCAGTTCAAGGCCCTCGCCGGATGCTGTGCCAATAACGTACGCACCTATGGATTTAGCCAGCTGCACCATAATGCCGCCGACCGCACCTGCCGCACCATGTATCAATACATGCTGCCCGGCTTTTAACGCGCCGCCTTCCACTAAAAACGAGTAGGCGGTGAGTAAAGGAACGGCTAGGGCCGCAGCTTCGTTAAATGTTACATTATTTGGTATCAGGGCCGCACGTGATTCATCAACCACAACATACGCTGCAAATGTACCGCCGGGCGCATTGGTAAAAACCCTATCGCCAACCTTTAAGCGCGAAACGCCGCTGCCTACTGCCTCAATAGTTCCTGCTGCGTCTGAGCCGGGTATAAAAGGCAGCGCTATCGGCATCATTTTTTGCATAGAGCCGGAGCGTACTTTCATATCAAAAGGGTTAATAGTAGTGGCCGCTACTTTTATTAAAATCTCGCCGTCGCCGGGCTGTGGTTTGTCGGCTTCGGTTAACTTTAAAACGCTTGAGTCGCCGTATGTGTCGAATTGAATCGCTTTCATGGTGATGTTTTTTAATGATTGAACATCAAATTACAGCAAAATGTTGCCACTAAAAAAGACTGGTTAGTAAAAATGACAAAGGTGTGTCCGGATACTTTTAGCATCTATTAAATGCCCATAAAATCAAAGGGTTTCCCCCCAATTTATCGCTGGGCGATCCCCCTTGCGCTGACATATTTGTCCCCTTGGGGAAAGATATTGCCGGCTGAATATCCTGAAAGGATTACATACGTCAGTGATGGGTAACACCCGTCGTTAAACCGACAAACAAAAATATATTCCCAGCCATATCACATTATTAAATTATAATTAATAAATTAGACGAAACTTAAATCTTATAACAATGGACACCATAATTGTAGATGGGGCCACCTATTGGCTGCCCGCAAACAACGACGATGTAATTACACTCGTAAACGACGCATCGAAAAACAACGAAATCATTTGTCTCCGCGGCTCCGGCCACTCTTTCCCGCTAATAGGCGATTTGGAGAAGGAGCAAAAATCAGTCACCGGGAAAACCTACAAGTATGTCATGCTGTCGAAGATGTATGCCATGCAGATGCTCGACGAAAACACGGTAAAAGTACAAGCGGGCTGTCACCTTGGCAAAGACCCTTTTGACCCTACCCACATCTCGACGACCGAAAATTCTTTATGCTACCAGTTGGATAACCTGCCAAAACCAAAAGCATTGCCAGATTTGGGCGGTATCACCCACCAAACTGTCGGAGGCTTTTTGTCTACAGGTTCTTCGGGTGGCTCAACCACTTATTCTTTTGAAGATGCAGTTATCAGTGTAGATGTGGTAACCTGCCAGGCAGGTGGTGCCGCCGTAACTACATTTACCCGGCCTACTAATGGCAACGCCGATGATCCGTTTTTTGCCGTCGGCATTGCATCCATGGGCTTGTTCGGAGTCATCGTTTCGGCCACATTTAGTTTAATCGACCATTTTTACATTGAAGGAACGGAAACGATTAACTACACTGATAAATGTACAACCATTAACCTATTCGGAGAATCTCCGGAACTGCCTGGTATTCAAGCGTTTTTTAATGAAACTGAATATACCCGCCTGATGTGGTGGCCGCAGGAAAACCATGTGCCGGGTACCGACCTGTCGCGTATGGTAACCTGGCAGGCCAAACGTACCGACCAACAAGGGGCCGAAAAATGGGCGAAGGATGCTTACGATTTAATGGGCGAAGCGCCGCCGCCAAATTGGGACGGCCTAAAACCGTATGAAGAGGTGCCTTATATTTTTGGCAGCCCTATCCCGGCTAACTTTGCCGCCGGACTTTTATACACCGCTATAGGGCAATGGCCAACCTGGCTGGAGAAGTTGATGGCTGATAAACCGAAATGGCAGGTTGACTTAGTTAAGGCAATGGTCGAGTTAAATTACCCGACAAAGATATTCCCCGAAATAATGAATATTTTCGTTACCGTAGACACGCCGGACAATAAAAACAAAGGCCCGCAGCGGTTTTCAGACCGCTGGTACACCGGCCTGCCGATGGATAACCAGATGAGTGATGAGCTAATGCCGGTTTGGTTTACCGAGCTGTGGATTGATATAGATCAGTCGCAGGCGGTGATGGATACGCTAAAAGAATATTACGATAAGCAGCCCATCACCATCGACCTGAGCTTTAGTACCGAAATTTACGCAGCCCGCAGTAATCCTTTCTGGCTCAGTCCATCTTACCAGCAGGACGTGATTCGTATTGACGTATTCTGGTTTGGCTATAACAAGGGTAACCCGGCGGAATTTTACCAGGCTTTCTGGGACTTACTGGCGCCATTTAACTACCGCCCGCACTGGGGTAAATACATTCCCGACACCGTAAACAGCACGCCCGGCGTAACCTACATATCCAAACAATACGCCAAATGGAACGACTGGATGGCCCTGCGCGCTAAAATGGACCCGCAGCAGGTTTTTGTAAATGATTACTGGAGAGGGAAAATGGGTATAGCGCTATAGTTGTTTTTAGATTTATTTGAGGCGGATGGAAAGTGATGTTTGTTGCTTTTTGTCCGCTTTTTTATACGATATATGTTAGTCGGGATTTGCAATCCGCGAAACATGCATTTACTGGGTTACAAATCCCAGGCAATTTAGTCCGGATTGCAAATCCGGACTAACATGAAGACTATATTTTCTTACGAATATAAATGTGCTTTGCATGATTTTTTCCGCTTTCACGTTCATCTATTTCGAACTCGTTCATAGTTTTTATCAACGGAAGAAGTCTTGGAAAACCATAGTTCCGGGGGTCGAAGTCGGGCTTCTTTTTAAGGATCAGGTTGCCGATATCACCTAAATAGGCCCATCCATTATCGTCGCCTAAGTCGCTTACAGTTACTTCAAACAACTTTATCGTTTCCGGGTCAACGTTATTCAACGGCTTGCTGGCGGTAGCAGGCGCTTTTTTTGTTTTTCTCTTTTTTTCGTTTTCAACCGGTAATACAGCTTCTTTCTTTAATATTTCGATGTAAATAAACTTATCACACGCCGTAATAAATGGATTTAGCGTTTTCTTTTCACCGATGCCGATGACTTTCATACCCGCTTCGCGCAGCCGGGTAGCCAGCCGTGTAAAATCGCTGTCGCTGGATACGATACAAAAGCCATCCACTTTGCCGGTATACAGAATGTCCATTGCATCGATGATCAATGCGCTGTCTGATGCATTTTTCCCGGTTGTGTAGCTGTATTGTTGAATCGGCGTAATTGCATTTTCCAATAGTACAGTCTTCCAGCCGGAGACAGTAGGCTTAGTCCAGTCGGCGTAAATCCTTTTAAATGTCGGCGTACCATATTTAGCAATCTCGGCGAACATTTCTTTCACATTTGCATAGGGTACATTATCAGCATCAATCAATACAGCCAGTTTAAGGTCTTTGTTGTTTTCTATCATCGGTAAGAAATTATACCTGTAAAGGTATACATTGTACTCTGTTTCAGGCTAAAAGTTTTAGCCGCTTCATTTTACCACCAGGATTTAGACTTTTCTTGTAACAACCCCACTCAAATCCCATCTAAACCAAAACCTCCCTGCATGCTCCACTTTGTAGAATTTCAAAAATTTTACGGGAACTTCCCTGCTTTAACCATCCCTGATTTTACCATCGAGCCCGGCATTTACTGGATAAAAGGCGTAAACGGCTCCGGCAAAAGCACACTGCTGAAATCCATCGCCGGCATGCTGGCATTTGACGGCGATATTATCCTCAACGAAAACATCAGCATAAAAAAGCACCCGGTCGCATACCGTAAGCTGGTAAACTTCGCCGAGGCTGAGCCATTGTTCCCTGAATTTTTAACTGGCATGGAAATGGTAAAGCTGTTTGCCTCTGCCAAAGAAGCGCCGGCAGGACAGGAAGAGCAATTCATCAGCAGCATGCGCATGCAAAACTATATCGACCGCCCCATAGGCACCTACAGCAGCGGCATGCTCAAAAAACTTTCGCTGGTATTGGCATTC
>Ga0207671_10006683_pt1 | contig 10217 bp, 8 predicted proteins | sample KBSC24metaG_FD_184352 | JGI IMG/M metagenome (GOLD analysis project Ga0207671, IMG submission 184352) | Corn rhizosphere microbial communities from Kellogg Biological Station, Michigan, USA - KBS C2-4 metaG (SPAdes) (version 2) | ecosystem: Host-associated > Plants > Roots > Rhizosphere > Soil... | reverse complement strand
AGAAATTAAAGCGTTTTTTATTTGAACAGACTGGCTCATGCACACGTAATTTTTTGAGCCGCAAAGGTAGTGATATTTAGTTAATTGATTAATTTTTTCTGAAGGAAAAACAGTTCATAGTTAATGGTTCATAGATCATGGCTAAGGACATTATCATTCAACTGGTTCAAATTACTCCTATGAACTATCCACTATGATCTATGAAGCATTAACTATGAACCAAAATAAAAAACCACTAACTTCACCGCCCGAAATCATATATTCAATTTATGAAATTATTAGAAGGAAAAACAGCGCTTATTACCGGCGCGTCAAAAGGTATAGGGCGTAAAATAGCCGAGAAATTTGCCGAGCACGGAGCCAATGTGGCATTTACCTATTTATCGTCGGTTGAAAAAGGCCAGGCGCTGGAGCAGGAGCTGCAAAGTTTTGGTACCAAAGTAAAAGGTTACCGCTCCGATGCTTCCAAATTTGAAGAAGCTGAAAAACTCATCAATGATATTGTAGCCGATTTTGGCACCCTGCATATAGTGGTTAACAATGCCGGCATCACCAAAGATGGCCTGCTGATGCGCATGACCGAAGAGAACTGGGACGAGGTGCTGAACGTAAACCTGAAATCGATATTTAACGTCACCAAAGCCGCCTCCAAGATCATGATGAAAAACCGTAATGGTGTGTTCATCAACATGAGCTCGGTTGTTGGTGTACAAGGCAATGCCGGGCAAGCCAACTATGCGGCTTCCAAAGCGGGTATCATTGGTTTCTCCAAATCGGTAGCCAAAGAGCTGGGTTCACGTAACATCCGTACCAACGTAGTGGCACCAGGCTTTATCAAAACTGAAATGACCGACGTGCTCGACCCTAAAGTGGTTGAAGGCTGGGAAGCTGATATCCCCTTGAAACGTGCCGGCCAGCCCGAAGACGTGGCTAATGCCTGCGTTTTCCTGGCATCAGATTTGGCTACCTACATTACCGGCCAGGTGATCCCGGTTGATGGTGGAATGCTTTAATTGAAGTTCTGAGTTTAAGAAATCTCAAATCATAACGCGTCATTGCGAGGCACGAAGCAATCTCTACATAAGCAGGGTAACCCTCCAAGTTTGCTCTGTATAGCCTAGAGATTGCTTCGTACCTCGCAATGACGCTTTTTTATTCCCCGCATTTCACAATAATTTCGCATTTTGCAGCTGAGCGTTAAACGTATTGCGTCATACTCATACAACCTATAAAAAATGTTTTCAATAAGCTGGGGTTCAGTTTCCGGATGGTGGGTGCCTGTTTGTTTAATACTGGGTATACTATACGCCTGGCTATTATACCGACAACCCGTTAATCTGGGGAAAAATTTTAGGTTGTGGTTAGCAGTCCTTCGTGCGCTGGTGGTATTTGTCATCGCCATGCTGCTGGTTTCGCCACTGGTGAAAACTATCAAATACGATCCGCAGAAACCTTTGGTGCTCATCGCGCAGGATAATTCATCCTCCATCAATATTTTTAAACCCGCCGGTTTTAATTCCACTCAATTTATAAACGACCTGGCTAAACTCAAACAGCAGTTGGGCGATAAATATGATGTGCAGGAATTTAATTTCAGCAAGGACCTGGCTAATGGCCTGTCAGATAAGTTCAGCGGGAAGCAAACCGATATCGCCGGGGCTTTGCAGCAACTCAACAACCGCTTTGTAAACCAAAACATTGGTGCGCTGATTTTGGCCACCGATGGCTTGTACAACCAGGGTAACGATCCGCAGTACGAAGCCAAAAACATTAAAACCAGTATTTATACCATTGCGCTGGGCGATACCGTAGCCAAACGCGATCTGCTCATCGGCAATGTCAATTACAACAAAACCGCATTTTTGGGTAACGATTTTGAAATAGAGGTTTTAACCACGGCCTATCAAAGCAAAGGCGAGAATATGCACATCACCGTTACCGAAGATGGCAAACAGGTATTCAGCCAAACCATTCCTGTTACTTCTGCTGATTTTAAAAAGACCATCCCTATCAAGTTAACCGCCGATAAAAAGGGCTTGCGTAAATACAACATCAGCATTGCCCCGGTTAAAAACGAACTCTCCACCCAAAACAATACCGAAACCATTTATGTGGATGTATTGGATGCCCGGCAAAAGGTGCTGGTGGTATACCACAGTCCGCACCCGGATATTACGGTTATCAAACAAGCTATTGAAACCAATAAAAACTTCGAAGTAAAAACCACGCTGCTCACAGATATCGCCGGTATTAAACTCGCCGATTACAGTCTCGTGATCCTTTACCAGATCACGGCGGGAGAATACGCGCCGCTAAAAAATTTTATAGCCAAAAGTAAAATACCGGTTTGGTATATGCTGGGTTCGCAAACAGATCTGCAGGCCTTTAATGCCGAACAAAACAGCGTCAAGATAAGCGCAGGTCGTTCCGAATCACAAGAGGTATTAGCCCTGCCCGAAACCGGCTTTTCGGCTTTTACCCTGTCTGATTCATCCCGCAAAAAAATAGCGGTAATGCCTCCGCTCCTGGCGCCTTTTGGCAGTTATGGCACAGCTGCCAATACCGCTGTGCTGTTAAAACAAAAAATTGGCGCGGTAGCTACCACTTACCCCTTACTGGCTTTTGCTGATGATGCCGGGCGCCGCACCGCTATACTCACCGGCGAGGGTCTGTGGCGCTGGCAACTGGCCGAGTACCAGAACTACGGCAACCGCAACGCTACCGATGAGCTATTGAGCCAGACCGTGCAGTATTTAACAGCCAATGCCAACCGCCAAAGATTCAGGGTATACCCAGCCCGCAATATTTTTGACGAAGGTGAAAATGTGATCCTGAACGCCGAACTCTATAACGATGCCCTGGAATTGATCAATACCCCCGATGTCAGGATCGAGCTGAAGAACCAGGCAGGCAAAAACTACAGCTTCCTGTTCAGCCGTAGCGGGCAAAGCTACCAACTGGATGCCGGCACACTGCCTGTTGGCGAATACAGCTATACCGCGTCTACTCAAAACGGCACCCAACGCTTTAATGCCAGCGGACAATTAACCATAAAACCGCTTAACCTGGAAACCCGCCAAAGCGCGGCCAATCATCAGCTACTAAACACCATTGCCAAACAAAGCGGCGGCCAAATGCTATACCCCAATCAAATCAACCAGCTTGCCGATCTTATCCGCAAAAACGACAATATCAAAACTGTTGTTTACGAAGACAAGCACTACAGCGATATCATCGATGTAAAATGGATATTCATACTGATACTCTTGTTACTATCCTGCGAATGGTTTTTAAGAAAACGCGAGGGTGAGGTTTAGGGGAAGAGAGACAAGAGATAAGAATCAAGAAATAAGATAGTAGCCTTCAAACAAGGCAAAGCCCAGGCCCAGTGCGATTCCCTCCCTTGGGAGGGTAGGGAGGGGTTTCTGAAAGCGACAAACAACAATGGCAAAAATTATCCCATATAACCCTAAACTCAAGGCCTTAGCCCGCAAGCTCAGAAAGGACATGACTTTCGGCGAAGTTTTATTATGGGATGAATTAAAAAACAATAAACTATTTGGTTTTGACTTCGACCGCCAATGCTGCATCGATAATTATATAGTCGATTTTTATTCTAAGAATTTAATGCTGGTAATTGAGATTGATGGGATGTCGCATAATCACGAAGAGGCTTTTAATAAGGATGAATTGAGACAACAAAAATTAGAAGGTTTTGGTATTCGGTTCTTGAGGTTCACTGAGGCTGAGGTAAAGCAAGACATATTCAACGTGATAAGGACTATTGAAAGTACAATAATTGAACTTGTAAAAAATGATCCCTCTATTGCATTACCGACGGAATTTGACCCAAGTTTGCTGGAATAGCTTGAGAAACCCCTCCCTTCCCCTCCCAAGGGAGGGAATCGCACTTGCCCGTTGCTTTGTCGAATCGTACAATTAAGCAGCTGTTTCAAGTTCCCTCCCTCGGGAGGGGTGCGGCAGGTACGAGCGTAAAAGCAGGGAGGGGTTTATGCGACATACATCACGAACAAAACCTTCCCCCCCATCGCACGTGGCTGTTGCTTTCAATTGGGCTCAATACAAGCCAAAGTCAAGAAATAAGATAGCATCCCCTATTAATTATCTTGTTTATTCAATAAATTACGGCTTAAATTCCCCGCTCATATTTCATGTCAGATACTATCACAGCCAGCATATCCGATAAGCATAAATTATTGGGTTTAGATCATTTACGGGCATTGGCCATTACCTATGTTCTGCTTTTTCATTACCAATTATTCGGGCATCCGGCCTGGGTTAATAAGATAGGCGGCTTTGGCTGGACGGGTGTCGACCTGTTTTTTGTTCTTAGCGGATTTTTGATCGCCGGACAGCTTTTTAATACCATCAAAAAAGGCAAAGCCATTGATATGCGCGAGTTTTTCGCCAAGCGTTTTTTCCGCATCATTCCACCCTACCTGGTGGTGCTGTTATTATATACCACCATCCCATTCCTGCGCGAGCGGGAGCACATGGCCCCGCTTTGGAAATACCTGAGCTTTACCCTCAATTTTGGCTTAGACCTGAAAACCACCGGTACCTTTACCCATGCCTGGTCGCTATGTGTAGAGGAACAATTTTATTTAATACTGCCTTTAACGTTTTGGCTGCTCAGCTATTTTAAAGCAGGCAAAACAGCCATCTACATTCTCGCAGGATTGTTTGTCGCCGGTTTTATGATCAGGTATGCCGGCTGGCACTATTTTGTAGCACCCCATATCGCCGAAGATGATTTTGGGGCGATATGGCACCAGGTGATCTACTACCCTACTTATAACCGGTTGGACGGATTGCTTATCGGTGTGAGTATTGCAGGTGCCTACACTTTTTATCCCCGTATAAAAGAAATAGTAAACAAGTACAACCATCTCCTGATGCTGCTGGGCCTGGTAATTTTAATAGCCGCTTACTTTGTTTGCTCACCCGACAATAGCCTAACCAGCACTATCTTGGTTTTCCCCCTGGTTTCGGTGGGGTACGGATTGATCCTGGCAGCCATCGTTTGTCCATCCAATTTTCTGTATCGTCGCCAGTCGGCCATTACCGCTCAACTGGCTACTTTGTCTTACAGCATCTATCTTTCGCACAAGCTGGTGATCCACCTTACCCAAAACCTGCTCCAAAAAACCGGCATCGACAAAAACAGTAACCTCATGATGCTCTGCTGCCTGCTCAGCACCATAGCATGCGCGTTGATACTAAGATACGTTATTGAGAAACCATCCCTGAGAGTTAGGGATAAACTATTGCATCGCTGGAAACATAGCGAGAAACATGCGCTTGCGGAGATTGCATAATTAGAAAGAAAAAGCAGAGCCCCTCCGCCATTTCCTCCAACGAAGAAACAAAAACGCGTCATTGCGAGGTACGAAGCAATCTCTACATAAGCGGGTCGGTTATGAATTGTTCTTTGCTCTGTATAGCATAGAGATTGCTTCGTACCTCGCAATGACGTGGTTAAAAAAAATACTTTTTTAATGGGGATATGAAGACCTTGTTTTTCCACCACAAAAAAAGCGACGGTTAAGACCTATCGCTTTTTATATCTTAATTCCTGATTCTTATCTCTTGACTCTATTTCTCTTTTTTCTCGTGAACGATTACGTAAACATCCTCATTGTCTTTTTTCATGAGGTATTTTTCGCGGGCAAATTTTTCGAGTTTTTGGGGGTTCGAGGTTAGCTCGTCCAGCTCTTTGTTTACCTGGTCGGTCTCTTTTTTATAAAAGTCGCGTTCTTCTTTTAGCTTATTTACCTGGCGACGATATTCGTACTGTGAAAACAGATCGTTTTTGTCGAAGAATATCATCCACACTAAAAAAGCCATGGTAACCAGAAAAAACTTATTCTTTACCAGGTTAATGAGGCGTTTCATGGATATGGGCTCTATAAATTTCATTTAAAGCTATTTAAAAAATTGTAGAGGTACAAATATGCTTATTAACTTATTAACAACCTCACCCCGACCCTCTCCAAAGGAGAGGGAGGCAGGTTTTGTTTTATTTTTTTATATTTCTTTAAAGCCCTCTCCTTTGGAGAGGGTTGGGAGAGGTTTAATGCCTGTTTCCGCCTGATGATTTGCTGGCTCCGCTCATGCCGCTGCTACCGCCTGGTTTACTGCCGCCGCGACTGTTGCCACCGCCTGAACGGTTACCGCCACCGGAACGATTGCCGCCTCCGCCATTACCACCACGACGTTTGTTGTTACCACCACCGCTACGGCCACCCGATGAGCCGTTACGTAAATTGGCATTAGCCGTGCCCTTTTTAGCACCCATGCCAGCAGCTATAGCTACCGGACTAAGCGGATAAGGATGCCCTTCTTCAACAGGGATTTCTTTGGCTATCAGCTTATGAATATCCTTTAAAAATTCTATTTCATCTTCATCGCAAAAAGAAAGCGCGATACCACTCGCTCCCGCACGACCGGTACGGCCAATACGGTGTACATAGGTTTCAGGAATGTTCGGGATCTCGTAATTGATCACGTGGGTTAACTCGTCAATATCAATACCGCGGGCAGCAATATCAGTAGCTATCAATACACGTGTGGTGCGACTTTTAAAATTGCTAAGGGCCCGCTGACGCGCGTTTTGCGATTTATTACCATGGATAGCCTCGGCAGTAATACCGGCGCGTACCAGGTCTTTCACCACCTTATCGGCACCGTGTTTGGTACGGGTGAATACCAGTGCTGTTTTAATATTTTTATCCTTCAGGATATGGATCAGCAATGATTTTTTATCGTTTTTATCTACATAAAAAAGCGACTGCTGTATGGTATCGGCAGTTGAAGATACCGGGGTAACTTCTATTCTTTCGGGATCAGACAGGATGCTGTCGGCCAATTGCTGTATCTCTTTAGGCATGGTAGCCGAAAAGAACAGGGTTTGCCTTTTAGCAGGTATTTTGGTGATGATCTTTTTAACATCGTGCACAAAGCCCATGTCCAGCATACGGTCGGCCTCATCCAGGATCAGCATTTTTACATGCTCCAGGTGTACATAGCGCTGGTTAACCAAATCGAGCAAACGACCGGGGGTAGCTATCAGGATATCCACACCGCGCCTTAAAGCGTCAACCTGTGGGTTTTGTGATACACCACCAAAAATAACCAGGTTTTTTAAGCCGGTATGTTTACCATAAGCGGTAAAGCTTTCGGCAATTTGGATGGCCAGCTCACGGGTTGGTGTAAGGATAAGGGCCTTGATGGTTTTTTGTTCTTTATGCTGTATCCTGTCCTGATGTAACAATTGCAAAATAGGCAACGCGAAGGCGGCGGTTTTACCGGTACCGGTTTGGGCGCAACCTAAAAGGTCACGTCGTTGCAATACAATAGGTATGGCTTGCGCCTGTATAGGGGTTGGTGAGGTATATCCCTCTGTTTTTAAAGCCTTTAATAAGGGCTCAATTAAATTTAAATTTTCGAATGACATGTAATGATTGTAATGTGTATGTGCTATCGCCAAAGCATAAGCGGGTCTGAAGAGTTTCGGTGATCAAAACCGTAAGCGATTATGTAATCTTTTTTGCAAAGATACGCTTTTTATTGCAGATGTGCAGCTATGCTGTTTTGCAGCCCTATTTATAGCCGCCGACTTTAATGCTACCTGTTATTTTCGTATATTTGTATATAGAGCAGCCCGGGTTTCTTAAAAAAGGAAATTCGGGCTGTTTGGTTAAGGTACAAAAGGGTTCAAAAATCAACCATTTTACATTTAGTTATTTGAATATCAACTATTTAATACTTTTTAAACCTTTCAAAACACATCAAAAATTTGTTAAAAAGTGTTAAAATGGCGTTAAAACTTTGTTAAAACGGGTAATTACTGAGTCTTTTTACCTTGTTTCGACTAAAAAAGTGTTAAAATTTAAGGTTTAAAAAGTTTTTAGGTAACCTGCGGGTTAAATTAAGCCGCCACTTTTTCGGGTTTATTTTCGGACTTTTTATTTTTGGATCCTCGGTCATTTAAAAACGACTGGATCAGCAACAGGCCCACTCCAATCATGATAGAAACATCGGCCACATTGAACACGCCTGTTTTAAACCAGGGATATTTGATAAGCATAAAATCGGTTACACTGCCATAAACCCAGCGGTCGTATAGGTTACCCATACCACCGGCCAATACCAGGATAATGCCCAGCACGGTTAGTTTATGCAGATTGGTTTTTATAATGATGTAAGTGAGGCCAAATAACAGCACAGCCGCCGGCATCAGCGTAAGCAGCATAAACCGCCAGGGGTTACCCAGCGAATCGCCCAGGCTTAAAAAAGCGCCTGTATTTTCAACCCGGGTAATGAGGTAATGGAGATTATTCTTGAAGGGTAATATCTCTTCGTAATAACGGAAATTATGGCGTATATAATTTTTAGTGATCCTGTCTAAACCGATATCAGCAACCAGGATCAATAGTATTACCAGGCCCCTCAAAACCCATTTCTTGTTCATTAATATAGTTGTATGTGTGTATGGTAATTAACGTGACTGGTATGGTTAAATTATTCGGGGCTTATTGCTTCGGCAGCGGGTACTGGCCCATAAAGCCTTTGTCGCGTTTGGTTTGCTCCCAGTTGTTGGTATAGGCTGCCAGCCAGTAATCATACTTTTCAAAATCAAATTCCAGGGTGGTGTATGGTTTTAAAAAAGTAGCGTCGACAGGCTCTAACTGGTAGGTATCAAATATGGGATCGTCGGCATCAGCCTCAAAATAATTTTGCAGGATAGACAGTTCAACAGGCGCAAGCTCAGCTTCGCCAGCTAAGGATTCGTCGGCCTTATTAAAGTACTGTATTTCCCGTTTTAACCATTCCGGCTGTATGTTCTTTCCCATCTATACCAATTAAAAAGAGCCACCTGTTTTTAGGCAGATGGCTCTTTTATGAATTGAATTATTTTTTGTAGAATTTGAAATTCTTACCGATGAATTTTGCATTGCTGCCCAATTCTTCTTCAATGCGTAATAACTGGTTGTATTTCGCGATCCTGTCTGAACGTGAAGCCGAACCGGTTTTAATCTGACCGCAATTTAAGGCTACGGCAAGATCGGCGATGGTTGCATCTTCAGTTTCGCCAGAACGGTGACTCATTACAGAAGTGTAGCCATTAGTTTGAGCTAAACTTACCGCGTTGATAGTTTCGGTCAATGAACCTATCTGGTTTACTTTTACCAGGATAGAGTTAGCAATGCCTTCGGTGATGCCTCTTTGTAAACGGGTAGTGTTGGTTACAAACAAATCGTCACCTACTAATTGAACTTTAGCACCTAATTTTTCGGTTAATAATTTCCAGCCAGCCCAGTCATCTTCGTGCATACCATCTTCAATGGAAATTACAGGGTATTTAGATGCTAATTCTGCCAAATATTCTACCTGCTCGGCGCTGGTGCGAATGGCACCTTTTTCGCCTTCAAATTTGGTGTAATCGTATTTACCATCTTTGTAAAATTCAGATGCGGCACAGTCAAACGCAAGGAAAATATCTTCGCCTGGTTTGTAACCTGCTTTTTCAATAGCCTTTAAAACGGTTTCAACAGCATCTTCTGTGCTATCAAAAGTTGGCGCAAAACCACCCTCGTCGCCTACAGCGGTAGAAAGGCCACGGTCATGCAGGATCTTTTTCAGGTTATGGAATACTTCAGTACCCCAACGCAATGCTTCAGAAAAAGATGGTGCGCCAACCGGCATGATCATAAATTCCTGGAATGCGATAGGCGCATCAGAGTGAGAACCACCATTAATGATATTCATCATCGGGATAGGTAAAGTGTTAGCGTTAACACCGCCGATATAACGGTATAAAGGCTGACGGCTTTCCTGAGCTGCGGCTTTGGCAACGGCCAAAGAAACACCTAAGATGGCGTTAGCACCCAATTTACCTTTGTTTTCGGTACCGTCGATCTCGATCATGATGGCGTCGATAGCGTTTTGTTCAAAAACATCAATACCCTTCAATTCAGGTGCAATGATGTCATTTACGTTAGCAACGGCTTTTAAAACACCTTTGCCCATGTATTTTGATTTATCGTTATCGCGAAGTTCAACAGCTTCGTGCGCACCGGTTGATGCACCTGAAGGTACAGCAGCACGACCTAAAGCGCCGTTCTCGGTTAAAACTTCTACCTCCACAGTGGGGTTACCGCGCGAATCTAAGATCTGGCGGGCGTGTACGTCAA
>Ga0207671_10006680_pt1 | contig 10219 bp, 12 predicted proteins | sample KBSC24metaG_FD_184352 | JGI IMG/M metagenome (GOLD analysis project Ga0207671, IMG submission 184352) | Corn rhizosphere microbial communities from Kellogg Biological Station, Michigan, USA - KBS C2-4 metaG (SPAdes) (version 2) | ecosystem: Host-associated > Plants > Roots > Rhizosphere > Soil... | reverse complement strand
CCGCTGTCGGTCGACCGCGCGGCCGCGATCGCGTGCTACATCCAGACGCTCGCGCGCTACCTGCTGACCGACCGGCCGCTGAAGCTGTCGGAGGACGACTATCTCGTCTACACGTTCAACCGTTTCGAAGCGTGCCGCTTCGGGCTCGAGGGCACTTGCGTCAATCCTCAGACAGGTGAGCGCCGCACGATCGCGGAAGACATCCTCGACACGCTCGACCGGATCGCGCCGCATGCGGCCGCACTCGGGTCGCGCGCGGCGCTCGACGAGATCGGCGCGCTCGCGAAGGCGCGCGTGAATGACGCATCGTGGTTGAGAACCGTTTTCAAACAGGAAAAATCGCTGAACGAGACGGTGCGCCAGCAGTGCCTGCGCTGGCGCGAATGAAAAAATGTTTTGCAGATTACGGGCTCGACCGCGCGGCGATTCACTGAACGCCGTTCAGTGCCGATTCGCGCGCGGCACGTCGCCAGTCGTCCTGAAAATCTGTGGATAACCCGATATTCCGCTTCAAAGTCAACGCTCTGCGGGATGGATAACCCGGTGGACCGGTGCGCTCGGCACGATGGCCGATCCGAACAGGAAAATGCTTGCGCGTGGCGCCGTGGGGCCGGCAGAGATTGCCGGCACAACGAAAAAGTCCGGTTATCCAGCGATTTTCCACAGAACGAAGGGGATAACTTAGCTGTGCGATTTTCCGCTCTCGCTTAGAATGTCGGCTTTGCGGACACCGGAACGACGTGTGTCTCACCGGTCGCCGCGAACGCGACCGCCGCGTGTGCCTCGCGACGGCCGTGTCGACGCTCCTCGATGAGCGTCTGTTTTGAGATAGACATTCGATCTCCACACTACGGCTGCTCGGCAATCCGGGCGGCGGCAAAGCGAAAAGACTATGAGCGAAGGCGTTTACGGGAATCAGGCTTCGGGACGTGTGACCCACAGCTTGCTGCGATTGAGTACGGCCATGCGAAGCCAGGCATGGGATTGGGCGGAAGGCGCGGGTCTCACGCCGACGCAGGGCGAGATCCTCGTGCTGCTGCTGCAACGCAAGGGCCCGATGCGGCTCGGCGAGATCGCGCGCGAGACGCAGCTCACCGCGGCGACCACCAGCGACGCGGTCAGCACGCTCGAGACGAAGGGGCTCGTCGAGAAGCGTCGCGCACTGGACGATGGCCGCGCGCTCGCCGTGCGCCTGTCGGCCCGCGGCCGTACCGCGGCGAAGAAGGCGCTGCAATGGCCGGAATTCCTGACGAAAGCAGTCGGCAAGCTCGGCGCGGACGAGCAGGGCGCGCTGTACCGCGCACTGCTGAAGACGCTGCGCGAACTGCAGGTGGCCGGCGCGACGCCGCCGCAGCGCATGTGCCTGACGTGCACGCATTTGCAGCCGGGCAAGCCGTCGAAGAAGACCGTGCATCACTGCGCGGCGCTCGACCTGTCGATGACTGACAGCGATCTGCGTCTCGACTGTTCGGTGCACGAAGAAGCCGACGCGGCCACGCAAAAGAAGACCTGGAAGGTATTCGCCGGCTGACGTCCGTCGATCGACCGGGAGGCCGATGATGAACGCTGAAGTGGTGGCGATCCGCCACGTGCATTTCGAGGACCTCGGCAGCTTCGAGCAGGTGCTCGGGGAGCGCGGGCGGCGCGTGCGCTATGTCGACGTCGGATCGTCGCGCGTCGAGGTGCTCGATGCGCTCCAGCCGTCGCTGCTCGTCATGCTCGGCGGCCCGCTCAGCGTGTACGACGATGCGCAGTATCCGTCGATCGCGCCGCTCGCCGCGCTCGTGCGCCAGCGCATCGACGCGGGACTGCCGATCCTCGGCATCTGCCTGGGTGCGCAGTTCATCGCCCGTGCGCTCGGCGCGCGCGTCTATCCGGCGGCGCAGAAGGAACTCGGCTGGGCGCCACTGACGCTCACCGACGCGGGCCGTGCGTCGCCGATGCGCCATCTCGACGGCGCGGCCACTTCGATGCTGCACTGGCACGGCGATACGTTCGACCTGCCGGGCGGCGCCATCCATCTCGCGTCCACACCGGCATGCCGCCACCAGGCATTCGCGTGGGGGCAGCACGTGCTGGCGCTGCAATGCCATCCTGAAATCCGCGCCGACCGCTTCGAACCCTGGCTGATCGGTAACGCCGGCGAAATCGCGTCGACGCCGGGCATCGACGCGCGCCAGTTGCGCGCCGACACCGTACAGCACGGTCCCGCGCTGGAGGCGGCCGCGCGATGCATGTTCGCGGAGTGGCTCGATAGCGTCGGGCTTTGATGCCGAGCATGCGGCACCCGCGCGTGAGCGGCCCGCCGGCAAAACCGGCCGGCGCACCGCGGCATCGCGCGTGCGCATTGCCTCACCGTTGCCACCGCCGCCGGCTTCACGCCGGCTGTCCCTGACCATCGGCTTACTGCCGAACCGGCCGCCAGCAGGCTTCGAGCCTGCGTGCTACGCTCGTCAGCTCTTTTCCTTTCCTGGCGAGCGGCACCCATGACTGCGCTGTTTTCTCCGTTCACGCTGCGCGGCGTGACCCTTCCGAACCGGATCGTGATCTCCCCGATGTGCCAGTACTCCGCCGAGCGTGGCGAGGCGACCGACTGGCACATGATCCATCTCGGCCATCTCGCGCTGTCCGGCGCGGGCCTGCTCTGCATCGAAGCGACCGCCGTCGAACCCGACGGGCGCATCACGGCCGGCGACCTCGGGCTGTGGGACGACGTGACCGAAGCGGCGCTCGAGCCCGTGCTGGCGTCGATCCGCAAGCATTCGTCGGTCCGTGTCGCGATGCAGTTGTCGCATGCAGGACGCAAGGCGTCGAGCGACGTGCCGTGGAAGGGCGGCCAGCTCGTGTCCGTCGCCGATGGCGGCTGGTTGCCGCACGCGCCGTCGGCGCTGCCGCACAAGGACGGCGAGACGCCGCCGCTCGCGCTCGACACCGCGGGCCTGAACCGGATCCGCGCCGCGTTCGCGGCCGCCGCGAAGCGTGCCGCGCGCCTTGGCATCGACGCGATCGAAGTGCATGCGGCGCACGGCTACCTGCTGCACCAGTTCCTGTCGCCGATCTCGAACCAGCGTACCGACGAATACGGCGGCTCGCGGGAGAACCGGATGCGCTTTCCGCTCGAGATCTTCGAGATCGTGCGCGCGGCGTTTCCGGAAGACCGGCCGGTCGGCGTGCGGGTGTCGGCGACCGACTGGGTCGAGGGCGGCTGGGAACTCGACGACACGATCGCGTTCGCACACGAACTGAAGCAGCGCGGCTGCGACTGGATCGACGTGTCGTCCGGCGGCGTGTCGCCGCTGCAGAAGATTCCGCTGTCGCCCGGTTACCAGGTGCCGTTCGCGCAGGCCGTGAAGCGCGCGGTCGGGATGCCGACGATCGCGGTCGGCCTCATCAACGATCCCGCGCATGCGAACCGGCTGATCGAGGCGGGCGACGCCGATCTGGTCGCGATGGCGCGTGCGATGCTGTACGACCCGCGCTGGCCGTGGCATGCGGCCGCCGAGCTCGGCGCGCAGGTGTCGGCGCCGCCGCAGTACTGGCGTTCGCAGCCGCGCGAGCACAAGGCGTTGTTCGGCGACATCGCATTCGGCCAGCGTTGAGCGTCATGCGCGCGATATTGCGCACGATGTTGAACGAAGCAATCTTGAACGTGTAGGATGCGGATGATTCGCCGCATGGCCCGACGCGGCACCCACCGGTGCCGCGTTTTCGTTTTGCGCGACGCTGGGCCGTGAGCGCGGCCGTCTTCCATTCAATTCGTCTTCACAAGGATTCGTTCGATGAGTTCACGCAGGATCGCGGTGCGCCGCTCGGGAGTACACGGCAAGGGCGTGTTCGCGGTGGCGCCGATCAAGGCCGGCGAGCGCGTAGTGGAATACAAGGGCGAGCGGATTTCATGGAAGGAAGCGCTGCGCCGGCATCCGCACGACCCGAGCGAGCCTAACCATACGTTCTACTTCGCACTGGAAGAAGGCGGGGTGATCGACGGCAAGATCGACGGCAACAGCGCGCGCTGGATCAACCATTCGTGCGCGCCGAACTGCGAGGCCGAGGAGACGAAGGGCCGTGTGTTCATCCACGCGCTGCGCGACATCGAGCCGGAAGAAGAGCTGTTCTACGATTATGGCCTCGTGATCGACGAGAAGCTGACGAAGAAGCTCAAGCGCGAATACGCGTGCCATTGCGGCGCGGACTCATGCCGCGGCACGCTGCTCGCCACACCGGACGATGACGGCAAGAAGAGGAAGAAGAAAGACAAGAAGGACAAGGACGGCAAGTCCGAATCCGCCGCGAAGGACAAGAAAAAGAAGAAGTGACCGGGGCGGCCGCGCATCGAGCGCGGCGGCTTCACCGGACGGCCGCCGCGTGGCTGTTCTTCTCTCTACCCGATGTGCGCACCGCGCGGCTCAGTGCGTCGGCGCGGCGGCCGGCGTTTCGCTCGCCGGCTTCTCGGTACGCTTGGCGAGCGGCACGCGCACCACGAAGCGCGAACCGCCTTCCGATGCATCCTCGTACGACACCGTGCCGCCGTGCATCGCGATGATGTCGTGGACGATCGCGAGCCCCAGCCCGGCGCCCGTCTCGACGCCGTTGCCGCTTTGCGCATCGCCGCGGAAAAAGCGCTTGAACAGGTCGGCCTGCTGACTGGCCGGCACGCCCGGGCCGTTGTCCTCGACGACGATCTCGGCGGCCGGCTGGCCACCCTCGAGCGCGCCGCGCGCGACGTTCACCGTGATTCGCGCCCCGTCCGGGCGTGCGAGCGGCACGTATTTCAACGCATTGTCGAGCAGGTTCGCGATCACCTCGCGCAGCAGCACGGGGTTGCCGCGCACGTTCAGCGTTTCGTCTTCGCCGGGTTCGTCGCTGCGCTGGAAGCCGAGGTCGACATGCGCCGCGAGCGCGCGCGGCACCCATTCGGCACCTGTCTCGAATGCCATCGCGGCCAGATCGACGTCGACGAAACGCGCGGCCTGTTCTCCCGGCTCCGCCCGCGCGAGCGACAGCAACTGGTTCGACAGCCGCACCGCGCGGTCGGCGGCCGCGCGCAGCTCGCGCACCGCGGCGTAGGTCTGCTGCGGGTCGCGCGCGACGGCGGCCTGCTCGGCATGCAGCTTCACGGCGGTGAGCGGCGTGCGCAACTGGTGCGCGGCATCGGCGATGAACTTGCGCTGCGCGTCGAGCGCGGGTCTTCAGCGGCCGAGCAGCGCGTTCATCGCACTCGTCAGCGGCCGGATCTCGAGCGGCACGTCGGTTTCGTCGACCGGCTCCAGCGACGTGTGGGTCTGCCGGTTCAGCGAATCGGCGAGATGCGTGAGCGGGCCGAGCTGCTGGTTCACGACGCGCCACACGATGCCCCAGCCCGCCAGCAGCAACAGCAGCAGCGGCATCATGATCGCGACGAGGAATTCGGCGGCGATCCGGTAGCGGTGCCGCACCGGCTGCGCGACCTCGACCACCATCGGCCGGCCGCCGTCGACTTCCTCGACGCGCACCTGTGCGACCCGCACCGCGCGGTTGTCATACTCGGCCTCGAACACGTACGCGTGATGCATGCGGCGCACGTTGATCCCGCGCAGCGGCAGCTTCGGATCGCCGGCGAGTTCCTCCTCGCCGTCGCTGATCCGGTAGATCAGCGCCTCGGCCGGATCGGAGAACATCGCCTGCGCGAGCGGCGGCACCGTGAACGGCGCGTCGGGGCCGGCGATCTGGATCTGTTTGGAGATGGCGGTCGCGAGATCGGCGAGCGAGCGGTCGATCACGTGTTGCGTGTATTGCCACGCGAGCCAGTAGGCAATCAGGCCGCTCATCAGCGCGAGCATCGACAGCGGCGCGGCGAGGCGTCTGAGCAGCGAGCGGCGCAGGCTGGTGGTGACAGCCGGATCAGAAGACATTTCGACGGGCAAATGGATAAGCGCCGCTCACGGGGAGCGGCGCGGTCGTGCGCCGGACGGCGACGCGGGCAGGGCGGCGCGCCGGCGGCACGCGGCCGGCCGGCATGCGGCGCCGCTCAGACGCTCGCGGTCTGGCGGATTTCCTGCAGCAGGTAGCCGAAGCCGCGCACCGTGACGATCTCGACACGGCACTGCTCGAGTTTCTTGCGCACGCGGTGCACGTAGACTTCGATCGCGGTGTCGCCGAGATCGCCGCCGAAATGCGTGAGGTGATCCTGCAACTGGGCCTTGCTGACGACGCGGCCGTGGCGCAGCAGCAGCATTTCGAGCACCGCGAACTCGCGCGGCGACAGTTCGAGCGGCTTGTCGTCGTTGAAGATGCGGCGATCGACGCCGGACAGGCGGACGCCGCCGAGCGACACTTCCGGACGCGGCATGTCGCTGTGCGGGCCGCTGCGACGCATCACCGCGCGAATGCGCGCCTCGAGCTCGGCCGGCTCGAACGGCTTGAGCATGTAATCGTCGGCGCCGGAGTTCAGGCCCTGGATCCGGTCGTTCAGTTCGTCGCGCGCGGTCAGCACGATGACGGGCGTGTGGCGGTTGGTCTGGCGGAAACGCGTGAGCAGCGTCATGCCGTCGATGCCCGGCAGGCCGAGGTCGAGGATCACGAGTTCGTGGCGGTTCTGTGCCAGCGCCTGTTCGGCAAAGATGCCGTCATGCACCATGTCGACGGTGAAGCCAGCCTGCTCGAGGCTGCTCTGGATACCGCGTGCGATGGGGCGGTCGTCTTCGATCAGAAGGAGTCGCATGAAGTTCGCTCAAGTACAATGGGTTGGCGGTTCAGGCACGCGGACAGCACGACACCGTTTCCACAGGGGCGCCGCATCGCCTGACATCAAGCATGGCGGCCAGCGAACGATTACATCCAATCATGTCCGATATCTCGATCCACGACCTCGAAGCCGCGATCAATTTCTGGCGCGCCCGCTCGCCGTCGAGCGGCGACGAACTCAAACTCTGCGAAGAGGCCAGCGCGCTCTCCAAGCCGTATGCGCTGCTGATTGTACAGCGCGAAGGCGCGCTGCAACTGGAAGGTTTGGACCCCAAGGCGCGGAAAGCGTACGAGACTTACGTGCGCCTTAAGGATGGCTTGGAAAGCTGAAGGCTTTCGCTGAGTACATCCTAGAAAACGTTCAGCGAAATGAAAAGTTGACGCGCCGCGCGTCGATCGTCGCAGGATGCGCGGCGCCAGGGAAAGCCTCAGGCGGCCGGCTCGGTGTGCGCGCACACGTGGTCGATGAACTGCGCGAGCGAGATGTCGCGCTCGGTCAGGCCGTGCGCGTCGTGGGTCGACAGCGTGATGTCGACACGGTTGTACACGTTGAACCATTCCGGATGATGGTTCATTTCCTGCGCCTTGATCGCGATACGCGTCATGAAGCCGAAGGCCTCGTTGAAATCGGCGAAGCGCAGGCTGCGCTGGATCGCGTCGCGCCCCGGCACGGCCGTCCAGTGCGGCAGCCCTTCGAGCCGGGTCTTGCGTTCTTCTGATGTGAGCTTGTGGATCATGTTGCACCTCGTTCGGTAACCAGCGGCGCCCGCGCGCGGGCGAAGGCCACGCGGCAAAGCCGGTACCGGTCATTGTTTCATAGTTGTGCGACGGGCATTGGGAGGCGGGCATCCGGGGACGGGCGCCGGCGCCCGAATCATGCCGGCGTAGTCCGCCGCATTACGCGCGCGCGCCGTCCGGCCAGCCTTCGCCCGTGCCGCGATGCAGCACGAGATCGTGCTCGACCACCGCGCCGGACGGGATTTCCGGCAGCGCGGCCAGCCGGTCGGCCAGCGCACGGCCGTCGACGTCGGCGAGCGCGAACAGCTGCGCGAAATCGTCGATCACGAAGTAGGTCGTCTGGAACGTGTCGATCCGGTACTGCGTGCGCATCACGCGCTCCAACTCGAAGCCTAGGCGGTTCGGCGCCGCGCTTTCGAGGCTGTACAGGCTCTCGCCCTTGCTCGACACGATCCCGGCGCCGTAGATCGACAGCCCGTTCGTGCCGTTCGGGTCGCGAATCAGCCCGAATTCCACCGTATACCAGTAGAGGCGCGCCAGCCGCGCGAGCGCCGCTTCGTCGTCGGCGACCGCGAGCGCCGTGCGGCCATAGGCCTGCATGTAGTCGGCGAACACCGGCTCGATCAGCAGCGGCACGTGGCCGAACAGGTCGTGGAAGCAGTCGGGTTCCTGCAGGTAGTCGAGCTGGTCCGGACGACGCATCCACCAGGTGACCGGAAATCGGCGGTTCGCGAGGTGCTCGAAGAACACGCGATCGGGCACGAGGCCCGGCACCGCGACGATCTCCCAGCCGGTTGCCAGCGTCAGCTGGCGGTTCACGTCGGCGAACGACGGCACGCGGTCGGCCGGCAGGTCGATCTTCCCGAGCCCGGTGACGAACGCATCGCATGCGCGTCCGCGCAGCAGCGCCGACTGGCGCGCATAGAGCTGCTGCCACACCGCGTGGTCGACCTGGCCGTAGCGTTCGAGCGGCTGGTCGATGGTGAAATCGGCGCGGGTTTCGAGGCCCGCATCGAACTGCTCCTGCAGTTTCGCGGTGACGACGGTGGACATGATCAGGCTCTGCACGCTGTGGTTGGGAACCATGCAAGTGTAGAGCGGGCGACGTGCGGAATGGGCGCAAAGATGGCGTGAATATGCTGGTTGATGCGATAATCGCGCATCAAAACACAAATCAATGCGGAGTATGCTCATGCTGGAACTCGATCACTTCGATCTCGCGCTTCTCGATGTGCTGCAGCGCTTCGGCCGCGCGACGCACCAGCAGCTCGGCGAGGAGGTGCCGCTGTCGCCGTCGCAGATCGGCCGGCGGCTGCAGCGGCTCGAGGCGGCCGGAGTGATCGAAGGCTACCGCGTGATGTTGCGCCCCGAAAAGCTCGGGCTCGGCGTTACCGCGTTCACGAGCCTGAAACTCAAGCATCACGGCGATTCGATCATCGAGCAGTTCCAGCAGCAGATCGACGTGCTGCCCGAAGTGCTCGAATGCCATGCGGTGGTTGGCGACGCCGACTATCTGCTGCGGATCGTCGCGCCGGATCTCAACGCGCTGTCGCAGTTCGTGATGAAGAAGCTGATGCGCGTGCCGGGCGTCGACAGCGTGCGCTCGAACATCGTGCTGACGACCTTCAAGCGCAACGGCGCGCTGCCGCTCGCGCATCTTGCGCCCGGCGCCGCGTGATGCGGCCGCTGGGCCGGCGGCGGGGTGCCGGATACCGCCGCGGATAGGGCCCGATCAGGCCGCTTCGGATTGCGCGTCGGCGTTCAGCAGGTCGACGTACGCGACCGCGACGAGATCGTCCTGCGCCACGCCGAGCTTGGCGAACACGTCATGCGCTTCGGCTTCGCCGCCGGCTTCGTCGTCGTCGGGGCCGAGCACCACTTCCAGTTCGATGAAGTCGCCGAGGCCGTCGACGCGGTCGAGGTGGATTCGCGTGCGGCCGACGAGGTACACGTGCCGTTCCTTCGTCACGATCCCGCGCGTGGTCAGCGCGGTCGCGAGCAGCGAATGCATCGCGTCCGGGTTCGTCACCGGGCTGCGCGTGTAGTACGACGCCTTCGGGCCGTCGCGGTCGTCGCGCTGATAGAAGATCAGTTCGGCCGGCGTGCCGTCCTCGAAGCGGCGCAGCTTCAGCCGGCCGCGCGGGACGTCGTAGAAGAAATCCTGCTGGCGGTAGAAAAGCGGTGCTTCGGTCGCGAGCGTAGCCGCCTGTTCGCGCAGCCGGTCGAATTCACGGGCGCGGGCTTTGATCTCGATGTTGCGGGCCATGCGGGTCTCCTTCAATCATGGATCTCGCGGTGTGCGAACGCACAATCTAGCAAAAAGCCTGCGATGGTGGCGTGACGCGTACTGCGGCCGACCGGGGGCGGAGGGCTCGGGCGCAATGCGGGGCGTGCAGGGATCAGCGCGCGCGCCGAAACGCCGCCAGTTTCGCCAACACGCGGCACAGCAGGAAGGTGCGACGAAGCGCCTGTACTTTCTCGTATTCCTGGTTGACGAAGCGTCGGCCGGTTTGGCGTTCATACCGGTATAACTCGTACAGGTAAGCCAGTTGCGGGCCAATGAAGACAGCGGCCGCGTAAGAAAATAACAGCGCGTATAGCGATGTCGCGATCAGGAGCGCGTTGCTGTTTTCGCCGATGTAGGTATTCAACGCGATCGGCAGATTGACGGTCAACGCGATGGTCGCCGGCGCGAGCATGTTCGGGGGAGCGGTCCTGCCGCAGTTGGGATCGATCGTGAATGAGCGGATATCGGCGA
>Ga0207671_10006677_pt1 | contig 10222 bp, 7 predicted proteins | sample KBSC24metaG_FD_184352 | JGI IMG/M metagenome (GOLD analysis project Ga0207671, IMG submission 184352) | Corn rhizosphere microbial communities from Kellogg Biological Station, Michigan, USA - KBS C2-4 metaG (SPAdes) (version 2) | ecosystem: Host-associated > Plants > Roots > Rhizosphere > Soil... | reverse complement strand
TAATTCTCGATTTCGTGCCGAATCACAGCTCGGATCAACATCCCTGGTTCGTCGAGTCGCGCTCCTCCCGCTCTAACCCGAGACGCGACTGGTACATCTGGCGCGATCCAGGAACTGACGGCGGAGTGCCGAACAACTGGCTGTCGTGTTTCGGTGGAAGTGCGTGGCAGTTCGATGAGCGCACCGGACAGTATTATTACCACGCGTTTCTGCGTGAGCAACCGGATCTCAACTGGCGCAATCCGGCGGTGGTGGAGGCCATGCTCTACGTGCTGCGCTTCTGGCTCGACCGCGGTATAGACGGATTTCGCGTCGACGCGCTTTGGCACTTGATCAAGGACGAGCGCTTCGAAGACAACCCGAGGAATAGCGCCTGGCGGGAAGGCATGGACCCTTATCAGGCGCTGATACCGTCGCAGACCACCGACCGTCCAGAGGTCCACAACATCGTCGGACGCATGCGGGGGCTGCTCGACCGATACCCCGATCGCGTGCTGATCGGCGAGGTCTATCTGCCGGTCGAACGGCTCGTGCGGTACTACGGTTCGGACCTCCGTGGCGCGCATCTGCCATTCAACTTCCAGCTTGTTTTGACCAAGTGGGACGCACGCAGCATCGCGCGGTTAATCAGCGAATACGAAGCCGCTCTGCCCGAAGGGGCTTGGCCGAACTGGGTGCTCGGCAATCACGATCAGCATCGCATCGCGTCCCGTGTCGGCTTGGCGCAGGCGCGCGTTGCGGCGGTGCTCCTACTCACGCTACGTGGTACGCCGACGCTCTACTACGGCGACGAGATCGGGATGCACGATGTGCCCATACCTACAGACCAGGCGCAGGATCCGTTCGAGAAGCGCGTTCCAGGAAAGGGATTGGGCCGCGACGGCGAGCGGACGCCGATGCAATGGAGCGGTGATGTCAATTCCGGCTTCACCTCGGGCGCTCCGTGGTTGCCGGTTGCGGACGACTATCGCCGTGCCAACGTCGAAGCAGAACGCTGCGATCCGAAGTCAATGCTCTATCTGTACCGAAGGCTCATTGCCCTGCGTCGCGCCGCGCCGGCGCTCGAAGTCGGACGATTCGAAACGGTCGAAGCGCACGGAGATGTGCTGGCTTATTTGCGTCGATCACGTACGGAGGAGGACGACTTTCTGATTCTTTTGAATCTCGGTCCCCGACCACATGTCGTAGTACTTCCGGTGGACATCTCGGTCGGTACGGTGGCCTTGACCACGCATGGCGATCGCCTGGGAGCCCGCATCGAGAGGGAAGTGCAGTTGCGCGGCGACGAGGGTCTGATCGTTCATCTTGCGAATCCCGTCCGCGGCGGTCGGAAGCAGACGTAAGAGTTGCCGCGTCTAGGACACAATACATCACCGATCATGCAGGAGCGCAGTCACTGTCCGCACCGGCAGTCGGATCGCGCTGGTATGACGCGACAGATCGGCAGCCTAGTCCTCGGCGTCTACGAATCAGGCGAGCTCGTGCCTGCGGGAAGCGTCGGCACAGGTTTTGACTCGAAGCAGGCGACAGCACTCAAGACGAAGCTTGCGAAACTTGAGCAGAACGAAGCACCGTTTGCCACTGATGTGCCGAAACCCGGACGCTGGTCAACACGCAAGCCCGGCGAGGAGCGGTGGGTAAGGCCGATTCTCGTCGCGGAAGTGGAATTTGGGGAGTGGACCCCCGCGGGACACGTGCGCCATGCATGCTTCATATCACTTCGCGTCGATAAGGCGGCAACGGAGAAGTCCACGAGATAGGCAGTTCAGAGACTTGATTCGAAGCGTTCCGACCGTCAACTAACGACCCGCTGCAGCCAGTCGTACCTGGAACGCGGACGTTCGCTTGCTCCTTTTAGAACCACACCATGGTCACATCGAGACTCAAGGACACGCTGTGTTATTAGATCAAGCACGCGGTTGCTGCCCACCCCCGATAGTTCGTCGGTGCGCAAGTGGCCGGCCGTACCTACGCCGCGGGGTAAGCGACCAAGCAGCCGACCGCAATGCTATTTACTTGAAGTTTACTTGCCTGATGAATACGAGATTGCCTTCTTGGTTTCTCACCACGTTATAGCCGTGCAGACCATCTCCGTTCTCGTCGAAATTGAAAATACCTTCTGCACCTTCATAGTTCTGGATGGTCAAAATAGCCTTCCGTATCGCGTCTGGATTGGTCCCTGCCGCGTTTTTGATCGCAACCGCAAGAATGTGCACGGCGTCATAGGTCCAGGATGAGTAAAAATCCGGATCAACGCCGTACCTATCGCGATACTTCTTCGAGAAAAGTCTGCTTGCGTCGCTAGCGTCTGGCGCAAAGTCGATTACGGCGTAGGACCCAAACAGCGCGCTACCCGCGAGCTTTCGGGCACTGACACTCGCGCCCATCCCGGACAAGATGGGTACATTCACGCCTAGTTGCTTAAGTTGCTTGGTGAAGATGGCGAAGTCCGCTGGTATTCCGATATAGCCCGACACTATGTCTGCTCCGGACTGCTTGATGGCCAGCACAATTGCGGAAAAGTCTTGAGCGTTGGCGGTAAATCCTTGCGACAGCACAGGGGTGACACCAATAGCCTTCAATTCTTCGTTCAAGGCTTTTGCCCCGCCTGCACCATAAGCATCTGTCGAGTAGACGATCGCCCATTTCCTCAGCTTAAGAGTGTTCACGCCAAAATCTGCAATAACGCGCGCTGAATAGCTGTCATTCGGGCGAATGCGAAAAACCCAGCGGTTATTTACGTGCGTCAGGCTTGTGTCGCTACCACCAATCAGCGTAGGGAGCCCGACCTTTGCGATGCTCGGCGACATCGCTTGAATCATGGTGCTTCGGATCGGCCCAACAACGGCCACGACACCACCTTCACTAGTAACTTTTGCAAAAGCTAATACCGCTCCCGGGTTGGTGCTCTGATCATCTTCGAGCCTCAGCTCGATAGGACGACCTAACACACCACCTGCTTTATTTACCTCTTCAAGCGCGAGCCGAGCACCGTTCACAGCGAAGACACCCTGCTCGGCAGAGGGGCCAGTGATCGAAGCAATGAAGCCAATCTTTAACGGCTCAGCGATCGATTCCCCTGACCCTATGACCCCAACCAGCAGGAAGAGCGCCGCGATTGCTAACTTGGCCACATGCGTCTTCATGCGCCTTGCCTCGTACTTCATGACTTCGCCTCCGTCGGCCTCAGTGGTTCTCGGTGACGTGCAAGTAGAGACTTAAGGATACGTTGGGCATACCAGCGCCGATTGCTGTAGTGAGGTGACGGCATTCTTTTAGCTTGCTGAATGACAAACCAGCCATCGAGAATAACCGAAGTTCGAGTACGATCATCGTTGCTCTCGCCTACTACCCTCTGGGACGGCACACCGCGTAGCATAGCGCACGCTGGACTGGAATCTCGTATCGATCGGTGAGTGTTGATTGGCGACACTCGATAGGCTTTCGCTTTCTGCGATAGGTGAGTGGCAGCTTTAGCGGCTTCGTCGTGCTTCCGCTCCTGTTAAGGGTTGTCTGATGCCTGCCCTCAGTCGCGGATGCGCGATGACACGACAGAGTTTCGCGGGCAGGCGTCGGACAAGCCTCAAGGGAGGAAAGCGCGGGATGCACCAGGGCAGGCGGGGAAGGCTGGACGGCTATGGGGATTTGATTGTTGGCAGTCGAGCCGTACGTGGCAGCTGAGCCAGTGGAGCGTGCTGGATGTCGATGGGATGTGTAATGGTGTTGTAGCGATACCGCATTTTTTGCTCACGCATCGAAGCAGAAGGCCCGCTTGCGCAGCGCAGGGCAAAGCCGTCCCCTATCGATGCCAGTCGATGAAGAGCGGACGCACCGTGAGAGCAACAGGGTCTGATCATGCTGCGACGCGCTGTATCGGTGGGGCACGAATCGGTTGCCCGCGTGCGAAGGTCTCGATGATGAGCATCGCCGCACCGCAGTCGCGGCAGACGAAGAGGGGCTGAACGATGGCTGTGGGCTCATCGGGCGGCTGAGGCGCAGCCGCTTCGGGTACGACGTGCAGCAGCTCGCGCGCTCGTGCCAGATTGTTTCTGCGCCCGGCATTGGCGAGCAGCCCATAGTGACGAATGCGGTGAAAGCCGCCGGGCAGAACGTGCAACAGGAAACGGCGCATGAACTCGTTGGCACTGAGGGTCATCGTCTTGTAGCGCGTCTTGCCCTTGGTCCGGTAGTCCTTCCAGCGGAAGCTCACGCCACGTTCATCGAAGGCGACCAGCCGCCGGTTCGAGATCGCCACGCGGTGGGTGTAGCGCGATAGATAGGCCAGCACCGCGGCCGGACCGGCAAAGGGGCGTTTGGCATAGACCACCCATTCCGGTTCACGCAGGGCGGCGAGCCATTGAGCGAAGCGCGCTGCATCGGCGAGAGCGGCATTCTCACCGAAGAAGTGTAACTGCCCAGCGTAATGCGCCTTCGCCAGTTCCTCGAGGAACCGGCGTCGGAACAAGCGCGAGAGCACGCGCACCGGCAGGAAGAAACCCGGCCTGCAGGCCACCCAATGCTCGCCGTCTGGCGACAGACCGCCGCCGGGAACGATGCCGTGAACGTGGGGATGATGGGTGAGCGCCGAGCCCCAGGTGTGCAGCACCAGGGTCGCGCCGATCTGAGCCCCCAGATGCTTGGGGTCGGCGGCGATGGTGAGCAGCGTCTCGGCGGCGAGGTCGAACAACAAGCCGTAGATCAGAGCCTTGTTCTGGTAGGCGAGCTCGGCGATCGGCGCGGGCAGCGTGAAGACCACATGGTAGTACTCGACCGGCAGCAGATCGGCTTGACGCGCCTCGAGCCAGCGCCGCGCGGCACTCGCCTGGCACTTCGGGCAGTGCCGGTTGCGGCAGGAGTTGTAGGCGATCTGAACCTGCTCGCAGGCCTCGCAACGCAAGACATGTCCACCGAGCAGCGCGCTACGGCACTGCTCGATAGCCGACATCACCTTGAGCTGGCCCAAGCTCAAGTGCGCGGACTGAGCCTGCCGCCACGCCGGCCCGTGGACGCGGAAGATCTCCGCGAGCTCCAGGGCAGGACGCCCCACGCGAAGGTGCACTAGGCGGGCGGCATGGTCTCCAGAGGCGAGACGACTTCGCGCAGGATCTCGGTGGCGACGTGCGTATAGATCGAGGTGGTCTCGAGCCTATGGACTGCAGTCCATAGGCTCGACTATCTCCCGCGCCGGACTATGTCCTGTCGCGCCGTTCCCGGGGGGTATGAACGGATGCGTAAACGCAGGACATAGTCGGCGGTTCTACAGGCTCTTGAGGAAAGCGAGCAGCTTGTCGCCGGGCCGATACCGCCCCGGCTTGCCATTAGGCGGCGTGGTCTTGTCCAGGATGCGCTGCTTCATTTCGAGATCGGCATCCAGGTAGACCTGAGTGGTCTCGATCGACTCGTGACCGAGCCACAACGCAATGACAGCCTGCTCATTTCCTTGCTGCAGCAGATCCATCGCCGTCGTGTGGCGCAGCACATGAGGGCTGACCCGCTTCTGCTTTAGCGATGGGCAAACTTCGGCAGCCGCGATGACGTGCTTCGCCAACAGGTAATGCACGCCGTGCGAGCTCAGTCGGCCGCCGCGCGCGTTCGGGAACAACGGCTGATCCGGAGCGCGGAGTGGCTCTCTTAGCCAAGCAGCGAGGACAGCTTGGGTGTTCTTGCTCAGCGGTGTGCACCGCTCCTTGCGTCCCTTGCCTGTGACGCGCACATGTGCGCCAGTCCCTACGTGCAGATCCTCTTGCCGAAGGCCGGTCAGCTCCGATAGGCGTAGCCCGGTTTGCACCGCCAGCAGGATCAGTGCATGGTCCCGACGCCCTGACCAGGTTCGCTGATCCGGCGCAGCGAGCAACGCATCCGCCTCTTGTCGACTCAGGAACGGTATTAGCGCACGCTGGAAGCGCTTGGCTGGAATGGCTAGTACGCGCTGGATCTGCGCGGCATGCGTCGGCGCCTCGAACGCGACGTAGCGGAAGAACGAGTGAATCGCGGTCAGGCGCAAGTTGCGCGTTCTGGCCGTGACGGCGCGGGCCTTCTCCAAGTCATCGAGGAAGGCAACGAGCAAGGGTGCGTCGATGTCCTCCAGCGCGAGCGTTGAAGGGGCCTTGTGCAGGCGCGTTTGAATGAACCGCAGCAGCAGCCGGAACGTGTCGCGGTAAGAGGCAATCGTGTGCGCACTCGCGCGACGCTGCTGCATCAGTCGCTGCGTGAAGAAGCTCTCCAACAGTGCGGCGAAAGTCGGTTGCCTCTTCATGACGGCTCTCCCCAGCGTCGCTCGAGGCGCGCCATCGCCTGCGCCATTAACTCGGGACAACTGCTCAGGTACCAGTAGGTCCCTGTCACGTACACGTGGCCGAGGTAGGTCGAGAGCATCGGCAAGCGCCGAGCCGGGTCTTCGCCCGACTCGTACCATCGGGTGAGCGCTTCGACGGCAAAGCGGTGCCGGAAGTCGTGCAGCCTCGGGCCCCTGCTTGCGCCGGCCGCACGCAGGCCGGTGTGTCGTGATAGCGCGTAGAAGGCTCGGTGAACGCGGCCGATGTCCAAGCGCGTACCGCGGTTGGACACAAACACGTGGCCGCTGCCGCATTTGCCCACGAACGGCTCGCGACGCCGAAGATAGTCGGCTAGCACGGCACAGGTCGACGGATGAAGCGGCACCAGACGCGATCGACCGAGTTTGGCAGCGCGAATCGTCAGCACACCTTGATCGAGATCGACATCGTCAAGCTTCAGGTCGAGTGCCTCGGAGATACGTAGACCCGTGACGCTGAGCAAACCGAGAAGGCAGTGGAACACCCACGGCCGCAATGGCGTCGATGGCCATTTCGTCGGTAGCTTCAGCGCAGCATCCAACAAGCGCTGCACGTCCTGCTCGGTGTACAGGTAGGGCTTGGGCCGCGTCGATCGGTACGGCAGGAGTTCAACCGGTGGAATCTCGGTGCGCGGGTCGACGGCGCTGCGATAGCGAGCGAGGCCGCGCACAAAGCAGAGTCGGCGTGCCCGTTCGGCCGGCTGAACCGTCGTCGCTTGCTGGGTCCACTCGAGAGCGAGGCGTACCGTGATGTAGCTCGCCCGGCGTTGCTCCATGAAGCTGACAAACCGCGGCAGCACAAGACCGGCGTCGTGCATCTTGTAGCCCAAGCCTCGGCGCAGCGCCAGATACTCTTGCAGGGCCTCACGCAGCGTGTTCATCGCGCACCTCCTGGCCATGCCGGAGCGAGGGAACGAAGCGCACTGATATCCACTCGGGCGTAGATCGAGGTGGTCTGTGGGCTTCGATGACGAAGGACCTCGCCAATCTCGGTGAACGAGGCGCCGCGCTCAAGCATGCGAACGGCCAACGCATGGCGAAACTGATGCGAACCCGTGTGGGGTGCGTTGACTTTGGCTCGCCGGAGGGCGTAGCGCACGATCGAGCCGATGGCATACGAGCCGGGCACAAAACCGCGGATCGGCGCCATGGAGCGCAGGAACAGATGCCGGTCGGCGCTCGCAGGCCGTCCTCGTTCCAGATATGCAGCGATGGCCTCACCCACATCGGCAGGCATCGGCAAGAGGCATTCGCGCCCGCCCTTGCCGCGCACGCGCAGACAACCGGCGTCCCAGTCGCAGTCCTCCAGCTGTAGCGCGATGATCTCGTGAGCGCGAAGCCCGAGACGGGCCAAGAGCAGTAGCACGGCACGATCGCGCAGACCGAGCGAGGTTCGAAGATCGCAGCTATCGATCGCTCGCTGCGCGTGCTCGGGCGAAATCGCCCTTGGCAATTGCGGCGTGGTGGTCCAGGTAGCTACGGCAGGCACCGCGGCAACGAGTTCGGGAGCAACCTCGCCGCGGTATTGCGCGTAACGAAGCAACGACCGCATTGCGTTCACAACGCATTGGAGCGCCGGCGGGTGCATGCGCTTGGCTTGGCGCTGCACGAACTCGACCGGGTCGATCGGCCGTAGTGCGCGCAGATCGACCTCGCCAGTGCCGAAGCGCTGATGGAGAAACTGAAATGCGAACCTGCTGTAGGTCCCGATCGTTGCGGCAGCCAGCCCTTGGTGCTGCTGCAGGTGCTGCTTGAAGCCGACGACAAACACATCGGCAGGCATGGAGCCGACATCGGCGCTCCTGCAAACACCTCGGGCGCGCAAGAATTGCAGCACCTTGCTTACTTCTAATCGTTCTCGACACCGCGTCTCAGCGCGAATGGATCGATGTCGATGCCGACTGCGGCGCTGGTACTGCTCGATGTGAACTTCGCCGAGATCAGCCGCCGCCACGCGGCGCTTCGCGAGCCAACGGTCGAACGCCAGTGCATGCCGTGCCTTGACATGGACGACACTCGCCGCGTACTGCTGGTCGATCAGCGAAGCGACGAACGGGCCCAGATGGTCTGCCAGCGGACCAGCGGCGCGGGCGACGAGCGCCGCGGCGCTCTCATACGATCGTTCCATGATGTCCTCCTTGCGGGCGGAATTGCCCGGCAAGAAGGATCGCTATGTCCCGTTCGAATGGCGCCAAGGCGGTAGCCCAGCCAGTCCGGCGGACAACGGGACATAGTCCGGCGCGGGAGATAGTCGAGCTTCTTGTGCCCGAGCAGGACCTGGATCACGCGGATATCGACCTTCTGCTCGAGCAGGTGGGTGGCGAAGCAGTGGCGCAGCGTGTGCATCGACACGCGCTTGTCGATCCCGGCCGCCTTGGCAGCGGCATGCACCGCCCGGTTGAGCTGACGGGGGCTGAGCGATTCGATCGGATTGAGTCCGGGAAACAGCCAGCCGCCATCGAGCATCTTGCCCTGGGCACGCGCCACTCGCCACCAGGTGCGCAGGCGCTCGAGCAGCACCGGCGCGAGCATGGCGTAGCGGTCCTTGCGACCCTTGCCCTGCTCGATGCGCAGGATCATGCGCTGACTGTCGATGTCGCCGACCTTGAGCGCCACCACCTCGCTCGCGCGCAGTCCGGCGCCGTAGGCTACCGAGAGCGCGGTCTGGTGCTTCAAGTTGCCGGCCGCGCCAATCAAGCGGGCGACTTCCTCACGGCTCAACACCACCGGCAGCGTTTGCGGCACGCGCACCGGCCGCATCTTGTACAGCAATTCGCCGTGATCGAGCGTGACCTCGAAGAAGAACTTCAGCCCGGTAATGGCGGCGTTCAGTGACATCGGCGAGACGCCCTGGTCGACCAGGTACAGCTGATACCGGCGTAGCTCCTCGACGCTGGCCGTGTCAGGCGAGCGTCCCAGGTACGCCGCAAACCGGCGCACCGCACGAATGTACTGGCTCTGGGTCTTGTCGGTGAGCTTGCGCATGCGCATGTCGTCGATCATGCGCCGGCGCAACGGGCTGATGCGTTGGGTCGCTGATTCCATGGCTCTACTCCTGTCGTGTTGCGAGGCCGATTGCCTCGTTCCACAACATAAACAGAACCACCTCTCAGTTATCTGCCACTGCCTTCTGCAGCCGATTACCGCGCGAGCGGTTTAGTCCTCTGGCCGGTACGGGTCCGTCAGTCCGGCAACGGGTACGATTCGGGGAAAGGAACTGTACGCGCCAGGTGTTCCTTCGACTAGGAACTGCCTGCCACCGGAAAGCCGGGCCCCCTTTTCGCCCCTTAGTACTCAATATCGAAGAAACGTGCCGTGCTCCTCAGTCGGGTGGCCCAACCCTAAGTGGCCCACTGGGAACGTGGGGGCGCGGGCGGCGTGCTGCTGTTGCGAACCGAATTGCTGATTCAGAGCCAGCCGACCGCGCGTCGCTACGAGAGCAACCAGCCTCCGTCAACATCGATCGTAGTGCCGGTAACGAAATCGTTCTGCACCAGGAACACGATGCCTTGCGCCACTTCCTCGGGCTTGCCTGCGCGGGGGATCAGGTTCTTTGCCGTCATGTTCCTGTAAAGCGTTTCGCGCTCGGCACCTTTGAGCACCACAATCGGCGTATCGATGGAACCCGGCGAAACTACGTTGATGCGCCGTGGCGCGATCTCGGGCGCCACCGCGCGCACCAGGGCTTCCACGGACGCGCCGACTGAAGACAGCGAAACTTGGCCAGGCTTGCACTTGCGCGCCGGTGCTCCGCTGACCAGCACGATCGTGCCGTCGCGGCTCAGGTGATGCGCGCCATAGCGCACCACATTCGCATAGCCCCAAAGCTTGTGGAACGATGCCTGGTAGCCGTCCATGTCCATTTCCAGAAACGGCCCGATTGCGCGTGGTCCACCGGTCGCTGCACTG
>Ga0207671_10006672_pt1 | contig 10228 bp, 9 predicted proteins | sample KBSC24metaG_FD_184352 | JGI IMG/M metagenome (GOLD analysis project Ga0207671, IMG submission 184352) | Corn rhizosphere microbial communities from Kellogg Biological Station, Michigan, USA - KBS C2-4 metaG (SPAdes) (version 2) | ecosystem: Host-associated > Plants > Roots > Rhizosphere > Soil... | reverse complement strand
AAATTTAGTATCCCAATATTTTCTATATTGATCTACCCAATCTGTTACTTCATTTAATTTTTCGAGTTGAGCTTCGCAATATCTTTCCCTTCCTTGTTGTTTGATCACAATAAGACCACATTCATTAAGGAATTGTACGTGCAATGAAACTGCTTGCCGGGTAATAGCAAACTCCTTGGCAATGGCATTGACGTTGAGTGATTTCCGGGCCAGCATTCCTATAATTTGCCTGCGGGTAGGATCTGCTATTGCCTGAAAGACGTCTCTTGTTTGTGTCATAATGCGCAAGTAATTTCTTGCAAATATATGCGCAAGCTTTAACTTGCGCAAATTTATTTTAACTATGCCTATAAAAAATGGACCTATTATCGTTTTCGGGCTTTGAGACAATACACTATACAGGAATTTGTTCCTTTTTCTAAAACGATTGTTTAACGATAATTTTCGAGGATCATTCCGCGAAGACTTTTAACAGGCCTTCATGGCTGTAATGATAGTAAGTTTCAGATGCAATAAACTACTGCCTGCCGACCTTCATTTGGGCGTACCGTACCCAGGAATTCACAGGCCTCAACAAATGGTATCAGGGCAACACGGCTCTGCTTACCTTTTTGGAGAACGATTGGAAGAGGTATGGTGGAATCATATACCGATTTGCTTGCATGACCTCTCTCCGATTGTCTATGAAAAACGCAAATCTTGGATCGATATATATAAGATCAACGGCAAATAGGATTTGATTTTTGCTAGAGGAGAATGATTTTAAATCATATATGTAATTAATTACGAATGCATAATTGAAATTCATGATTAACAATTTTGTAAATACTTCACATTTTTGTACATTTACCCAAAGCCGGAAAAATGACACTAACGAATTGTGCTACGGAAGAAAATCATGAGGCTGTAATCGAGCCGATTACAGCCAAAGACCTTAAAATAGTAAAAAAAAGTAAAGACCGGTTTGCTTTTGACTGGAGCATATATAAAGATCAGGAAGTGTATAAATTGAGGCTGAAAACGAGCGATCTTATTTTGGGATTGATGTGCTTGATTGATCATGCTGATCCTGAAACTAATGCCATAGAAATCGAGTTATTGGAGGTGAGCACGGAGAATACGCGATCAACCAAAAAATGGGATAGAATAGGATGCTGTCTGATCGCATATGCCTGTAGGGAATCGTTCAAGCGGGGGCATGGGGGGCATGTCTTTTTAACCCCTAAATCCTACCTGCTAGAAGTTTATCCTCAGAAATACGGCTTCATCCATGTGCCGATGACGTCACTTGCCCGACCGCTAGGGTTTATGGTCGCTTTTGATGAAATTTCCAGAAAATTGATCAAAAAGTATCTGGATTGACTATTTTACCAGTTGTAGAATTAATAAAATCGGATTGTATGAAATCGTTAAAAGACATTGAAAAGGAACTTACTCCTGAAGAAATTGCAGAATCTTATGTTTTCCCTGGGGCCAAGGATAAGAAGGATCGAAAAGAAATACTGGATGTATACCGGGATTACAGGAAAAAAATTTCCAGTAAGCAATCTGCTAAAAACAAACTTATCGCGGAGTTGCTGCAATTGAAATTCCTTATAGAAGACTATGTAACTACAGACAACTATAATGCTATATATCATTTTGGTTACTTCTTGAAAGAGTATATTTCAAGGATAGAAAAAAACAATAAAGAATTTGCAGGGGAAATTGATGTTGCCCCTACAGAGCTTAGTCAGGTTATTAACAAACATAGGCGTCCCACAGAAAAACTTATTTACAGATTAGAGTTGCATTCTAATAGGAACTTTCCTGCACTACTATGGTTTAAAGTATTGGAAAAAGAAAGGGCCTATGAATTAACACATGATAAAAGAATTATTGATAGCGAAAAGAAGCATGTAAAGCAAAAACTTGAATTCTCTATTTAAACATAGTTGTCTAGTAGTGAGAGTATTGATTCTGCTATGGCGGAGTCAGAGCTTTGGAAAAGCCGGTTTCCCAAGAGACTGATAAGGTCTTCGGTAAAATAGTAACGCCCGAAGGATGGGTTGTAGTCCTCAAGGCGGAGTCTTCGAGGCTTGATGGGTATGGCTGCTTGGATATCGATTGGGAGGACCTTTCTGAGCAGTATCTTGGAAGGCATATATATTGTGTTGGATATTTTGGGCAAAATAGGTATAATAAGTGTCGGGAGCAGTGCGCATTGGGTCAACAGCCCTTGCTGATCAATTGTTGGTGTTTCCAATTGTTGATCACGGCGATATCAAACAAAGCAGCAAAGTTGTTTGAGATGTCAATCGTGTTTGATAGTGTTGCAACCGCGCTTGGCCGAGAGAGAGAAGGTCGCCGACCCCAAAGAGGGCGGACCGCCGGCCCCCCAAAAGAAAGAAGCCGTCTACTTTTATTAAGCAGACGGCCTCTTTTTAATACAGCAAATGTCTTTATTGCTTGCGCGTATTCTGTCTTCTTTGTTTGTAATTGATACCTGTCTGGCGGCCATTGCCGGCGGGGCTGCCTACGCGGTCCATGGCGCAACGGAAACCGATGGTGCTGTTGCTCTGGTCTTCTTCCAGGAAGCGGCGGGTGCCGGGGCTGAGCCAGTAGGCGCGGTCATTCCAGCTGCCGCCTTTGACGACGCGGGATTTGTTGCTGACCAGGGTGGTCTTGCCGTAACCGTAGGCGATGCCGGAGATGGTGGAGTCACCGTCAAGATAGTTGATCACGTCGCCTTTCTGGTAGTTGCGGCGTTTGATACTCTCGGAGTCGGTGACAAAACGTGTCTTGATACGACCGAGGCTATCTCTTTCAGCCTTGCCTTCTTTACCGTAGTCTACGGTTTCGAATTTATTACCACGGAAAGGAGCTACGTCGTCGGCGTCCTGGCCTGTCATAGGTCTGTACACGTCACCAACCCACTCCGATACGTTGCCTGACATATTATATATACCAAAGCCATTGGGGAAGAAAGAGTTGACGGGGGCAGTGTAAACGGCGTTGTCATTCAGACCACCGGCGACACCCATGTTATCACCCGAACCTCTTTTGAAGTTGGCCATGAAGGTACCCTGCCAGCTGCCGTGACGCGTGTCGCGCAGGCCGTTGACGTTGTTGCTCCAGGAATATACTTGTTTGTTGGCGATGAGCTCTTCACCACGATTTTTATCATTCTTGCCGGGCAGGGGGTTCTGGTTGATATAACCCAGTGCGGCATATTCCCATTCTGCTTCTGTCGGGAGGCGATAGTTAGGCAGCAGGATACCGTCCTCAAAGGTGACCTGTGTACGGGGAGTCCCGTTGGGGTTCTTGAGGGGGTTGCTCTTGGATCTTGCCTTTTTATCGGGGGTAGCCTGGAATTCACCCATCAGGTAAGCCTTGGTGTTGAAGTTCTCCTGGCCCAGACCGGTGAGGTTCTTAACGGAGTTGGCGTTGATATAGCCGCGGTCGATGAGCGCTTTTTCGTTGACCCTGTCGGATCTCCACAGACAGAAGTCGTGGGCTTGTTTCCATGTGACGCCTACTACGGGGTAGTAGTTATAGGAAGGGTGACGGAAGTAGTATTCTACCATCGGCTCGTTGTAGGCCAGTTCGCTGCGCCAGCAGAGGGTGTCCGGAAGGGCGCCTTCGCGTACGGCTTTGTATTCGTCGGCGTCAAATACGTTGTTGAGCCAGTAGAGATATTCCCGGTAGTGGATGTTGGCCACTTCTGTCTGGTCGATATAGAAGGAGTTGACGGTGACCCGACGCGGAACGTTGTTCCAGTCGCGCATAACGTCTTCCTGGGTAGCGCCCATGGTAAAGGTGCCGCCCTGGACGAATACCAGGCCCGGACCGGTACGCTGCTCTTTTTCTTTGGAAACCTGGAAACCACCCATCTTGGAATCGTTGTAATTCCATCCTGTTGCACTGGACTGCTCCGGCTTCTTATGACAGGAGGAGGCAATGAGGGATACGGTGGATGCCAGGATTGCTAGGTTTTTCAGATTCATAGTTGACGCTTTTTGCCGTAATTTTTTATTCGTGACGGGCGTATGCCCCCAAATTTTTCCGGACGGGCGAGAAAGCCCGACGGGTGATAAAGAGAAAAAACGCTTCTTTTGTGCTCTTTATTGTATCAAAATACGGGCCTTAGTTATCCACAGTTGCCCGGGGATGCGAAGATAACGTGTAATGACGTAATTTTGCCGTCTGGCGGCGGGATTCTTCCCGAAATGGGAATTGTCCGGGGGCAGGCGCTGGCGGGCATGGGAGTTTCGCGGACCGGGGGAGAGGGATAACCGGCACGGACTTTGGTTAATGGGCGGTGAAAGAAACAATAAAATTCGCCGTAATCCGTTGGAGGAGAGTTACTGGCGCCACCAGCCTAAGGGTCTGATCTGGTAAGGACTAAATAATTAATAATCATTAAGTTATCTGCCTATTTAGCAAATCTACTTTTTTTTGGAGAGGTCCTCTTTTACAGGAATATTTCCATGGAGACCATCCGGTACGCAAAAAAACCAGGTATGCCGGGGAAACCAAATCGTCAAAATTTGCGTGTCTATACGCGCCTCAGGGTGCAAGCGCGAATGATGACCCACGGGGAGAAATCCGTGGATCGTAAAAGTTGCGATTTCCTTTTTTAAAGAAAATTAAACAAGCTCATGAAAAGATTTTACCAGGGATTAGCTGCTTTATTACTATTAGGGTGGGCAGGTACTGAGGAGGTGATGGCACAGGCTAACAGCATTAATGTTACAACGACGGCAGTTCCTTTTCTTCGGATATCTCCGGATGCCCGCGCGGGGGGGATGGGGGATCTGGGATTAACCACTTCTCCGGATGCGTCTTCATCTTTTTACAATCTTTCGAAGACCCCTTTTGCTAAAAAGGACATCGGCATCGGATTGACGTATACTCCATGGTTGAAAGACCTGGGTCTTAACGACGTTTACCTGCTGGCTGCCTCCGGCTATAAGAAGCTGGATGAGTTCTCGGCCTTGTCGGCGGGCATCCGCTATTTCAGCCTGGGTAACATCCAGTTCGAAGACTTTAATGGCAACGCCCTGGGTGAAGGCCACCCAAGGGAATTCAGCTTTGACCTCGGCTATTCGCGCAAACTCAGCGACAAGCTGGCTATCGCGCTGGCCGGCCGTTATATCTATTCCAATCTGGCTTCGGGCTATGCCGCCAGTGGCGCTACTTACCAGCCCGGCAAGACCTTTGCCGCCGACATCTCCTTATTCTATCATGGAGTGACGGACGAAAACGGCGGTTGGAACTTTGGCGCTGCCCTGACCAACCTGGGTGGTAAGATCGGTTATACCAATGCCGCCACAGAAAAAGATTATATCCCTGCCGACCTCGGTCTGGGCGCGAGCTATACCGCCGTCTTCAACGAGGATAACAAACTGATGGTCGGATTGGACATGCATAAATTGCTGGTCCCTGTTCCGCCAACCTATACAGGGGTTCAGTCAACGGACTCAGCGAACCTGGCCAACTATCACAGCAAGAGTTTTGTCGGCAGCTGGTTCAGCAGTTTCAGCGGGGAGAATCAGTTCAAAAGCCTGCAGTTCTCGCTGGGCGCCGAATATGCCTACCAGGATCAGTTCTTTTTCCGCGCCGGCTATTATTACGAAGACCCGACGAAGGGCGACCGTAAATATTTCAGCGTGGGCGTAGGACTGAAGTACAATGTGATGGGGCTGAATTTCTCTTACCTGGTGCCTTCCGGCAGCGGGACCAACCGCAATCCGCTGTCCAATACGCTGCGTTTCGGATTGACGTTCGATCTGGATAGTAATAATGATAATAGCTCGTCGGGCACTACGACGCCGTAGACGAACGCTCGCATAAATTACTTTGGGCCCGGGATCTCCCGGGCTTCTTTGTTTTTGTCCGGCCAAACCCGCACTTTTCTTACATTTGCCGGCTAAAACAAGAAGCGCGATGGCCTATCGAATCGGTTTTGGAGTCGACTTTCATCAGCTGGCCGAAGGGCGCGAACTCTGGCTGGGCGGAGTCCTCATCCCCCACACCAAGGGATCGCTGGGGCACAGTGATGCCGACGTCCTGCTGCATGCCATCTGTGATGCGCTGCTGGGGGCGCTGAACCTCGGGGACATCGGTCTGCATTTCCCCAATACGGACCCGGCCTATAAGGATATCGACAGCAAAATTTTATTGCAAAAGACCTATGAGCTGGTGCGGGCGAAGGGCTGGCGTGTCGTCAATATCGACAGCACGGTCTGCCTGGAGGCGCCGAAGATCATGAAGTATGCAGGGGCGATGCGCGGGGCGATGGCGGAAATTCTGGCTGTCGCGACGGACGATATTTCGATCAAGGCGACGACCACCGAGCAGATGGGGTTCGTCGGCCGCGGCGAGGGGCTGGTGGCGTATGCAACGGTGTTGTTGGAGCGCTCCGCGTGATTCACGAGCATAGCGAAGGGAACGGCCGAGGAGAGGCGAGGGACGAAGCCTCGACGAAGGACTGCCGGGCGGGGCGCGCGACGCGGATCGCTTTAAATTCCCTACTTTTGCGCCATGTCATCAAATATGAAGGTAAAGATCATTAATCATTCTCCTAATACACTGCCCGAGTATGCCACCGAGGGATCGGCAGGAATGGATATCCGGGCTCATCTCCCTGGTCCGCTGGTATTGAAGCCCCTCGAGCGCCAGTTGATCCCGACCGGACTTTTTATGGAACTTCCCCTGGGCTATGAAGCGCAGGTGCGGCCGCGCAGCGGGCTGGCCATCAAACAGGGGATCACCTGTCTGAACACGCCAGGCACCATCGACTCCGACTATCGTGGCGAGATCAAGGTGATTTTGATAAACCTTTCCCACGAGGAGCAGGTCCTGCATCCCGGGGACAGGATAGCGCAGATGGTGATCAGCCCGGTGGTGCAGATCGGCTGGGAGGCCGTGAAAGAGATAAATACTACGGTCCGCAATGCCGGTGGATTCGGCCATACGGGAAAGGTTTAAAAAACAATCCAATAGCATGTATAGATTTCTGGCTGCTGTCGCCCTCGCGGTATCATTGATAGGTGTGACGGCGACGGGCTGCCGCTCGACAAAGAAGATACAGAAAGTCATCAGTACGCCCCCCCATAAAGATACGACCGGCACTGCCGCCCGCGACGCGGCTGCACCTGTGCGTGACCTGCACGCGGACTCGATGCAGGTGATACGGCAAACCCTCGATCAGCTGGGTCGCAATCATGTCGACTTCAATACCTTTAGCGCCAAGCTGAAAGTGCGGTATGAGGGCGGGGATGGCAAGGACAACGAATTCAATGCGTTCATCCGTATACAGAAGGACAGTCTCATCTGGATATCCGTCAACGCGGTGCTGGGGTTTGAGGCTTTCAGGATGCTGATCACACCCGACAGCGTGAAGATACTGGACAGACTGAAGAAGGTGGCGCGTCTGCGCAGCGTATCCTTTTTACAGGAAGAGGTTCATCTGCCCGTCGACTTCAAGACCTTACAGGACCTGTTATTCGGAAATCCCATTTTTCTGGATACGGCGCATATCGTGTTTTATAAGAACGAGACCAAAGGGATATCCTTGTTCAGCGCCGGCACGATCTTTCGCAACTACCTGACATTGGGGCCGGATCATACGCCCCTGCACAGCAAGCTGGATGATACCGACCCGATGCGGTCCCGGACGGGGGATATCACCTACGGCGAATACGACTATTCCTCAACGGTGCCTTTCTCTACCTACCGTAAGGTGTCGGTGGCGGAAAAATCAAAGGTGGATGTGGAGATCAATTACAAACAGTTCAAGTTTAACGAATTTTTAAACTATCCTTTTTCAATTCCGAAAAATTATAAACGTCGGTAAGCGTTATATCCTTAAATTCGGGAATATGTTGAAAAAACTTCTTACGGGGATCTTACTGGTACTGGTCGTCGCCGGAAGGCTGGCGGCGCAGACCTCTTCGCAAAACAAGGCCGATCTGGAAAAGGAGCGGGCGGCCATCCAGAAAGAGATCGAAGACGTCAAGCGAACGCTCGATGAGACCCATAAGAACAAGCGGGAGACTCTCGCCCAGCTGAACCTGCTGCAGCGCCGGCTCAAGCTGCGCGAGTCCGCCATCCGCAATATCAACGCCCAGATAGACATGATCCAGGGCGACATGAACGCTTCGTGGCGCGATATCACCAAATTGCGTTCCGAGCTGGACACCCTCCGGATCCAGTATGCGCAAAGCATCGTGTTCGCCTATAAGAACCGCAGCAGCTACGACTTTCTCAACTTCATTTTTTCGGCCACCAGCTTCAACGACGCGATACGGCGCGTTCAATACCTCAAGTCCTACCGGGCCTACCGGGAGGAAAGGGCCGAGAATATCCGCAACACGCAGGACATGCTGAAGAGCAAGATCGACGGGCTCAAGGTGACGCGTCTGGAGAAGGACGAGGCGCTGAAGAAACAGAGTAAGGAGCGCAGCATGCTCGAAGACGAAAAGAAAGAAAAAGATGCGGTGGTCAATCAGCTGCAGTCGCGGGAGAAAGAGTTGAAAAAAGAAATGGCCGCCAAACAGAAACAGGATCTTCGTCTGGCCGGCGCTATCACGGCTGCCATCAAACGGGCCCGTGATCTCGCGATAAAAGAGGCGGCAAAGAAGAGCGCCGCGGACAAGGCAGCGGCTGAGAAGGCGGCGGCCGCGGCCAAGACTTCACGTCCTGCGACGGCAAGCGAAGAGCCGGCAGAGCCCGCAAAACTCAACACCGTCAAGGCATATAGTAAAACGGTCTTCACCAGTGACGAGGACCTGCACCTGTCCGGCAACTTCGAGAAACACAAACACGAGCTTCCGTGGCCGGTGTCAGGGACGGTTTCAATGGCCTTCGGTCCGCACGAATATATTAAAGGCATCTATCACAACAACCAGGGCGTCACGATAGATTGCGCTTCGGGCACCTCCGTGAAGGCTGTTTTTGACGGCGAAGTGCAGACCGTCTTCAATGTCGGCGACGTCCAGGCCATCATGGTCCGTCACGGGAAATATTTCACCACCTACAGCAACTTGGGTACCGTCTCTGTGTCCAAAGGCCAGCAGGTGAAGACCGGCCAGATCATCGGGCGGGTAGGAGATGCGGGGCAGCTGGAGTTTATTTTGTCGGATGAAAAGAATAAGATGTATGATCCGGAGACATGGCTGAGACGCTAGGAGTGGGCGAAAAGATATTGAAGCCGCGTTCGGGAAGCCGGGCGCGGTTTTCGTTTTTATGCGGCGGATAGGATTTCGACGGCCGCGTCAGCGCACCACTGCCTTCGTCAAAAACCTGTTGTAAAGCGCCTCGTACTGTGGCACGATATTGTGTATGTCGAAATTTTTCGCATGTGCATGGGCGTGAGCCTTGAATTTTTTCAGGGTGTCGTCGTCCTGGAGGATCTGGATGGCGTGATCGCTCATGCCGTGGATGTCGCCGATGTCGTCGAGGAAGCCGGTTTTTCCCTGGATGGCTATCTCGGGCAGTCCGCCGGCATTGGTGGAGATGACGGGTACGCCGGCAGCCATGGCTTCGAGAGCGGCCAGGCCGAAACTTTCGTATTCGGAGGTCAGCAGGAACAGGTCGGCGACGGCGAGTATCTCTTCCATTTGCTCCTGTTTGCCGACGAAACGGGTGTCGTCGTGGATGTCGAGTTCGCGGCAGAGGCTTTCCGCAGCGGAGCGTTCGGGGCCGTCACCGACAAAAAGCAGTTTGCTGGGGATCTTTTTGTGGACTATCTCGAAGATGCGGACGATATCCTGGACCCGCTTGACCTTGCGGAAGTTGGAGGCATGCATGAGGATGCGTTCGCCGTTGGGGGCGATGACTTTCCGAAAGGCGTCGATGGCTTTTTTATGAAAACGGCGGGTGTCGACAAAATTATAGATGACCTCTATTTCCTTTTCGATGGGGAAGGAGCTGTATGTCTCATCCCGTAGATTTTGCGAAACGGCTGTGATGGCATCGCTCTGGTTGATCGAGAATGCCACTACGGGTGCAAATGTTTTGTCGCGGCCGACAAGTGTGATGTCGGTGCCGTGCAGGGTCGTGATCACGGGGATATAGCGGCCGGTCTGGGCTTCGACGATCTTTTTTGCCAGATAGGCGGCCGAGGCATGGGGAATGGCATAGTGTACGTGGAGCAGATCGAGCTGATGGTTGTTGATGACATCGACCATCGTGCTGGAAAGAGCGGTCTCGTAGGGGGGGTAGTCGAAGAGGGGCCGGGGTC
>Ga0207671_10006670_pt1 | contig 10228 bp, 9 predicted proteins | sample KBSC24metaG_FD_184352 | JGI IMG/M metagenome (GOLD analysis project Ga0207671, IMG submission 184352) | Corn rhizosphere microbial communities from Kellogg Biological Station, Michigan, USA - KBS C2-4 metaG (SPAdes) (version 2) | ecosystem: Host-associated > Plants > Roots > Rhizosphere > Soil... | reverse complement strand
CAGCCCCTTGATCGGCGCCTCGGACTGATCGATCGGCGGGATCTCGACGATCTTGTCGGTCAACGCGTCCTCGTGGAAATTCTCGGGCTGCTGCTCGTTGGCCTTGCGCTCGGATTGTTCGAGCGCCTCGCGGCCCTTCGTGCCATGGGGTGATGCTTGGGTAGCAATGTCGGTCATGTCGATCTCCTGTGTGGCCGGTTCAGCGGGCCCTTTTGCTGCGCTTGCGCGAGGCGCTCGGCGGCTTCAAGGCCTTGGCCCAGAAGTCCATCACCTGCGCGGTCCCCGCGCCGGCGGCCTTGCTTGTTTCGCGCTTGGCGGCGGCGGCTACCTGCCCGCGGGCGCTGCCGATCGCGGAATTGGCCCCGCTGAGCCACATGCTCATGAAGGGGTTCTTATTCATCCAAGGATTCTTCATCGGGAGGGCCGGCCGTCAGTTCATGCGGATTTCGCCGGTCTCGCCCAGGCCCTTCGGCGTCTCGCCGCTGACCGCGGCCTTGGCCATCTTGAAGAGCTGGGTGAGCTTGTTTTCCTTCACGTCCCAGTAGTGGGCGTGACTGATGCGGACTTCGACCAGCGCCAGGTCCGGATCGTCGACGCCGCCGGGAAACCAGGCCTGCGCCATCTTCGACCACAAGGCGCGCCTCTTCGCCATGTCTTCACTGACGGACGCGATGCCGGAGACCGAGACATAACTGTCCTTGCCGGGATCGGCATAGCTGACGTTGACGTTCGCTTCGGACTTGAAGTCCTCCAGCGGATCCGCACGCCGCGACATGAAGAACCACAGCCGGTCGTCTTCGTCGACCTTGGCGTTCTGCGTCGTCATCGGGCGCGAATGCAGATGGCCGTTCGGATGCCGGGTCGTGAACATCGCGAATTTGATGTCCTTGATCAGATCCCACAACTGCACGCGGGAATTGGTTTCGTTGCTGATGCTGTCTTCGCTCATGTGGTGCTCCTGTCGACGCCATCGGGTGGACGGCCGGTGAGGCATTGAACCGAGAAGGCACCCGCAGCGATATCAGTCGCAGGCCCGCCGGCATGTAGGGGGTTGCCTGCGGCTCGCGCTCTCAGAGCTGGCCGCCGAGCAGCGAGGCCGCATGCTCCATCAGCTTCTCCGTCATGGGCCGCGCCTGCCAGGCCTCGAAGCTGACAGGACTTGCCATCGCCAGGTCCGCATCGAACACCGCGGCCTGCTGCTTCGCGAAGGCCGCGTCGAGCACGTTCAGGTTGGCCTCGTCGTTGAGGCGGAACGATCGCGGATCGAAGTTCGTCGAACCGACGGAAACCAGCAGCTGGTCGACCACCAGCACCTTGCAGTGGAACATCGTCGGCTGGTATTCGGCGATCAGCACGCCGGCGCGCAGCAGCGGCCCCCAGCGCGCCCGCGACGCGCGGCGCACGATGTCGCTGTCGATCTCCTTGCCGGGCGTGATGATGCGGATCTTCACGCCGCGCCGTGCGGCTTCGACGAGGGTGGCGACCGTCAAGTCGTCCGGCACGAAGTAGCTGCTGGACAGGTCGATCGAGCGCTGTGCCGCGGTCACCGCCATCAGATACATCAGGTGCATGCTCTCGCTGCCGCCGCTCGGCGAGCTGCCGAACATCTGCGCCGGCATGCCGCCCTGCGGCTGCAGCGCAGGAAAGTAGTCGGAGCCGTGCAGCACGCGCGTGGTTGCCTTGGTCCAGTTGTCGGTGAAGACCGCCTGCATCTGCGCCACCACCGGGCCCTCGACGCGGAAATGCGTATCGCGCCAGTGATCGGCGTCCTGCGCGGTGCCGCGCCATTTGTCCGCGATGCCGACGCCGCCGGTGAAGCCCAGCGCGCCATCGATCACCAGCAGCTTGCGATGCGTGCGGTTGTTGAGCCGCGGCAGCCGCGACCAGCGCGGCTCGTGATAGCGCTCGACTTCGACACCGGCGCGGCGCATCTCTTCGAGATAGCGCTCCTCGACCTTCGCGCTGCCGATCCAGTCGAGCAGCAGGTGCACCTTGACGCCAGCGCGGGCGCGCTCGCTCAAGGCATCGGCGAACTCGCGGCCGATCGATTCCGACCAGTAGATGTAGGTCTCGAAGTTGATCGTGCGTTTCGCCTGCCGGATGCCGGCGAGCATCGCGGCGAAGATGCGGTCGCCGTTGAGCAGCACCTCGACCTTGTTGCCGTCGAGGATCGGCGGGCCGAGCAGCAGGCTCATGTCGCGGCGGAACTGCGCGTCGTCGGTGGCGTAGAGCCGGCCCAGCGGGCGGTCGATCTTCTTCTCGCCGCTGCCGGCGTTGGCGGCGAGCAGCATCAGCACGGCACCGGCGATGAAGCTCGCGAGCGCAATCCAGATCGTCTTTCTGCTCTTCGCCATCAATCGGTCCGGAAAGGGCGGATCTCGCCGCCCTGGCGGTGGTCTTCGATGCGCTCGAATTCGGAGATCACCTGCGCGCCGAGCAGCAGCAAGCCGGCGGCGACCTCGAGGCTCAGCAGCACGACGATCGCGGTCGTCAACGACCCGTAGACGACGTTGACCTGCGACAAGGTCAGGTAGTACCAGCGCAGCACATGGCGCGTGATCTCCCACAGCACGGTGGCGGTCACGCCGCCGACCAGGGCATGCCGCAGCCGCAGCCGCCCGACCGGCATCACCAGGTACAGCGCGGTCAGCAGCAGCACTTCGCCGGCCACGCCGAGCAGGTAGAGCAGCGCGCCCGAGAGGCGTCCGAGCGACCAGTCCTGGCCGTTGAAATGGATGCTTTCGCTGCCGATCGCCTGTAGCGAGCCGGAGACCACGGTGACGATCAGCAGGCCGATCGCGAGGAAGAGGATGTAGCAGTACGGCATCAGCGCCGAGATCATGAAATGCCGCCGCCGCACCTCGACACGATGCAGGAAGATCACCGACATCGCGTTCTCCAGCACCGTGAACGCGAGCGAGCTGAAGAAGAGCATCGTCAGCAGCAGCACCCAGCCGAGCACGTCGCGATGATCGAGGAAATGCGCGAGCTCGCGCACCAGCGGCGCCGATTGGCCGGGCACCAGCCAATCGAGATAGCGGCCGACGGTGGCGAGCAGCTCGGCCTGGTCGATCACGCGCGACAGCGCGATGACGATCAGGATGAGCATCGGCACGATCGACAGCAGCGCGTAGTACGCAACCGCTCCGGCCAGCAGCAGGCCCTGGTTGGCGCGGAAGGCCTTCAGCGTCTGCAGCGCGAACGCGGCGGGCCGGCGCAGAACGGCGTGGATGCGGGGATCGATGATGCGCATGCCGGCTAATGTAGGCGCGGCCCGCGAAACGCGTGGGCGGCTGGCGGCTACGCCGCAGGGTCTTCGACCGTCAGGCGCTGCCAGCCGCGCCAGCGCCGGCCGGGCGCGAGCAGCGCCGGCTCGGTGATGCGGCCGGCCTCGACGCAGAGCATCTGCCGGTGACCCCCGGCGGGCATGTCGGCCATCGTCGCGCAGAGCTTGGCGCCGGGGTTCCAGACGACGGTATCGGTGAACGAGCGGCTTTGCGCGATCCGCAGGCTGCCATCGCGCTGCACCAGCCGCAGCCGGCCGGCAGGGCGCGGGTAGATGCGGTCGACTTCGCCTTCGATGGTCAGCGCCGATGGCGGCTGCGTCTTCGACGAGCCGTCGACACTGTCGTGATAGGCGCTGCCATCGAGGCCGTGCAGCCGGGCGTCGGCGATCGCCGCCACATGCAGGTAGCCGTGCAGTGCGGCGGTGAAGCTGAAGCCGCCGTCGCCGGGGTTGTCGATCGTCAGGATCATCTCCAGCTCCCCGGCGCGCAGCCGCAGGTCCAGGCGCGCGACGAAGGCATGCGGCCAGAGGGCGCGAGTCGCTTCGTCGTCGCGCAGGCGCAGCACGGCGCGCGCTTCGCCCGCGCTCTGCTTCGCCTGCGCCTGCTGCCAGGGCCGGTTGCGCGCAAAGCCGTGTTTCGGCAGCGGCCCGCGCCCGGCGAATTGCGGGAAGCAGACCGGCACGCCGCCGCGGATCGCCGCCTGGCCGTCGAACACCGCCTTCGGGCTCAGATAGAGCCGCTCGGCGCCGTCCGCGGTCTGCCACGACAGCAGGTGAGCGCCGTGCAGCGCGACCAGTGCGCGGTCGCCCGCAGGCAGGCGGAGGGACACGCAAGGCTGGCCATGCGCTTCGACGAGGCTGAGCGGGCTGGATGACGGGTTCATCGCCGCGATGATGCCTTCGCCGGCCAAAGTCCTCATCGGCGCGGGGGCAGCCCGCGCCGTTCGCCCAGAGTGAAGCCGAACGTCGCGCCCTCCCCCGGCGTGCTCTCGGCATGCACCTGCCCGCCGTGCCGCTGCACGATGCGCTGCACCAGCGCGAGGCCGACGCCGTTGCCTTCGAATTCGTCGTCGCGATGCAATCGCTCGAAGACGCCGAAGAGCTTGTCCGCGTTGGCCATGTCGAAGCCGATGCCGTTGTCGTGCACCCGGTACTCGAGCCCGCCCTCGCCTTCGAAGGCGCCGATGCGGATCAGCGCACGCTCGCGCGGCCGGCTGTACTTCAGCGCGTTCGACAGCAGGTTGATCCACACCTGCCGCAGCATCGCGAGATCGCCTTCGCCGTCCGGCAGCTCGCCCACCTCCCAGGTCACCGCACGCTCCGGCTGCATCGATTGCAGCTGGCGGATGACTTCCCGCACCAGGCCCTGCATCGGCACGCGGCGCTTGACCAGCGGCTGGCGGCTGAGCCGCGCGAAGGCCAGCAGGTCATCGATCAGCTGGCTCATCCTGCGCGCGCTGTCGCGGATGATGCCGACATAGCGCTGGCCTTCGCGGTCGAGGCGGGGCGCGAAGTCGCGCTGCAGCATCTGCGAGAAGCCTTCCATCGCGCGCAGCGGCGCGCGCAGGTCGTGCGAGACCGAATAGCTGAAGGCTTCGAGCTCCCGGTTCGCCGCTTCGAGTTCGATCGTGCGTTCGCGCACCCGCTCTTCGAGGCGCTGCGTCAGCTGGCGCAGTTCATCGTCCTTGCGGCGTTGTTCTGTCGTATCGCGGATCTGCACCATCGACAGGATCGGCTGCCCGTCCGCGCCACGCACCACCGCGCCGCTGTAGCTCAGCACGCGCTCCCAGCCCTGCTCGCGATGGCTCACCCTGAATTCCGCGTCGCGCAGGCTCTCGCCGCGCTGGATGCGCGGCACCGGCCAGTCGTCGCGCGCCACGAACTCGCCGGCCAGCGTATGCAGCTCGTAGACATCGAAGACCGGGCTCATCACGCGCTCGACGAACTCGTCGCCGCGCAAGCCGTGCAGGCGCAGCGCGCCAGCGTTCCACTGCAGCATGCGGCCATCGGGCGTCATCGTGATCAGGCCGTCTTCGAGATGATCGAACAAGGTCTGCAACTGCGCCTGGCTTTCGAACAAGGCCTGTTCCGCGGCCTTGCGCCGCGTGATGTCGGTGAGCGAGCCGTGCCAGTTGATGCTGCCGTCGCCGTCGAGCACCGGCATCGCATGGACCTCGAGCCAGATCTCGCCGCGCGTCGGCGTGGCGATGCGGAAATGCGCGAACCAGGGCTGCATGCGGCGTGCCGAGTCGGCCATCGTGCTGCCCAGCTGCTCGCGCGTCGCGCGCTCGATCCGTCGGCCCAGCAGCGAAGCATCCCGGCGCACCGCCTCCGCCGGCAGTTCGAACAAGGCCGCGATGCGCTCGCTGCCGTAGGGGACGCTGGTGCGGCCATCGGCGGTGCGGCGATAGGTGTGCACGATGCCGGGTGCCGTCTGCACGATGCGGTCGAGGCGCTCGCGCTCGTCGCGCAGCGCGGCCTCGGCGTGTTTCAGGTCGTCGATGTCGCCGCAGGTGCCGAACCAGCGTTGCAGGCGGCCATCTTCGCCGCGCATCGGGATCGCACGCAGCCTGAACCAGCGGTAGACGCCGTCTTGCCGCCGCAGGCGCAGCTGCAGCTCGCAATCGCGCGCGTCGCGCAGTGCGCTCTGCCACTCGGATCGCACCCGGGCGCTGTCCGCGGGATGCAGGCAGGCCATCCACGGCGGCGCAGCGTCGTCTTCGTCGTCGCCCGCGCCGGCATAGGCGCGCCAACGCGGGCTGCGGTAGTCGCAGCGGCCATCGGGCAGATTGGTCCAGACCGATTGCGGCAGCGCTTCGATCAAGGTCTCGAGGTGGCGCCGGCCGTCGCGCGCCTGCAGTTCGGCGCGCTTGCGCTCGGTGATGTCTTCGGCCACGCCGGTCAGCCGATAGGCTCGACCCTGGTCGTCGAACCAGCAACGGCCGCGGTCGCTGATCCAGCGCTGCGCGCCATCCGGGCGCACGATGCGGAAGTCGATCTGGTAGGACCGTCCCCGCGGATCGTCGCGCCAGCCGTCGAATGCGGTGATGACGGCCGGCCGATCCTCCTCATGCACCGCTTCGACCCAAAGACGGGGGTTGTCGTAGATCGCCTGTGCCGCGTGCCCCCAGATGCGCTCGAAGGCCGGGCTGACGTAGGACACCAGATCGACAGGCCCGAGTTCGACGACCCAGAAAACAAGGTCGAGGCTGTCGGCAATCTGCCGGAAGCGATCGATGCCGGCTCGCGCGGCCTGCTCGTCGCTCTGGCTGTCGGATGCGGCTGCTCGCACCGATCCTGCGCCGGACGGCGGCTCCTGCTCCATCATGGTCTACTCCGTTCTTCTTATCGCCGCTGGCTGCCGCGGCAGCCCCTTCGCTGCCGTCACAGCTGCTCCCAATCAACCGGCGAGATGATGTCACAAGCATGAACGACCGAGCGATGCAATCCCACGGATTCGGGAAATTGCAACACGCTGTGAACTCAAGTCCGTGCCGCGAGTGCCGACGCGGAAAACGGGCACAGTGGGCGCCCCGCCACTCGATGAAGGTGCATCCATGAGCACAGACGAAGCCCCGCGCCCGCCGCTGCCGCCGTTCACGCTGGAAACCGCCGCGCAGAAGGTGCGCATGGCCGAAGACGCCTGGAACACGCGAGACCCGCAGCGGGTCTCGCTGGCCTACACCCCCGACACCCGCTGGCGCAACCGCGCCGAGTTCCCGGTAGGCCGCGCTGCGGTGGTCGAATTCCTGACGCGCAAATGGCAGCGCGAGCTCGATTACCGGTTGATCAAGGAGCTGTGGGCGCATGACGGCCACCGCATCGCAGTGCGCTTCGCCTATGAATGGCACGACGACGCCGGCCAGTGGTTCCGCTCGTATGGCAACGAGAACTGGGAATTCGCGGCCAGCGGCCACATGCATTTGCGCTATGCCAGCATCAACGATCTGGCGATCGCCGAGGGCGAGCGTAAGTACCGCTGGCCGCTCGGCCGGCGGCCCGACGATCACCCGGGGCTGAGCGCGCTCGGGCTGTGATTGGCGGGGCGCTCAGAGCCGCTCCTTTCAAGGCCTGCGAACTGTGTGCGAGATCTTTTGGCCCGTCATGCTGGGAAGTCCGCTTGCGGCCCATTGCGGACAGTCGTTGTCCGCGTTCCGGTGCAGAGATCGGCTCGGCAAAGGCGGGGGCGGGCAGGCCGCCGCAGCGCTTCGGCGAGGCGGTCTCCGCTTCGCTCCGACTCCCCTGCGGCCAGGGCCAGAGGCCCTGGCCTTCGCCAGGCACGAACAGTCCACAGGACTGTTCGTGTCCGGGCTCAGTGCATCGTGCGACGCGACCCCGGGCCGAGCACCGCAGTGCAGTCGCAGCGAAGCGGAGACCGCCCCACCATGAGCCCCCGGCGGATACCGCCTGCCGCGCCCCACGGACCTTCGCGCAAGAACGCGAACAACGATCGTCCGCAATGGGCCGCAAGCAGACTCTGTCGCACGAACTCGGTGCAGCCCATCTGTTCGAAACTGCCTACCCCGGATACAAGGTGATCCCCCCATCCACCCGCAGCACCTGCCCATGAATGAACTTGCTGCGTGGCCCGGCCAGGAAGTCGACCGCATCGGCGATCTCTCCCGGCTCCGCATAGCGGTTCAGCGAACCGGGCGCTTCCATCATCGCCGGATCGACCGTGCGTGTCGCGACGAAGCGCGCGGTCTTCGTCGGCCCGGGGCTGACCGCGTTGGCGCGCACGCCGAACGGCTGCAGTTCCAGCGCCAGGCAGCGCGTGTAGTGCACCACGGCGGCCTTCAAGGTCGCGTAGACCGCGCCGTTCGAGCAGCCCATGTGCGCGGCCGCCGAGGCGATGTTGACCACCGCGCCCTGGCGCCGCTCCTTCATGCCGGCGCAGAAGGTCTGGCAGACGATCATCGTGCCGATCAGGTTGTTCGTCGTCAGCACCTGGATGTCTTCGAGCGGGATGTCGAGCACGTTGTTCGGGAAGGGCTTGCCGCCGGCCGCGCCGATGTCCCCGCCGGCGCAGTTGACGAGGATGTCGACGACGCCGAGCCGGGCCTCGATGTCCTTCTGCATCTGCAGCACCGCCGTGCGGTCGCCGATGTTGCCGGTGACCGCCGCGGTGCGCGTGCCGAAGCGTTCCATCGCCTTCGCGACCACGCCGAGATCCGCGGCCTCGCCGTATTGCGACGGCGCCGTCCAGCTCAGGTCGTGGATCACGACGTTCGCGCCCGATTCGGCCAGCCGCTCGGCGATCGCGCGGCCGAGGCCGCGTCCCGATCCGGTGACGAAGGCGGTCTTGCCATTCAAGTCTTGGGTCATGGTCGGGTTCTCCTGCTGCTCACTTCATCAGGCCGATGGCCTTCATGTTCGATGCGCTGCGCCGGATCATCTCGAGCTCATAGCGGATCAGCGTCTGGCCATCGGCCTGCAATTCCCACGGCGTGCGCCAATCGGCGTCGTCGGCGAGGCGGTTGCGCCTCGCGGCCTGCAGGCAGCGCGCCAGTTCGGGCGCCGTCGCCGGCGGATAGCCGGTCCACCAGTCAGGCGTGAAGAGCCGCACGTGGCGTGCCTCGAGCGCGCCGGGTTCGAGCGAGGCGGTCAATGTCCGGTGGTGTTCGGCGAGGACCGCCGCGAGCTCGCTGAACGGCACCGCGCCATCGCCGATCGCACAGCGCACCAGGCGGTAGCCTTCGTCGCTCCAGTGCGCACGATAGTCCTTGAAGTGCACGTGGCGCACCCTCGGCGCGACGCGGCGTGCGAAGTCCAGCGGCGCCTCGGCCACCGGGAAGGTGTTGCCGGTATCGAAGCACAGCCCGACATTCGGCCCGGCCTCTTCGCAGAAGGCGAGCAGCTCGCTGCTGCCGAAGTCCTGGTGGTTCTCGATCGCGACGGTCAGGCCGGCAGCCGCCGCATCGCGTGCGAACTCGTTCAGCTTCGCGCGTGTCGAGGCGACCAGCACCGGCCACTGCGCGCCCTTCGCGGCACGGTCGCCGCAGAGCACGGCCGTCAGCGGCGTGCGGATCAAGCTCGCGCCCAGCGCCCGGGCCGAGCGGATCGCATCGGCGTGCGGCTCCCACGGCAGGCCGTAGCTGATGATCGGCTGCATGCCCAGGCCGGCGAGGCGCTCGCGCAGCGCTTGCAGTTCGCCATCGGAAAGCGCGGTGAGCCAGGCGTTGTGCAGCTCGATCGAGCGCGCGCCGAGCTCCTCTGCAATGCCAATGAAGCCTTCGAGTCCGCGACCGTCGGGGTTGGCGCGCGGGCCGCCGCTGCCTTGCAGGCCGAGGTAGTAGGTCAGGCCGTAGGGGTTCAGTCCGGTTCGGAACATGCTGTCCTTTCAGCGCAGCCCGGCGTCGACGGTCAGGCACTGCTTGGTGATCGCGCGGCTGTCGTCCGACGCAAGAAAGAGCACCGCGGCCGCGACATGGGCCTCCTCCAGCCGAACATGCAATGCCTGCTTCGCCACCAGTGCGGCGGTGGTCTCGGGGGTATGCCACAGGCGCAGTTGTTTTTCGGTCATCACTGCGCCGGGGGCGACGGCATTGACGCGGATCTCGTCGCCGCCGAGCTCGACCGCGAGCGCACGCGTCAGCCCGACGATCGCGGCCTTCGCGGTGGTATAGCCGACCAGGCGCGGGGCGCCGGAGCGCCACGCGATCGACGAGAAATTGATGATCGCGCCGCCGCCCAGCTCGCGCATCTGCGGCCGCACCGCCTGGGCGGCGAAGAACGCGTGGCGCAGGTTCAGGTTCTGTGCACGATCCCAGTACTCGGGCGTCACGTCGTCGAGCTCGTGGCGCTCGTCGTTCGCGGCGTTGTTGACGAGCACGCCGATGGCCCCAAGCTCGAGGCGCACGGTCTCGATCGCGGCCCGCAGCGCGGCGATGTCGAGCAGGTCGCAGGGGAGGAAGCGCGGCGCATGCGCGGCACCGGCGAGCT
>Ga0207671_10006666_pt1 | contig 10235 bp, 4 predicted proteins | sample KBSC24metaG_FD_184352 | JGI IMG/M metagenome (GOLD analysis project Ga0207671, IMG submission 184352) | Corn rhizosphere microbial communities from Kellogg Biological Station, Michigan, USA - KBS C2-4 metaG (SPAdes) (version 2) | ecosystem: Host-associated > Plants > Roots > Rhizosphere > Soil... | reverse complement strand
ATCCGATGAATCTGGTTGTTGCGGGTATCCGCGAACAGCACATTGCCAGCATTGTCCGTTACCATGCCGGCCGGAGCGCAAAGTTGTGCACTCGCCGCTGGTCCACCATCGCCGGAGAATGCGCAAGAGCCATCACCCGCCACCGAGATGATGATCCCGTCTTGGCTGACTAGACGCACTCGGTTGTTGTCTGCATCGGCTATCAGCAAATTGCCGGCAGTATCGACTGCCATGCCGAGCACGTTCGACAATTGCGCACTGGTTGCCGGTCCGCCATCGCCCGAAAAGCCAAAAGTGCCGTTCCCGGCCACCGTGGCGATGATTCCGTCAGGCGAGATTCTGCGAATTCGAGAGTTGCCATTATCGGCTACATACACGTTGCCCGTTTTGTCCACAGTAATGCCCGGCGGCAAATTGGAAATGTATAGGCGATCGATATTTGTGCTTCGCAGTTGGAGCTGCGCGCTAATGGCCGGCCCACCGTCTCCGGTGTAACCCACAAGCGAATTTCCCGCGATGCGGGTAACCATTCCGTTTTGATCTAGTTTGAAGACGCAGTTCAGAGCGATGAAATACGCGTTACCCGCCGTATCGACCGCTATTGCCTGTGGATACCCGATCGACAGATTGATTCCGGTGGCTGGCGTCGGCGGTGGCACTCCGCCCGCATATGTGGAAATCACGTACTGCTGGGCTTCGGCCAGGATAATCGTGCCCGAGAATAGGAAAACGAGCGATGCACGCGTAAGCCTCATCGAGCTATTCCTCTCGCTACCGCGATTATAACCGCACGAAACCGATAGCGACCTGCAGGTAATGTTGCGTTGAATACATCAAACTCAGTCGGGTGTCGTTTCGACGAGCCAGCCGCCAAAGCCGCGCGCATCACGGTCAAGGCCGCTTCATGAGATTTTTTTCTGACGAACCTTAAAGCAGGACATTCAGCCAATACTCATGGTTTTTTTTGCGGCTTCGTGCCTTTGGGTGAAACCCATTCACAAAAACTTGTAACCAAATCTCCCCTGTTTGCAACACCGATCCTCCAAAATCGTCTAACCCCATCTCCCCGCATGCCAAGCTGAACGCAGAAAGGAAGCCCAATCCTGATCAAAGGGCCCCTTTCCAGAGGAGCAACAAAATGGCAAGCGCAGCACAAGTGGCAGCAAACAGAGAAAACGCGAAGCGTCCCCGCACGCTCTCCGAAGAAACGAAGGAATCGCTAAGAACCCGAGCCCTGAAACACGGACTCACAAGCAAACGAGACGTCGACACCGTCCTAAAAGGCGAAGACAAACAGGAGTTCGAGACAATCCTGAACGCCCTCCTCAGCGAAGCGACGTTAGGCACCGCCCAGGAAATCCTGCTCATCAAAATGCAGGCCGAAAACTTCTGGAAATCACAACGGGCCGGCCGCATGGAAGCAGGCGCAATGGATACCAGTCTCTCAGTCGTGCAACTCATGGACAAAGTACCCATGGATCTCACCGAGGAAGGCTTCGGAGCAGCCCTCGCCATCGCCTATCGCGAACACTCCAATTGGTTCGACAAACTCCGCCGCTACTCCACCACCGCCGAAAGGAATTTCTTCCGGGTCACCCACGAATTGGCTATGATTCGCAAAGCCGGCCCACAAGAGCCAATCGGCCAGCCGGAAATCGGCCAGCCGCAAATTGGTTATGTTTCGCAAAACACCGAAATCGAAGAAATACCAGAGCCTACAACCAATCCAGCCCCCGAAATTGGCTGTGTTTCGCAGAAAGCCGCGCAACCCGAGCCAACCAGCCCATCTCCCGCGCAAATTCTCAAGCTCGAAACCATGTCCGAAGCCGAAGCGTTCGAGTTTTTAGACAAACTCACCGCCCCGCCGGCCACCGGCATCGCCACGAACAAGGCACGCTATTGATCCGAGGCCGCCGTCACATTCAGACTCGCCGCCGCGCTCGCCACACCTCCCACTTGCACCACCACAGGCTGTACGCCAAGCGGGCAATCCGGAGGAACAGTAAAGTTGATCTGCGTAACCCCAACCAGTCCCGGAGGAATACCGGCGAAGGCAACTGCCGCCTGAATCCCGCCAACCGTAACGGCCACGGGTTGCCGAGGCACCGGGAATCCACCAACCCCCGCGCCAATCGAGGGAGTTGCCCCGGTGGCCAACGACGGAGTAACATCGCCCTCTCCAGTGATGAAGGCGAGCAGAATCTGCCCTCTCTTCCCGGTCGAAAAAGGAACAAGGGCGCTGTCCTGTCCAACAAAAATTCCCGGCGCCGCAGCCGAAACAGGAAACGCATACGAGGCTACCTGTCCGTTATTGTTGACACCCAGGACCGCGGTTCCCAAGCCGGTTTCATACGGAATCTGGACATTGAGTTGGCCCGGCGAGACATAATACAACGGCGCGGCGATGCCATTCACCGTCACGGAAACCCCGCCCACCATCAGCGGCAACGGAAGCTGACTCGTCTGTTGCGTCGACGGCGACAGTTCCGATCCAAACACGCTCATCACCATGCCGGGAACAAACGCCGGACCGAACGAGGCCGCGTTCGCCACTCCCTTGATGACTGTCGTGGCCGAAGCGCCCACCACCAAAGTAACCGGCACATTGATGAATTGCGGAACGGTGTTCACCGATTCAATAGCGAGTATCGCGGAGTAGACGCCATGCGAGAGGCCTGCGGCCGAAGTCCGGACCTCCAACTGAGCCGATCCGCTGCCGGAAAGCGCGGAAACGGTCAACCATTTCGTTGTCCGATTGGCCGGCGAAATCGAGACCGTCCACTGCGGCGAGCCACTGGCAAAATTCAACGCGACCGTCGAAGTTCCACTCTCGGGAACGGTGATCGCCTCGGGCGAGACCGAGAACTTGGCCGTCGCGCCCGCCGCCGGAGCGAATGTCGCAGATACAGTTGCCGTCACGGTGCTGCCGAGTTCACTCACGCCGGTCAACTGGTAAGTCCTGCTTCTGGACGAGCCAAAGTCATTTCGGCAGATGGTCGCCTGCAGCATTCCAAACGGAGCCAGCCGCGTGGTCCCAAAAAGCTGTGGAATGCTATCGCTAAGATCGTCCACGCCGGAAACAAATTTCGTAAGCTCCACCAGGTATCCGCCTTGTTCCTGAAGTGTCAACTGGTGGGACCAAACGCACGCTGGATCGCCCTGCCCATTTTCCTGCACGTTCGCAGGAGTACGCAGAGTCATCGCCGGTATCAGAACGGGAATGGAAGAAGCCAGAAAACTGACGGTTATCTGCGTTGTCCACGTCTGGCCGCCGGCGTCCCTGCCTGTGAATCGAAAGATGCGATCCACCGGAGGAACGACAGTTCCCACCAGCGCTACCGAAACACTCCCTTTCGCCGGAATATCCGTGCTGGTGAAGAAACTCAAATTCTGGTTGACGCCGTTGACGGTAAATCCCGTCAGCGTGGTTGCGGTCCCCGCCTTCTCCATCAACGTCACGGTGTAAGCCCAGCCCGATACACTTTGATACACCGGATTCGGCGTCACCGATGGAATCACGAACGACCCGGAGGCAGGAAGATTGAGCGTAACCGCCGTCGATCCCGCCGACCCTTCGAAAACTCCGTCACCACTATAGAGTGCGGTTACCTTCCCGTTTCCGGCCGCGATCAGCATTGCGTTCGCAGCCAGCGTCGCCGTCCCACTGGCCGAATCCACGCGGACCACGCCAAGAGAAGTGTCGTTCGCGAGGAACGTGACGCTGCCGGTAGGTATGCCGCCAGTGGCAGTCACGGTGGCAGTCAACTGCACAGTATCAGTGAGGCTGAAGGCATTCGGATTCGCTGTAACAGTGGTCGTGCTCGAGGTTCCCGCCGCCCACTCCGTTACCAGGCGATACGCATCCACCGAGCCCAAGCCAGTCGTAAGATCGTAGCCCGGACCCGCGCTGAAACCCAGAAAGCCGTTCACGCAATCCGCGGTACCCTGCGCGCAGGAAACAATATTGTCCCCTGCCACAACGTCATGAAAAATATCGGGGGTCGATTGCGCCAGCCGATAGAGAGTCGGATTGATATTGCCAAGTCTCGATTGAGAACCCTTCGAAACCAGATACTGGTTCAGCAGCGCAACCATCCCTGCAAACACCGGAGTTCCCGCCGACGTCCCGCCGAAGATGCGCGAAACCCCGTTGCTGGTAGTCTCATAGCCATCGTGGTCGGCCGAAGCGGAGAACGCGATGTCGGGAGTGTCGCGGGCCTTGTCATCAGGAACGCCCGGCCCGGTCTGCCAAACTGGCTTCGGAAACAGGGAGCTGGGGCCGCCGCCCGTGGCATGCAAGCCGTTCCGCGCCACCGAATCATTCCAAGCCTTCTCCGGAATATAGGAGAGTGCGGAAGCGCCATTCGCCGTGTTGATGCTTGCCCAATACGCGCCGTCTGCCTCGTTGAATTCCGTGCCGCCCACCGCCGTGATCTCCGGAATGCTCGCCGGAAAGCTGACGGTCTGTCCTTTCGCCGCTTGCGGAGTGGGCGTACTGCGGTCGCAAGTCGCTGCCCCGGAATCGCCCGAGGAAGCAATCCAAGTGATACCCTGCGCGCTAGCCTGTTGAGCGACGGACCTCAACACGGTCGGTGCCGACGGCTCGCAATCGCCGTAACTAAAGGTCATCACCGGGGCCAGATTCTGATCCACCGCATACTGCGCGGAAGTGGTGACGCTTCTGGAATACACATAAATAATCATCGCGTTGCGAGCTACCGCGCCCGACCACTCGATGTCAAGATCGGCCTCCGGCAGGTCCCCGGCGCGCGTTCCAGGGCTTGGACCAAACAGGACCACCTGCGGATCGTTGGCCGGCAAATTGAATCGCCTGCGGAACGTTCGAATGTCCGTGAGATTGATAGCCGTTTGCCCGATCACCGCCAAGTTCTGCCCCGTGCCGTCGAACCCTGCGGCGTAGAGCGGAGCGATGCCATAGATCGTCGCGACATCGTCGGGCGCCAGGTAGTGCGAGCTTCCGCTATTGAAGTCCGGCGCGACACTCGCCTCAATGTTCATCGGCTTAAACCCGAAATCGTTCAAACCGTCGAACCCGCTCACCACGCCATCCAGAGCGGCCGGAATAGCCGGTTCCGTCGCATTCGCAAAGTGCGCTTCCCCGTTCACCCGGTAGCGGTGGATCTCCGTGTGAAATGCTCTCTGTGCCTGCCCCGCCTTGCCGCTGAAACTGATCCAGTGCCGGCCTCGCGCGACGTCGTTCACCTTCAGACCATAGGATTCCAACCACGAGACCACCTTCGCGACATCGTTGGCGCTCAGTCCGAATCGATCGCCGAATTGTTCAGGAGTGAGCCAGCGATGATAATCCGCGGAGGAATGGTTCTGCTGTTCCGCCAGGAAAATCTCGAGCGATGCAGCCGGCTTCAACAGCACCGTTGCATAGCTGATATCCATCGAGGGATCCACCGGCCCCTCGTCGTTCCCCGATTGCGCCTTGGGATGAACATGGCCCTTGAGAACAACCGTTCGGCGCAAGTCAACCGGCCCCGTGATTCGATCCTCAGCGGCTAAGAGCGTAGCCAAAAACAGTAGCGTGACAGCGCACGCGCGGAAAATTACCACAATTCCCCAATCCGGTGAAGCTTCACCAGATTCGTCGATCCCGAGCGTCCAATCGGCTGGCCCGCGACGAACACAACACTATCACCCTCCTTGAGCCATCCCCCTTCCAACAGGATGCGATCCATAATCTTGATCATCTCATCGGTTTCCGTCGGATCCGGCGACAACACCGGACGTATTCCATAAATTAAGGAGAGTTGCCGCGCCACCGCCGGACTCGCCGTAAACGCGAAGATCGGAACCGGCGGACGGTACCGCGACACCAGCCTCGCACTCCCGCCGCTCGACGTGAAAACGATGATCGCTTTCGCCCCTTGCATCTTCGCCGCCCGATAAGCCATGTCCGCGGCAATCTCCGTATAAGTCGGCGACCTCGGAGTAGGCGGCTCCGTGTAGCCGCGTCCTCGGATCGATTGCTCCGCCTCGGACGCGATACGCGACATCATCCGTGCCGCCTCCACCGGATACTTGCCGCTCGACGTCTCAGCCGACAGCATCACAGCGTCCGTTCCGTCGTAGATCGCATTGGCAATGTCGCTCACCTCGGCCCGCGTCGGGTAAGGATGGTCGATCATCGTCTCCAGCATCTGCGTCGCCGTGATCACAAATTTCCCATAATTCCGGGCCCGCTCGATAATCGACTTCTGGATAAAAGGCACTTTCTCCAGCGCCATTTCCACGCCCAAATCGCCGCGCGCCACCATAACTCCGTCCGATTCCACCAGAATCTCGTTCAGATTTTCCCAGCCTTCAGGCTTCTCGATTTTGGCGATCACCGGAACATGCGAATCCGACTCCTCGAGGAACAATCGTAACCGCAAAACGTCTTCCCGCCGGCGCACAAACGAAATCGCCACGAAATCGATCCCCATCTCGAGTCCGAATCGCAAATCGTCGCGGTCTTTCTTCGTCAGCGACGGCGTACTCACCTCGACGCCGGGCAGGTTGATACCCTTGCGGTCGCTGATCGGTCCGCCGGAGACCACCTCGCAGACCGCATCGGTAAGGGTCTTATCGACTACGCGCAATTCCACGCTGCCATCCGCCAACAGCACGCAGTTGCCTGCTTTTACGTCTTTTACGAAGTCCTTATAACTCGTCGACGCGCGTTGCGCCGTGCCCACCACTTGCTCCGTCGTAATCGAGAATCGCGATTTCGTTTCCAGTACACAGCCGCCATTCTCAAAAGCGCCCAGCCGTATCTTCGGCCCCTGGAGATCCATCAGCACGCCCGCGTGAATCCCCATCTCTTCCGCCACGCTCCGGACATTCTTCATGCGCCTCGAGTGATCGTCCTGCGTCCCATGCGAAGCGTTCAGCCGGAACACATCCACGCCGGCCTCTAGCAGGTGCCGGACTGCCTCCGGAGTGTCTGAAGCTGGACCTAACGTAGCGAGTATTTTTGTAGTGCGCATGAAACGTGCAATTTACAATTTTAACCTCGCCACTACGGCATAATAGTGGATCGACGCAACATGTCCCTCGTCCATACCATCATTCTCGCCATTGTTCAGGGACTCACCGAGTTCCTCCCCATCAGCAGTTCAGCCCATCTCGCGTTGGCGCCCTGGGTGCTCCGATGGCCCGATCCTGGTCTGTCCTTCGACATCGCTCTCCACTTCGGAACGCTGATCGCAATCCTTCTGTATTTCTGGCGCGATTGGGTTCAGGTCGTCGGCCAGGCGTTCGGCCTCAAGATCGGAACAGACGACCAGCTCAAGCGCAATCCCTCGCTTCTTTGGATGCTCGCCGTCGCCGCTATACCGATCGGTATCGCCGGCCTCGCGTTCAACGAACAGGCTGAGACAACCTGGCGCAATCCGTACGTCATCGGAGTCATGATGATCGTCATCGCCGCTTTCATGTGGCTCGCCGAGAAGGCCGGCCGGAGAACTCGCGACATGAGCCAGATCACGTTTTTCGACTCCATCGTCATCGGTCTTAGCCAAGCCCTCGCCGTCGTGCCCGGTACGTCGCGCAGCGGTGTCACCATCGCCGCCGGACTGTTCCGGAACCTCGACCGCGAGACCGCCGCCCGCTTCTCCTTTCTGCTCGCCACCCCCACAATCGCCGCCGCCGCCGCCAAAGCCTTCCTCGGTCTGCACAAAGCCGGTGGCCTTCCTCACGACGTCCGGGTTCAGTTTTTCATCGGCATGACCATTAGCGCTGTCGTGGGCTGCGGCATGATCGCCTTCCTCCTCAACTTCCTCCGCCGTCACAGTCTGAACTTCTTCATTTACTACCGCATTATTTTTGGCATAATGGTAATCGCTCTGGCTTATTTCTTTCCGCCGCAAGCGGGATGAAGGTATTAGGACCTACTCGACATTCACGGCTCAACGAGGGCCTCGCGGTTGTGTATCTGCTGCTCGGCCTTTGCTATGTCCTCTGTTTAGTCTCTTATCATCAGCAGGATCCATCGCTGAACACGGCTACGTCCGTAGTGCGTCCGCTCAATCTGATCGGCCGGGTCGGCGCGCACGTAGCCGACTTCAGCCTGCAGTCGTTGGGGCTTGCGGCGTTCGCCATCCCCGTTCTCCTCGTCATGCTTTCGTGGAAGTGGCTGCGCTCTGAACCGATCGAGTCGCAATTCATCAAAGTGATAGGCGCTTGCTCCCTGGTAGCAGCCGTCTGCACCGCGTTCTCGCTCGGCCCGCCCTGGCGTCCGTTTGCCGGCACGATCGCGCCCGGCGGACTCATCGGCGTGTTTATGGCCGATTACCTGACGTCGGAACTCAACGCCACCGGCGCAATCATCGCCACAGCCGCCGCCGGTATACTTTCGCTCTATCTCGTGTCCACGTTCTCTCTCGGTATGCTCGCCCGCTGGTTCTCCGGACCCATCAGCCGCTGGCAGGCATGGCGCGAACGCCGCCGAGTATTGAAGGCTCTGCGAGCCGAAACCAAAGCTCGTCTGAGGGAAGAAAGAAAGCTCGAAGCCCAGCGCATCGCCGCCGAGAAGGCTGCCCAAAAAACGGCCGCCAAAGCCCCGGAGCCCATCGTTCAGCCGCAAGCCGAGATCGTTCCACGCACCCGCCGCGCCGCGAATATTGCTCCCATACCAGAACCTGAACCGGTACACCCGACTCCACCTCCCGAACCGCCGCCACCGATTGAGGACATCCCGATTCGCACACTGGAGGACCTGGACCGCCGCGCCCCGAGTCCCGATGACGCGCCGCCGTTCGACCTCGCCCCCACCCCTGAAAGCGAGCCCGCATCCAAGCTCATCGAGCGCAAGCCTCCGCCGAAGAAAGCGCGCTCGCCCTTCCGCATTCCATCCACGACTCTATTGAATGAGCCCCCCGGCCGAAGCGCCTACGATAGCCAGGAGCTCAAGGATATCGCCGTCCGCATCAAAGTCAAACTGGAGGAATTCAATGTTCTCGGATCCGTCGTACAAATCAATCCCGGTCCCGTCGTCACCACCTTCGAATTCAAGCCCGAAGCCGGTATCAAGTACAGCCGCATCACGGCCCTCACGGAAGATCTCTGCCTCGGTCTCCAGGCCGAATCGGTCCTCATCGAGCGCATCCCCGGTAAGCCCACGGTCGGCATCGAAGTACCGAATACCAACCGCGAAGTAATCAGCCTGCGCGAGGTGCTCGAGTCGGAGGAGTTTCACAAATCCGCCTCCCCGCTCACCCTCTCCCTCGGCAAAGATGTTAACGGCCGCATCAAAGTCGCCGCCCTCGATTCCATGCCGCACCTCCTGATCGCCGGCTCCACTGGCTCGGGTAAAAGCGTCATGCTCAATACGCTCATCATGTCGGTCCTGTACAAATCGACACCCGACGATGTGCGCATGATCATGATCGACCCGAAGCGCGTTGAGCTGGGCATCTACGAAGGCGTCCCGCATCTCCTCACGCCCGTCATCACCGAGGCGCGCAAGGCAACGAACGCGCTGAAGAACGCCGTTTTCGAAATGGAGCGCCGCCTCAAACTGCTTGCCGCGCAAGGCGTCCGCAACATCGATCAATACAACAAGAAGATTCGCCTGTTGCAGCGCGCGCCCCGCACCCTTTTCGATGAGGACGAGGTCGAAACCGAAGACCTCCAGCCGCTTCCCTATATCCTGATCATCATCGACGAACTCGCCGACCTGATGATGCTCGAGCGCGCAAACGTCGAAGAAGCCGTCACGCGTCTCGCTCAAATGGCCCGTGCCGTCGGCATGCATCTCGTGCTGGCCACGCAGCGCCCGAGCGTCGACGTCATCACTGGTCTCATCAAAGCCAACTTTCCGGCCCGCATCAGCTTCCGCGTCGCCACTCGCGTCGACTCCCGAACCATCCTCGACGTAATGGGCTCGGAACACCTGCTCGGCAAAGGCGACATGCTACTGCTGCCGCCCGGATCTTCGCGTCTCGTGCGAGTCCACGGAGCGTATATCTCGGAAACCGAAATCAACGCCGTGGTCGACTTCTGGAAAGAACAAGCGCAGCCCGAATACGACAAGACCTTCCTGTTAGCGCCGCCCACCGAAGAGGACGATCCGGATGCAGAAGCCGAAGTCTTCGACGGCGAAGAAGATCCGATGTATCAGGACGCAGTCCGCTGCGTCATCGAGATGGGAAAGGCATCGACATCCACGCTGCAGCGCCGTCTGCGCCTCGGTTACGGACGCGCCGCGCGCATCCTGGACATGA
>Ga0207671_10006664_pt1 | contig 10237 bp, 12 predicted proteins | sample KBSC24metaG_FD_184352 | JGI IMG/M metagenome (GOLD analysis project Ga0207671, IMG submission 184352) | Corn rhizosphere microbial communities from Kellogg Biological Station, Michigan, USA - KBS C2-4 metaG (SPAdes) (version 2) | ecosystem: Host-associated > Plants > Roots > Rhizosphere > Soil... | reverse complement strand
TCAACTTTTCGGTCACTTTTGGCCAAAATCGGCAACTATCGGCAAAGAAAACCCCTGAAAATCAGGGGTCTCAAAAATATCATGCACCAATCGCGGGCAAAATGCCCGCCGGTTACTTTCCAATACAGAAAATGAAAATGCACGGTTTTAGGGCATTTGAGAAGATTTAGTGACAGATTAGTAACAAAAATATCTTTAAGTATATCTTACGGCTTATTGATCTGTCTTCTTTACTCAAAATATTTATCTTTTAAACCCGATTTATACCCATCCTTTCAATCATTTTATTTATTGAAATATAGATATTATTAATTTGTTCTTCAGTAATCGAGCCATGTTTAAACTCAACCTTTATCATGTGATCGTGAATCCATACCAGAGAATAGAATCCAGAAAATTGCTCATCAACAACTTCTAAAACATTATTTAGTATTTGTAGCCTAAACGCGTATATATTAAAATAGTATTCTCCGTCCCCTCTATATATCGCTACGTCAACATGGTTATAGCCTATTGGAGAAGAACTATCAGTAAACATTGTCGTCTCGGTGTTCCAGAAACCATCCCATTGTTTATCGATCTGCTTAGGAACTAAATGGTGATGAGAAATACAATTATAAATTCCTTCAACAGAAATAATGGAAAGATATCCTAGCTCAGTTGGTTGGTCGTTCCAAACAAGAGATTCAGTTACTACTCCTAAAACAGCTCCATAATCAGTTAAGGCTGGTCCTCCACTGAATCCACCTCTTGCCATTGTAGAAAGAACGAAATGAGGATGCCCTCCAGTATATTTATCCACAATAGCATTGATCTCTGCCTTTGATACTATCAATAAAGGTTCTTTTGCGAATGGGATAGGAGGATATCCAAATACCAATGCAGACGAAAGGATCAATTCATTACCTAACCAATCGTCCAGATGATCCCCTAAGGGAAGAATTGGAGCTTCAATATCGGGAATGACTAATGCCGCTACATCTATCTTCTCATCTGGATGCAAATAGGGGCCGAAAAATCGCTCTGTCTTTTGAGGGGTGTATTGCAAATTGACTCTAACAGCATCGGTAGTTCTAGTCTCGTCGATCTCAAAATACTGTCGCTGATAAATAGTAGTGCCTATTTCCTTTATTTTTTTACCTTCCACCACATGTCTAGCAGTAATAAAAATGCCATCTCCTATATGAAATGCGGATCCAATACCCTCGTTCCCATTGGTGCCGATCACAGAAATATAAGCAACGCCGGCAGCATAAGTATCATACAATATTCTAAAGGGATCGCTTGACTTAAGCTCCTTTCCTAAATGGTTTAAATCGTTCATAAATAAAACTTTTTAGTCCAAGCGATCATACAGAAAATATAAACGAACGGTTTTAAAGCGTTACAGCGATTTTAGTCCCAGATTAGTGACAAATTTTTCAGCTTGAGTGATATTCCTGAATAAAGGCTTCTACGGGAAGTACTTGTAGATCTCTTTTCGGCCCAGGACCCGGACCAATTCTATAGTTTCACTCTCAAAAATGAATCCGATCCGATATTCGCCCACTCTAATCCGGTAAGCATTTTTGAAGCCAGTCAATTTCTTACAAGATGACAATTCTGATAATTTCTTAGCGCGGGATAAATTATCAATCACCTTTCCGAGCTGGACCTGGATGGGAGCAGGGAGTTTTAAAGCATCTTTTTGAAAGGATTTCCGAATCTCGATGTTCACTTAGCCTGCTTTAATCTCCTGAGAAAGTCAGCCTTCTCTGTTTTGTTGAGCAAGGCGGTTTTTCTTCCTTTTTGCATGGCGTTAGCCAATGCAGCTTCTTCCTCTGCTTCAGAATAAAAACCGATATTAAGGCTGCTCAGGAATGCCCTGACCACCTTTTCCTGCTGCTTATTTTTGGGATTGATTATAAGTGACATAGCACAAATTTAAGATTTTTATTTTAGTCAACTAGATGTAATTTAAAAACTGACTATCAATTAGTTACAATCAAAAACATACATACACAACTGTTCATTAACTTTGTCACTCATTCTTAACCAGACCGCCAGTGAAATTCAATTACTTTAGATTACTGTTTAACCATCCATTACATGTCAAAACCAATAGACCGCGCCGTCCTCGAGGATATAATTAGTTACTATAACGAAGGAAATAACCTTGACTTCAAAGCCATTCAGTATAAAAAAGAGCAATTCCCGGATCTATTGAGAGATATTATCTCCATGGCGAATAGCTTTTCCAAAGATGACCGGTATATCATTATTGGGGTCAAGCTATACGCGGACGGCAGCCGATCGATCGATGGCATAACAGACGTACCAGGTGATGCAGCAATTTACCAACAACTGGTCCACGAAAATGTAGAGCCGGATCTAACCATAGACTATTTCCCCTTTATGCTGGAAGGAAAGCAACTGATGATTTTTCGGCTCACCGGTTGTGCAAATCCTCCCTTCCTAATGAAAAAGGATTATGCGACACTGAAGAAAGGAGATGGCTTTATCCGAAAAGGGTCACACCAAACCCGACTCACACGGGCTGATCTGGACAGAATATTTGCAGAAAAAATTTCACAATCGAATATTGTCGACCATGACATCTCCGTCATCTTCGACAAATCAAACCAGCCAACTCTTACAGTGAAATCGCTCAACAAATTTATGTTACCCTCTGAAGTGTACAAAGCGGAGATTATGGCTTTACTTGATTTGAAAGGTTCCGATGATTTTTCACCGGTGGAAAGTTCATCAATCAGAAAGATGTACGAACCGCAAACAGCTTACGAAAATATCAATATAGAAAAATTGCATATGGATCTTGTCCGTGCAGAGAAGGCCTACGAACTCGAAGACCATAATTGTAAATTCGGTGAGCTAGGCACTTGGTTAAACTTCATTCTCTACAACAATGGCTCAGACTATGTAAAAGATGCGTCCCTGGAAATAGCCATTCCCCAGATCCATGGAATAGAGTTCGCCACTAGATTATATTCCCATTCATACCATGCTCCTGCCTTTCCTAGCCCTCCTGAGCCGTCACCGGGTGAATATAGAGCCAAGTATCCCGCTGTTGGTACTCGGGATAATCAGTATATTTTGTTCCAAGACATTGGGGATGTTAAACGTTTCGTTCCCTATAAGGCATTTCGACTCGGGATTAGCCTTTTTTTGCCGGAGTCAATCGCTGGCCAGACATTGGTAATCACCAGTACTCTGTTTGGGCAGAATTTGGCAAGTCCCATTAAAAAGTATCTTACCCTGGAAATACAGCCAAAAGAGCAATCGTAGCAGCAACTCATGACAAAAAATCATTAAAAAAAGAATATAGAAAATGAAAACGCCCACGTGGGATGCTATTGCTGTGGCACTGAAGACAGCAAACGGCTATGGTATTCCGATACCTATTGTTTTGGCGGCTGTTACGCTGTATTTTTTTTGCGTCGCAGGATGAAATGGTCTGCGAGGCAGAGCTATTATATTGACATTTTGAAGAATCTAGGGATTTGGAAGAACAGTCTAGGCGACCGACTCGATTATTACCTGGAGCCTGGATCAATGTACCACCCTGACCCTAAAGGCGAACATTTTACGGGATTGGCGACGAAGGGACATGGAGCTTACCTAGCCATTAAGGACAAGATGCCGGAGGCCCGGCTCTTCCTCTCCGAGGCATCTATGAAGGTGCTGGATCACTTAGTCTCCGAGTATTGGAGTATCACGGAGATCGAAGTCAGTTCCACCGCCGAATATCTCGAACGTGCTTTTGAGGAAGTGAAAGCAGCATATGAAAAGCTACTTGCCCATGCGAAGAACGATCTCAAGCGCAGTCAGTATCTGGATATCGTCCAGGCCTTCAAATCAAAGTAAGATGGAATATCGCTAAAGGCAGAAACGCTTATCTCGCAGTGAAAAAAAGATGAATATGATGTTGGCTTCCAGTTTGTACCTTGGACCCAATTTTTACCACAACCTATTATTTGTAAGAAACTTCCATCGTATGAAATTACCTTTTACCATATTTTATTCCTGGCAATCTGATCTTGATGCAAAGTACAATCGAAATTTCATACTAGATGCATTGGAGAAGTCGGTCAAGGCGCTTGGTCGAGACGATTCTATTACCCTGGATGCCCTGGTCGACAGGGACACCATGGGACTACCCGGGAGTCCGTCCATCGTTGAATCAATCACCGCCAAAATCGCCAAGTCAGATTTGTTTATTGCCGATATCTCGATCATTAGCCCCAAGGGGAAACACCGTCCCACACCCAACCCAAACGTTCTATTTGAATTAGGGTATGCCTCTGCCATACTTGGATGGGAACGCATCATCCTTATACAAAATACCAGCTATGGTGGCCCTGAAGAACTACCTTTTGACCTCCGCGGCCGCCGAATATTAACCTACCAGGTCGACGAAGATACGAAGGCGGCCAAAAAACTAAAGCTCAAGGACGATCTAATCAGTACGTTCAAAAAAATATTGAGCTATGCCGATACACAGCTAGCGATCAAGGAACAGATCATCTGGTGGGGGGCCTGGGAAAAACGTACGAACAGCAGCACTCACGGTGGAACATTACATATCACCAGAGTCTCATCTGATGCCTTCTTTTTTAGGATTTCAATTTTTGACGGCGCGAGGTCTGGTAACGTTCATGGTCGGGCAAACATACTTACTCCGCATTCTGCTTATGGTCGGATAGCAACCTGGGATAATAAACAGTGCGAAATCAGTTTCCAGCGACATCTGCAGCATGACAACTGGCAGGTCACCATCGTTGAAGGGCAGCACTGCCACTCCTTCCACGGTATGGGGGCCTCCTTTTCAGGGACTTATCTACATTCTACCGAGTCGTCTGTCGACTGGGGCTATCTGAACGAGATTGACTTGAATGAACTGGAAAGAATGTGCGGACAATACTTATCTCGCATCCTAGCTAATTTCTCAATCGTCCAACAAGAAACCCTCCATGATGGGGAAATTTATACCATATTCACTTCTTTTGTCAAGGGTCTTTATCCGACGACCCGCACCATTATCGCATTGACCGATTCGGGAAAGGTGTGGTGTGCAGGTCTGGATCCAAAAGAGAACGTCGTCCGGTATTTCCATAACACCCCTGAAGAGACACGACCGGAGTTCATCGAAAAATGGCTAGAGCCATGCGCAGGAATGAAGATTGTCATCAACGATCCAGGGGAGCCGTATCCGAACTATTAATTTTTGCAGTTTGTGGTTCCATTGGAGCAATGAAGCCCGCCCTCACCCTTTTTTATGTCGCAGTTCGCCCGACACTTTTGTAATGGGTAAGGCAATCCCGACTTCAACGGCGATCACCGACAAGATTATTCCACTAAGCCTCCGCAAATCGATATTCTGCATAAGGCTGCTTATAAAAGGCATCTTTCATTTTTTTGCTCAATATGTCTGCAAGCTTAGAGTAATAATCAACAATGCTTTGCTTCGTTGCCAAGTCTACTTTTAGCATAGAAAACACGGTGGATGACAAATCGTTTACAATATCCTTTCCAAATAGCTCAACCATTATACCAAAAATACCGGTTGCTAATAGTTCATTGGGTATCTGTGTAGCTGCGATAAGGCACCTTACCCAATAGTCACGTTCCGTTTCCATAATGAGCGCCGCAGCATTGAGGCAATTGTAGGCTAATGTATACTGCCCATCATCCATGAAGATATAGCCGAGTTGTGACCAGGCATAATGATTTAACGGATGAAAATCTAAGCATTGAAATAAAATAGCCGCGTTCAATTCTTTAATTCCTTCCCTCAAATATGACATGGTTGCCTTGTGATCTACAACTTTGTTTTCGTGTCCGTTCTCGCTGAGCGTGGTACAAAGTTGACTCTTAAACGCGTAATATCCAGATGGCATTTTCCCCGTGGCAGCGACTTCTGTCAAATATCGCTCATAGTTCAGCCGAGCTTGCGTAAACTTTATCTGGTGGAAGTATGCATCCCCCAACAGTGCATACGTGAAAGGAATATGCCTTTTACCCTGGTCCAATTCTATTGACTTCAAATAAAAGGCCTCCGCAAGTTTAAAATGATTAGACAGAAATAAGACACCCGCCAACTCATGCCACCAATAATATCGCTCAAGGTACTGTCTATTCAGCCTTTTAGCCTCCATGTAATATTGTACGGCCTGGTACTTTTTGTCTCTATTGCGGCAATAGTTACCCAGGTTATAATAGAAAGTGGCTTTGAGAACAGGACCCACTGCTTTGTCAACTGCTTTTGAAAGATTTTTCTCGTATAATGGGAACAGCGATTCTCGTTGAAGGCAGGCAGCAATCAAGAGCTGGAAATCATTGAAGTTATGGTGCTCAAGTGACAAGTCTATCAGCGTTTGCAATTCATGAATCTGATTGGTGTCGATTGCGTTTGCCGCGAATGCCATTATTCCTTCGCCAGATTTGTGATATCCGTCGTACCGATGCAGCAGCAATGCTAACAGTTTTAAGGAGTTTGTTTGCTGGAAGCGCATGAATACAGACGACGTAATGTACATCAATTCAACCTCTGGTTGCTCTATTTCGCTATCAGAAAGATAAGGTCGGAGTAAAAACGAGAGATCTCCCGTCTTGGGAATATCGGCCATACGAACATCCTGGCCGTTCAATTTTATACGGGGTATTATTTCATTGTCGTCTTCCGTAAAATTTACTTCCATTTTGAACGGAATGGCCTTATCGCTGGGTTCAAAATGAGGTCTGAAATAAAAGTTACACCATCCCCTATATCGTTTGGCCAGCAGCTCCGCTAGTTCCCCGTTATGTTTGATTTGCAGGTTGACTTTATATGGTATGTCCATAGTAAAGGTTCTCTGTAGCTGTAAGAAGTAGTCTTTATTAATAATGTGTTCACTGCTTAGTCGAATGGTTATAGTCTTTTGAGACATTGGAATATCCAAGGTTTCTAAGAGAAAATTAGCCCAGATACCCCAGAACTGTTTCGTCGTGATGCTGTAGAACACCAGCAAGACCGGGATATCCAGTTGTTCAAAATATTCCAAATCTTCCACCGCTATTGATATCGCGATGGAGTCATTCTTTATTCGACCAGATTTGCCTTTCAATTGACAAATAAAGCTCTTGCCTGTTGCCAGTTCGTTATTGAAAATTTCTATGTGAATGTCTTTCCCATAATCCTTCACAAAATCATTCTTTACCCATTCTAGGGGAATAAGCTGTGAAAAATTGACCCGTGACTCCTCTTCGATTATATGTTGAAGATTGCGTTTCATAAATAAGCGTCAACACAATAGAATAATATCTACCCTAATATATGGCTTTTTTATGTCATCCAACATGAAGCTGTTGAAACGCTTAAATTGTCTTATTTTGCTACTGGACCTCCATGATCCTGTCAATCTTATCATTCAAGAGATTGCTTTTTTGCTCCAAACGCAGTAAATCACTGTGTGAGACTTGTTTCATTTGAGTCATTTATCTTCGAATTGTCTTTTTCCTCTATACCCTCAATGTCCATTAGATTTAAGCCATTTTACGTATTGGGCAATTCCGTCAAGGTCTGGATAAACTGTGCTTGCATTGACTCCGAACTTATCTAATAATCCTTTTATATCTTTTCTTACGCTTCTATGAATAAACACTCTTTGCAAATTACCATCGCCCGACCATGGCTCATTGGGTTCATTGTGTATTGTAAAATGCCCCTCTTGCGCAGTAATCCTGGTATCCCAATGATAAGGGATAAATCTTTTTACTTCGCTAATTTCAAATGGCTTTAATTGCTCCTGCAACTGAATTTTATTGTGTTTAATATCCAAAATATATAAGCAAGAATACTTGGTTTTATCTTCTTTACTAAAATCGAATTCAACTGCAAAATACAATGCCATTAAGGGATTGGCAGTCCAATCCAGTAAACGAGTAGGCAATCCATGATGTTGCCCAATAGTAAGTAGAGTAAGATCATCCTGCCCATGTTCCTTAATAAAAGGGTATGCCCTTTTACGAAATGAACTTAGTAGACGTTTTTCATCAGCCACTTTTAAAGGGTTACCATCAGGACCCATTATACGGCCTACGGAAGGTGTTAAGAAATAGGCTTCACTCTGAACTCCCCTATATATAAATTCGTTTCCTTTCCTCACAAACTCTTCAAAAAAACTATATCCATCTTTAAGCGATCCTATTACTAAAACAGGTTTAGGGTATTCCATGCAGTACCTTTTTTACTAAAAATAATATTTTACCTCTTAATGTTAAATTTCGCCACCAAAGTTCTATTCGGTTCAAGATATTTTACTTAAATCCACCCCCTCTTCCCTAAACAAGTGCTTTCTCACACCTTCCTGCTCTCTACCCACCCGGCCAGCATCCGCCGCTTAAGCGTCAACGGCATACATTGAACAAGAGGACTACGTCCTTCAATGTCAGCCACTTCTTCGCCGGATTGTCCTAAAGAGTCAGCCTGTAATAATTGCCATTTCAATACGAAACAAACTCGTCTCAATTCCCAATAGCCAATAGCCTTAGTTTACTGCGCCATCCCTGCAGTTGTTCTAATTGCAAAACTATATATAGGAGCTCTCCCAGCGCTTTCATTACTTGTTCTGATTCTTGTTAAGCTATATTCATCTATTTGTTCGTCACTACTACCTCTATAAATCAGATCGGAGTTCACGACTCCTTGATATAAAGAAACAGCGTCTTGAATTTGACGCAAAGAATAGAGGGTTCCATTTTGTCTCTTTGCCATGCAGCAAACAAGTTCTCTCCATGGATGCGCGTGCGCTGGATGAAAGTCGTTATAGTGCGGTTCGGATTTCCTAAGAGCGATACCTTCAACAGTATCTATTTTGACTATTGCACACCCAAACTGTTTTTCATTTATTGTTTCCCCACAACAATCAGTGGTGGTTTTAAGGTTTTTATCTATTCCATTATAAAAGAGGTAAAATGGTATACATCCAGATAAAGTTTGAAGATTTGAAAGTTTAGTCCACTGCTTCTTCCCGACCAAACGTTCATACTTTCCTCCTATCTTTAGAACTTTTGCCTGCAATGCATACCATAGAAACTCATTTTTTTCTGTTTCAACAAAAATGTCAATGTCGCCGCCATTAAGGTCTTCGTCAACGGCTGGATTTGACCATACTCCAAAATTATGATTCTGGCTATGGTGTCTCCGTATAACAGAAACAATGTCTCCTGTTATACCAATTTCACTTTTCTGGATTCCTTGCCTATGATTATGCACAATAGAATCCCAAACAGTCTCAGCAATCGATTCAAACAAATGGCATCTATTTGTTGCGTTAAGTCTATACATTTAACCAAAATTAACGACCAAATTCAAAAAATGAAATTCTCACTACCTAATCAAATCTACTCTATCAATCAAATGCTTCTTCCCGACCCGACTCGTCCTGACAATTCCTGCCTTTATCCATCTCCGTAACGTCTCCGCCCTTACATTCAGTACGAGGCATGCCTCAGAAACTGTCAAATACGGCTTGCTGGTTAATTCCTCCCAATTCGCCCGATTCTGCCTTAAATTCAATGGCTCAACCCGTATACGCTCCTTTGCAGCGCATATCTTCTTCTCGCGTTCGGTCTTTTTATAGCCTCGCTGGTTACAGGTATGGGAACAATAGCGTGTACGGATGGTCTTGGCTGTGAACTCCTGGCCGCAATACACACAACACTTCGTTATTCTGATATTACTACTCATAACATGGGTTTTATCGATTAATTTCTCGTGAATCAGGGTGCGTTTGGCAACGTTTAGCATACTTTGCGAGCGTTTCGCTGCTATAATCTCCCCCTCATGACTTGAAATTCCCCCAAAAACTCATCGTCGTCCCAGATTCGTAACAACTTTTTGGCCACTATGGGCAAAAGAAAGCCGAAGAAAGGCAAAAGAAAACCCCTGAAAATCAGGGGTCTCAAAAATATCGTGCACCAATCGCGGGCAGAATGCCCGCCAGTTACTTCCCAATACAAAACTTACTAAATATATAATCCAACCGATCCTCAGAAGTAATCTCCCCCGTTATCTCTCCCAGATAATGCAAGCAATGCCGGATATCCAACGCCAACAGATCCCCTGGCAGACGCTCATCCAATCCCTTATGTATCGCCGCCAGCGAACCCGCCACCTGTTGCAACGCATGATAATGCCTCGCATTCGTCACAATCGTCCCTTCCGTCTGCGTATGTCCTTGCAGCACCTGATCCACCA
>Ga0207671_10006661_pt1 | contig 10241 bp, 6 predicted proteins | sample KBSC24metaG_FD_184352 | JGI IMG/M metagenome (GOLD analysis project Ga0207671, IMG submission 184352) | Corn rhizosphere microbial communities from Kellogg Biological Station, Michigan, USA - KBS C2-4 metaG (SPAdes) (version 2) | ecosystem: Host-associated > Plants > Roots > Rhizosphere > Soil... | reverse complement strand
AATGAAACATTTTTTCCTTTACGCCTCGGCGCTTTTATTAACAATTACCCTGCTAACCAATTGCAAACAAAGCGGCAATACCAGCAAGCCGGGCGCTAAACAATCAACCAAGGCAGACTCGGCCAAAGGCGAAACGGAAGACACGCTAAGTGTGGTAAAATCAAGCTATCCTCCTTTGGATAAAAAGCTGTATGATTCCCTGCTAAAGTTCAACGCCCACGGCGATACCACCGGTAGATGGCCTGTTAAAAACACGCCTTATCCACTAAACGGGGCTATTTTGCCATTTAAACGCGTGGTAGCTTTTTACGGTAATTTATACTCCAAAAAAATGGGAATCCTTGGCGAATTGCCTCCTAATGAAATGCTGGCCAAATTAAAAGGCGAAGTAAAACATTGGGAAAAAGCCGATCCAAAAACACCGGTACAACCAGCCCTCCATTATATTGCCGTAGTAGCACAAGGCGATGGTGGTAAAGACGGAAAATTCCGTTACCGCATGCCATTTAAACAAATCGACAGCGTTTTGGTACTGGCCAAAAAAGCACATGCCATTGTATTTTTAGATGTGCAGGTAGCCTTAAGTAATATACGTGCCGAGCTGCCTCTGCTCGAAAAATACTTATCTATGCCACAGGTACATTTTGGTATGGATCCGGAATTTTCGATGAAAGACGGTACCCATCCGGGCAGAAAAATTGGCACTTATGATGCCGAGGATGTGAACTACGTATCAGGATACCTGGCTAATTTGGTTAAAAAGAATAATCTGCCTCCAAAAATCCTGGTAGTACACCGCTTTACTAAAAAAATGGTAACCAACTATAAGAACATTAAACTGCATAAAGAGGTTCAGCTGGTGATGGATATGGACGGATGGGGTGAACCTGATCTTAAAACAGGAACTTACCGTTACTTTATTAACCAGGAACCGGTACAGTTTACAGGCTTTAAATTGTTTTACAAAAACGACATCAAAAAAGCGCCTCATCATATGTTAACACCAGAGGAAGTTTTATCAAGATACAAACCGTACCCTATTTACATCCAGTATCAATAGGTCTAAGTTGTTAGTCTTTAGATAAAAGTCTTAAGTCAATTAATATTTATATTTTTTGACTTAAGGCTTTTTTATTTGAACAAGATTTTCAACTTTGGACTTTCGATTTAAGACTATGATAAAATGGGGAATAATAGGTTGCGGGCGCATTGCTCACAGGTTTATGCAGGGCCTTCAGGCGGTGCCCGATACCCAACTGGTGGCTTCATGGTCAAGAAGGGCTTCAACCGTTAATGCCTTTGTAGAACAATACGGAGGTATGGCCTGCACCAGTGTTGATGAGCTATTGGCCAATGATATCGATGCGGTTTATATTGCCACCCTGCCTGATAGTCATGCCGTTTATAGCATTGCCGCATTAAAGGCCGGTAAACATGTACTTTGTGAAAAACCGGTTACCGTAAACCTGGCCGAACTGGAACAGGTGCTTGCCGTAGCAAAAGATTGCGATTTGCTTTTTATGGAAGGCATGAAACCTGCCTTCTATCCTTTATATCTACGTTTAAAAGATCATCTTGCTCACGATCCTATCGGCCCGGCGGGTTATGTACGCGCGGGGTCATCCGTTGCCGATCTTTCTAAAGATCATCCTAATTTTAGTCTGGAGCTTGCTGGCGGCGGCTTGATGCAGATAGGTATATATGAAGCTTTTCTGGCGATAGACTGGCTTGGTGATCTACTGGATGTACAAGCCATGGGGCGCTTTGGCAGCACCGGCATAGATATGTTCACCATATTTCAAACGCTACATGTGGATGGCTATTCTCAATTATATGCCGGGTTCGATCTGCATGGCAAAGGTGATGCCCTGATAGCCGGGCCGCTGGGCCATATCACTATACACAAAAACTGGTGGAACCCCGCCCGTGCTACGATTGATTACCTGGATGGTCGTGTTGTTGAATTGCATGAACCCTTTACCGCGGGTGGTCTTAATTATGAAATAGCCCATTTTTGCGACCTGATCAAGGCGGGTAAAACAGAAAGCCCTGTCATCAACCATCATATGTCAAAACAAATGATCAACCTGATAGACAAGGCCCGCGCACAGATCGGGCTAAAGTTCCCATCTGAGTAATAATAGGAGACGCATGTGATGCGTCTCTACATTTCACTTTCGTAGAGGCACATTACATGTGTCTCCTGAATCACAATTTATTGGAATTAAGCACCGGGTTCTGGCTGGCGTTTACCTGGTAAGTGTAGATAGCGTTTTCATTATCAACCTCTACTATGCGGTATCCTTTATAATCTGTACCCCAGTTGCCTCCAATATGCGAATCAAAAAAGTGCGGGAATTTATCACCGGTATAACGAATGCCGTCGAGCAAATGATCATGCCCGTGAAAAGTGGCCTTTACATTTGGATAACCATGCAGCAGTTCCATAGTTTCGGGACAGTCTACAAAAAAATCATCTTTTTGCCATTTGAACGGGGCTATGTGCAGTATCACAAACACGATCTTCTTATCCTTGAATTTCTCTAATGAAGCTTTTATAAAAACATTATCCGGACAAACATAAGTACCTTTTGTATCGGCAGTATTGGCCAGTACAAAAGCGATGTCGCCAAATTCTACGGTATACTTATCTTCATAACCAAAGTTCTTTTGCCACAGGGCGGCATCGGCAAAATCATGGTTACCCGGAATGGTATGGTAAGGCATATTAAACTTATCAAGGTATTGAGTTTTGATCTCCGGCAGCAGATCAGGGCGGTTATGAACCAAATCACCATTAACGATCACCATGTCCAGGTGGTTTTTGGCATGGTCGGCATTGATCCATTTAACCATATTACCGGTGTTCAGCGCATAATCGGTATCCGGCTGCCCGTAATGAATATCAGATGCCAGGGCAAAGCGCAGTTTAAGCCTGCCTTTATTTTGGCGGTTGTACTCGTTATTAATGTTTGCAAAAGTATTAACAGCAGGCAGTAAGGTTAAGGCTGCTATACCGGCCAGTCCGGTACCAATAAATTCTCTGCGGGTGCTCATGTTTGTTTTTTTAGTAAAAATACGATGCAGGTGTTAAGTTAGAATTAAGGATGGAGAGGTAATAGAAATAAAAATCTCAAAATATTGTCATCCCGAGCTGAGCGAAGGATCCATTGTTCGACATGTATAGCTGAGAATAGATTTTTCACTACGTTCAAGAGACAGTTCTTCGCTCCGCTCAGAATGACGAATTTATTTCTTTCCATCTACCTCAAGCCCCTCCCCTTCAAATATTTGACCAATGCGGCTGGATGATCGGTTTGCAAACCGGAGAGCCCAATGGCTAGTGCCTTATCCCAATCTGCAGGCCCTTCGCCGGCACTTTGAATATCGGGCCAAACGGGAATGTGTTTCTCCTCCGCCAATTTCACCATCTCCGAGCTGTACTGTTTATAGCTGCCATCTAATATATCAGGCTGATATTTCGTGATAAAACCATCCATCGCGGCAACTGTTTTAACACTATCGGGCAAGCTCAGCATCAGCGGCATTTTGGGGGCAGCTTTACGCCAGCCGCTAAACTGCGGAGCGCTGTTGATGTAAACCAACACCTGTTTCTCCATACCATATTGTTTGATCATTTGATAAGCCAAAGCTGGGTCGGCAGCTTTAAAATCAAGGTAGATATTGATCTTGTTTTTGCATAACTGCAAGATCTGCTTAAATGTTGGGATACGGTAGATCTCTGTCGATGTACTATCCTTACTTTTTACCTGGAGCAATTCAAGCTCGTCTAAAGTAAGTTCTTTGAGCTGCCCCTGGCCATTGGTCATCCGGTTCACGCTGCCATCATGCATACTTACCAGTTCGCCATCTTTGGTTGTCCGCAGATCGATCTCTATATAGTCTGCTTCGTTTTTGATGGCTTCCTTGTAAGCAGCCAGTGTATTTTCCGGATAGATCACATGATCGCCCCGGTGCGCAGCAACTATGAATTTGTGTTTTGATGCGGGTGCCGGATTGGGCTGCCAGCTATCACTTGCTGCTAATAAAAGTAAGGCTGTTGTTAATATAGCTAAGCGCATTTTGTTTTTTATGGTTGATGATGAATGATTATTTACCCAAAACACTCTCCACAGCATCGCCAACTTCATGACCTGCCGACGCTTTAAAATCAAAACCCAGCAATTTTGCAATGGTTTGAGCCAATTGCTTATGATAAGTTGTTGCAGGTAATTTCATTTCGCCGCCAGCGGGCGTATCAGGGCCCAAAACAGCAAACCAGGTTTGTTCAGAACGCGGAGTTTCTTTACCATGATCGCGCCATTTGGTTAAAGGCACATCCCCCCTGCCATGATCACAGGTGATGATTAACGTGGTTTTATTTTTATACGCCGGATCGATTTGTACGTATTGCCACAGCTGTTTTATATAATCGTCCTCCTGGCGGGTACGGTCAAGGTAAAACTTGTAATTGCCCGCGTGTGCCAGATCATCCGGTTCATCAAAAGCAACGTATAAGGCCCGCGGCTTAAACTGTTGCATATAAGTTTTAGCAAACTCAAAAGTTAAAAAATCGATCCGGGTGGAATCGCCAAGAAAATGGGGAACCTCATCCAGCATTTCGTTCAAATGTTTTAAGCGGTCATTCATACCCGGGATATTCAGAGGCATATAACCCGAATTATTCAGGATACCCGAGCGTGGGGTATTCAGTATCTGCGTAAAACGTTCCCATGACGAAAAAGCTGCCACCTTATGCTGAAAACCTTTTTGTTTATTTAAAAACTCCAGCACATTCATATTGGTGTTGGTGATGGCCTCGTTGGTATTCATGCGCGGATCTGGGAAACCGGTAAATATCTCATTATAGCCAGGATACGAAAAATGGTATGGATTGGCCACCTCATCTTTACTACCTATATCTCGGTTACCATACAACTGGCCTTGCTGTACAACAGTCGACCAGAAAAACGGCATCAGCAGTTTGCGACGATCACCTGTGTTTGATGTCCAAAAGTTTTTACGAACAGCGTCTTTTTCGTTAGTTTCATTTGAATTGATCAGGGCCGAATCTGCTCCACGAAAAACCTCCTGCCACCGTAAACCATCAATGGTTACAATGATCACATTTTCTGTTTTATGTTGTTGCGCAAATAGTGCCGAAAGCGTGCCGGCAAGTAGCAATGTTAAAATTATTCTTTTCATAGATTTTTATTTTATTCAACAAAGGCCTCCCGGTATACCGGAAGGCCTTGTTACTGTTATTTAATATTCATAGTTATTTCAATATCCACATTGTAGCGTTGATATCATCGCTGCCGCCATATTGGCTGGTTAATGCTTTATTATAATTTACTGCATTAACAGTTCTTTCGGAAGTTGGATATTCAAAACGCAGTGGTATACGCGTACCATTACCAGTACCCGGGCCGGTAGTAAAAGTTGGCACCCCAGTACGACGATAAGTAAAGTATGATTCCAAACCTGAGTGGCGGAACAAGGCCAGATATTTTTGCTGTAATATTTGTTTAAGTCCTGTTGACCCGCCAGCGTATTTAACCGCGGCTTGAGCGTAATAATTAGCCCAGTTTACCGTAATAGGGTAAGTATCATAGCTCGACTGATCTGCAGGACCCTTTGTAGCACCCGGACGATAAAAATAAGCGGTGAATATGCCTGTACCTGTTGGAATGGCATAATACTGGAACGATGCCTGTATACCGTTAACATAATACGTTTCGGCATTGCCCGATGCCCAACCCAGGTTAATACCTTCGGCAATATTAAACATCAGTTCCGGGTAACCTATCTGTATACTCGGCTCGCCGGTATAGGTTGAGTAAAAGTGCTTACGGTTTATAAATGAGTAACGTTGCAATGTGGCATTATTATACATCACACCAAGATCAAGACCCGGATCGGCACCAATAAATGAGGCAAAATCAGTTGGGCTTTTTTTCAAGGTGTCAACACTATAGCGAGAAGGCTCGGCAGTTACAAATACCCTCGGGTCGTTAAACTGGGTAAGCAAGCCAACATAAGTTGCAGACATATTTTGTCTTGACCCGTTTTGTCCAAAGTTATCGGGATTTTGAGGATAATAGTTACTTGGCGCTACAAACTTGTATTGCAGGTTATCATCATTGCTGGTCATTAAAGGATACTGCGTTGGATTAGCAATGATATTGGCAAACTGAGTTTTAACATCAATGTCCGCAGTTTTTTTGCTTAAAGCAAGCAACAACCGTATCCTGAAAGCATTAACCGCTTTTTGCCATTTAGTCAAATCGTTACCATAGTAAATATCGTTTGATAAAGTAGCCCCAACACCAGTACCGCCTACTGTCGGATCTTTGATCAACTGGTTCAGATCGGCGTTCGCACTCTCTAACCAGGCCAGTGCCTGAGTCATTACCGCTTTTTGAGTGTCATAAGTTGGTGTAAGGTTATCCAGCCCTTTTAATGCGTCGGTCATTGGGATATCGCCCTCTTCCAAACTCATTTTACTGAAGAAATAGGCCCTGAAAAATTTACCTAATGCTTCATATGGGTTAACTGCAGCACCACCAGATGCGGCAGCTTGTTTCTCCATAACTAACACGTTTTTTAAGGAATTATAGTAGTTATCGCCTCCGCTGGCAAAACCATCATAACGGTTATTACCATAATAATCATAGTTATAGATGTAATACTGGCAATATATTTCGTCACTGGTTTGTGGCAGATCGGCCATTTTGTTTAATATACCATTAAATAACAGCGATGCCGGCACGGTGCTGGGCACGTTGTTATTCTTGGTCAGATCTTCAAAGCTCTTTTTACAGCCCGTTACTGCCAATACCATAAATACCGGCAGTAAGTAATTGATAAATATCTTTTTCATAATCATTTGATTTTTAATTAGAATGATACATTTAAGTTGACACCATAGCTACGTACTGTTGGCGACTGTAAAACAGTGCTTGAGGTAGCATAGTTGTATTGATCTAAATCCACATCCTTAAAGCGTTTGTCACCATAGAAATACAATAAGTTACGGCCATATACCGATACGGATGCTTTTCTGATGAATGATTTATCCAACCATGCTTTCGGGAAATCATAACCCAGTGTTACCTCGCGCAGTTTGGAGAATGTTTTGCTCATGAGGTTTGACTCATCAACATTGTAATACTTACTCACATAATCCTGTACCAAAGCGGTTTGTTTGTTAGGTGAATATTGCAACGCGGCGTAGTTTATTATTTTACCGCTTACTGGATCGTAATTGATAGATGTTCCGTTTGATACGGTTACACCTTCGCCCACGTAGCTGCCATTGTAACCTGCTTTACCAAAGTTTTGCCAGTCTTTGTAACGGGCATCGCCCAGGGCACCGGTGGCTGTTTCAATATTGGCACCACCACGCATGGTTTTGTTGTGCATGTAATCAATAATTACACCGCCAACAGATCCGTCAAACTGGAAACCCAGGTTAAAGTTTTTGTAACGGAATTTATTGGCAACACTCCATTGGTATTTGGCATTTTCGTTACCCAGGTACTGAGCAACAGGTAACACTAAAGGTTTACCAGCAGCATCATTAATGATCTGGCCTTGTGGGGTTCTTGCGAAGGCAGTACCATATAACTTATCGGTACGATCACCTTGTTTAAAGAACTGTTGATAGGTATTTTGTCCTGGAGGCAATTCCTCGTATACATCTTTAAAGGTTGATACGTTAACCAGAACATTCCAGCTAAAGCCACCTAAATTTTTGATCGGTGTACCTTCTATAGAAGCTTCATAACCGGTTTTTTTGGTTTTTAAAGCATTCAGATATAAAGTAGTGTAACCGGTAGCGGTTGAAATACTATTAGCTAATATCTGCGGACCATCAATGTATTGGAAAGCGGTAGCAGAAAGACCTAAACGGTTTTGTAAGAATTTAATATCAAAACCCTCTTCGTAATTGACACGGGTTGATGTTTTGATACCATTCTGGTACAGGAAGTCAGATGCCGAAGCTGCCGGCTGGCTGTTGTATGGTTTACTGGTTAAGTAAAAAGGATTAAGCTGATAGCTTGGGCCGTTGTAGGGTGAATTATAAGTACTGCCATAACCCAGCGGGTTCAGGAATAAAGGATTAGCGTTAGGGTTGCTGGTGGTTGTTGAACCTCCATATACCGAAATAGCATTAAATGGAGCAGGACCAATAGTTGGGCTCGAAGCATCAGCCTTAACTGTTGAATATGAAGCTCTCGCTTTTAAGAAGGAAACAATTTCCGGCAGTTTAACATAATCAGAGATTACCGTGGCTGCCGATAAGCTTGGATAATAATAGGTAGTTACGTTTTGAAATGCCGATGATTTATCAACACGACCGGTACTTGATAAAGTAGCATATTTACCAAAAGTAGCATCTAAAGAGTAATAACCACTCAATACGCGCTCCTGTGAACTAAAGCTGGTTGACTGTATCGCGTTTTTTGAGTTACTGAAAGAATACACTTCCGGTACGTTCAAATAATCTGTTGAAGTCCAGCTGGAGTTATAATTAAAACTACGCAAGTTTGAACCTACCACGCCCGATAAATTCAGAAATTTTTGAATAGTGTAGTTATAGTTCAACATTAACTCTGTGTTGTTATCAAACAGGTTACGGCGATCTTCGCGATAATCGCCCTGGTTACCTTCACGACCATAAGGGTGAGCCGAGAAAGGCAAATCTTCTGTACGTAAAATGTTATAGGTATCAATTTGCGAACGTAAAGTAGCGTTCAGGTTATCGTTGATCTTAAAGTTGCCGGATACATAACCATAAACATCATTTTTATAATGTCCCCTTGTCCATTTTTCTGTTAACAAGTAAGGGTTATGGTAACGGGTGTACTCGGCAAATACCGATTGAACACCTTCTTTACCAGGTTGCCAGATGGCTTTGATATCAGGTGCGTTAATGTTCCAGTCGGCACCAGTCCATACAGCTATGTTGTAAATAATACTGTTCGGACCATATTGTACGTCAGGGAAATTATCAGTTGACTGTCTGTTGAAATCAACGTTAGCTTCAAATTTCCAACGGCTGGTTGGCGTAAATGAAGCATAAAAGTTAGCATTGGCTATATCCAGATACTGGGACGGGATGTAGCTGGTTTGATGCTGTTGTGAAACCGAAAAACGGGTAACATACGTATCACCAACCGCACCTAATGAAATATTGTTATTGGTTTGATACCCTGTTTTCAAAAAGTTTTTCAGGTTATCCTTACCACGTGCCACCCATGGAGTTCCCTGACGTACGCCATTGATAACAGGGCTGTCATACTGTGGTATTAACTGACCGGCAAAATAAGGGCCCCAAACGTCGTAGTCACTATCCACACCACCTGGTGCACCACCTTTACCATCAACAAAGGTATAAAAAGTGTTTTCGCCCGGACCAAATGAGCTTTGTGTACGTGGGAACGCCAGGAAACCGGTATTCATCACTGTACTGCTGTTAATATCAACTGTTAATCCTTTTTTGTTCTTTTCACCTTTTTTTGTGGTGATCAGGATAGCGCCGTTTTGTGCACGGCTACCATATAACGCGGCTGCAGCAGGGCCTTTCAATACGGTATAGGTTTCAATATCATCAGGACTGATATTATATGTATCTGTATTGATCGGGAAACCGTCAACTACATACAGGGTTACTGAGTTACCCCTTATTAATACCGAAGGGTTACCCAACAACTCTGCTGATGGCCCTACCGATAAACCCGCCACTTTACCTGTTAAACCGGTAATAGGGTTAGGGTCACGCGCGGTAGTCACATCGGCACCGTTAACCGCCTGCAGGGCGTAACCAATACGACGGGTTTCCTTTTTAACACCGAGAGCGGTTACAACAACCTCATTAAGGGTTCGGCTATTACCATTCATGCTTACATTGATAATGGCCTTGTCGCTCACTACTACAGATTGCGGGTTATAGCCAATAAATGTGAAAATGAGTGTTTGCCCATTGGAGGCTGTCAAAAAGTAATGACCATCTACATCGGTAACAGTACCTTTGGTTTGATCTTTAATTCTCACACTTACTCCGGGAAGCGGCAAATGGTTTTCGTCGGTAACTGTACCGCTTATTTTGATTTGTCCAAATAAAATAGATGGCGTTATACAAAATAATAAAACCGTGATAAGGTTTTTTAGTCTCTGGTAAAACTTGTTCATCTGCTAAAATTTAAAGGTGAAAGGATTGATTTTTTCATGCAGCA
>Ga0207671_10006657_pt1 | contig 10243 bp, 8 predicted proteins | sample KBSC24metaG_FD_184352 | JGI IMG/M metagenome (GOLD analysis project Ga0207671, IMG submission 184352) | Corn rhizosphere microbial communities from Kellogg Biological Station, Michigan, USA - KBS C2-4 metaG (SPAdes) (version 2) | ecosystem: Host-associated > Plants > Roots > Rhizosphere > Soil... | reverse complement strand
AAATTCAGGATCTTTATACACCAGGTTGCTGTGCCACTTCCTGGCAAAGGCCAGGTTCATGAAGGTTTTCCAATCCTTAATTAATTTGCCGGCATAGTTCGCGCTGTATCCTTTCAGGTTTAAGAACTGTATAAACTCAAAGTAGGTGCTGATGGTGATGCTGTCAAACTCCATACCCGGCATAAATTCCTGCAGCAGGTTCCTGGATTTTTTAAAGTTAGCTACGCTACCAGGGGAGTATTTGGTGCGCAGTGGCGTAAGTAATTTACCAGTTTCAGCTTCATTAATTAATATTTCAATGTAGTGAAAGAAATTAAGGTTCTTCCTGCGTTCAACCCGGTTAGTGATACCATTTAATTCAGCCCTCAGTTCATCAACCTTAACCGGCTTACCGGCCAGCTTGCAGGTTTCCTGGTACCGCTCCACAATTCCATGCAGGCGATTTAAGACCGTGTTTATTTTCTTATCCGATTGTGAGCGCTGTAATTTTAAGTTCCAATCTGTGGCTAATGCCTTCTCTTGTGTTGAATATTTAAGCATGCCATCGCTGCAGCTATATTTCAGGAAAATATAAGTAGGAGCTGTTGACTTTGGTTCATGCAAGAAAAACTTAGCTTCCTTTACCATGGCTTACGATTTGTCCCAAAGCTACATATTTTATAATTAATGGGATTGTTCCTGGGATTAATGGGACAGCGTAGTAATCTGATTAGTAATAATTTATACCGGTATTATTACTATTTCTTTAGTATAATGTTAATAAAAAAGGCCAATATTATTACTCCTGAGAAAGATTGGTGATCCCGCTGGGACTCGGACCCAGGACCCATACATTAAAAGTGTATTGCTCTACCAACTGAGCTACGGAATCATCCCTTTTTTGGGAGTGCAAAAATAAGGATTCTGGCTTCCGTACCAAATTTTATAACTTATTTTATTATTCCAGTTTCCACAAATGTTTATAAAGCCCTGAAAAGGCCACTTCAACGGACTTTTGCTATAAGATGTAATTAGACTAGGTTTGCCAAAATATCTTATCTATATCTTATGTCTTCTTTTTTTAACAATAAAGTAGTAGCTATTACCGGAGGAACGGATGGAATCGGCAAAGCCCTGGTAGATGTAATGATTAAAAACGGGGCCAAAGTAGCTACCTGCGCCCGTAATCACGATAAAATCTATGGTCTCCAGGTTGAATACCCCAATGTGCTGTTGCATGCCATGGTGTGCGATGTAAGCAAGGAGCAGGATTGCAGGCGTTTTATTGAATCTACCATTGAAACGTTTGGCGGTATTGATATTTTAATCAATAATGCGGGCGTATCCATGCATGCACTGGTAAATGATGTGGATGTGGATGTAATCCGCAAAGTGATGGACATTAATTTTTATGGAAGCGTATACTGTACCAAATTTGCATTGCCCAGTTTGCTTGAAAGGCAGGGGGTCATTGTAGGCGTTTCTTCCATAGCCGGTTACAGGGGGCTTCCGGGCCGCAGTGGTTATTCCGCTTCCAAATTTGCTTTACAGGGCTGGCTCGAATCGCTGAGAACGGAATTACTGGAAAAGAAAGTGCATGTAATGTGGGTGTGCCCCGGTTTTACCACCTCCAATATCCGCAACGCCGCACTCAATGAAGAAGGCCAGTCACAGGGCCAATCGCCCATGGATGAAGACAAGATGATGAGCGCTGCTGAATGCGCCCGCCATATTGCAGAAGCAATTGAAAAAAAGAAACGCACGCTGGTACTTACCTTTACGGGTAAACGCACTGTATTTATGCAAAAATTCTTTCCCGGCCTGGCAGATAAATTCACACATAAATTTTTCTTTAAAGACGGTAAACTGGTGAAATAAAAATCGTGAAACGTCAGACCTGAGGCGTGAGATTTGCGCGTCGGTACTCACGACTGACGTCTCATGTCTGACGATAAAACCACATCTCAAAATGCCTTTAATCACCCTTACATCAGATATTGGCTTTCAGGATTACCTGGTGGGGGCGGCCAAAGGACGTTTGCTGCAATTGAACCCGGCATTCAATATTGCAGACATCACCCACCAGTTGCCACCTTTTAATTACACCCAGTCGGCCTATATCTGCCGCAATGCCATCAAAAATTTTCCGGCACATACTTTTCATATTATCCTGGTCAATCTTTTTGAACATAAAACAGAAAACCTGCTGCTGGCTTTTTATGAAGACCAGTATATATTATGCGCCGACAATGGCCTGCTAACCATGATTGCAGAAGGCAAACCGGAGATCATAATAAGACTGAAGGCCGACAAAAAAAAAATAAAAAACACGCTGTACTGTATTGAAGTGATGGGCGCTGCCATACAGTCCATCACAGAAGGCAAAAGACTGCAGGATGTTGGCGAACCCGATGTTGAGATTACAGAGAAAAACTACCTGCGGCCCTTTACCACGCCCGATTTCATTGAAGGGCAGATTATCTTTATAGACAATTTTGAAAACGTAATCGTAAACATTACCAAAGCACAGTTTGAGGAACAAAGAGCCAACCGGCGGTTTCGGATTGAAACCCGGCGCAACGACGATATAGAAACCCTCAGCGAAACCTATGCCGATGTGCCCGAAGGAGAAAAACTGGCTTTGTTCAATTCAGCCGGCTACCTGGAAATCGCCATCAATAAAGGCAATGCGGCCGGCCTGCTTTTTGGGCTGATGGGTTACAAAGAAGAACCTTCCAATCCCTATCTGCAGAACCGGTTGTTCTATAACACGGTGAAGATCTATTTTGAATAGCGAAAGCTGTTAGCTGTAAGCCGTAAGTAATTAGCCCTTGACTGTTGGCTGCCAGCTATTAGCCTTTACTAATTGAAAATACCATCCGCAACGGGTTTTTACCGGTAGCTAACGGCTAAAAGCTAATAGCTAATCGTTAACTGCCGCCTGCTGCGTCCAAAAATCTTCCGTTAAAAAACAAGCCCGGCACTATTCTTTACCCTTAGACCGTTATATTTGCCCCACTTTTTCAAAACCAATGCATTATGAACTTTAAGCGAGTGAACAACATTACAGGCTGGATAATCTGCGCTATTGCCTGTACCGTGTACATTATGACCATGGAAGCAACCGGCAGCTTTTGGGATTGCGGTGAATTTATTTCCAGCACCTATAAAATGCAGGTTCCCCACCCTCCCGGTGCGCCTTTGTTTGTAATGCTTGGCCGTATGTTTATTGTAGGCTTTTCCTGGTTGTTTGGCAGCGGTCCCGAAAATGCTGCCCGCGCGGTAAACTTTATGACCGCCATGGCCAGTGGCTTTACCATTCTTTTTTTATTCTGGACCATTACACACTTTGCAAGAAAAATTATTATTACCAACCCCGATGCAGCACCCACCAGGGACCAGCTCTTTTCTATTATGGCAGCCGGTTCAGTAGGTGCATTGGCGTATACTTTCAGCGATTCTTTTTGGTTCAGCGCCGTAGAAGGTGAGGTATATGGCATGTCTTCTTTGTTTACCGCACTGGTTTTCTGGGCCATGCTTAAATGGGAGCACAATGCAGACAAACCAGGCGCTGATAAATGGATCATTTTTATCTTCTTCCTGATGGGTCTTTCTATCGGCGTGCATTTGCTGGGCCTGTTAACCATCCCGGCCATTGTAATGATCTATTATTTTAAAAGATATAAAACAACGCTCTGGGGTACTATCTGGGCCTTTTTAATAGGTTGTGTGATTACAGGATTTGTACAAAAATTTATTATCCAATATACAGTTGCCGGCGCCGGATGGTTTGATATCAGGTTTGTGAACGACCTGCACATGCCGTTCTTCAGCGGGTTTATATTCTTTTTTGTATTGCTGGCCGTGCTTTTCTTTTTCGGCCTTCGTGTGGCAAGAAAAAACAACTGGTCTTTTCTTACACTGGGCATATGGTCGGTGATATTCATGTTGCTGGGTTATTCCACCTACGTAACCACCATGATTCGTTCAAACGCCAACCCCGCGGTTGATATGTACAATGTTGACAACCCCAACTCACTGGTAGGCTACCTGGGCCGCGACCAGTACGGCGATTTCCCGCTTTTATACGGCCAGGTATTTACTGCCCAGCCCGAATCGTATACAGAAACAGACATGAAGTATACCAAGGGGAAGGACAGATACATTGAAATTGGACGCGATCAGAAACCCGTATATGCTGCAGAAGACATGATGTTTTTTCCACGCGTTTGGGATGCCAGCAATGACCAGAGCCATGCCACTTTTTACAAAGAATACCTGGGCCTGGCAGAAGGCGAAAAACCCAGCTTTGGCAATAATCTTGAGTTCTTTTTCAAATACCAACTATCGTGGATGTATGGCCGCTATTTCATGTGGAATTTTGCCGGCAAGCAAAATGATATACAGGGCTTTGCGCAGGGCAATCCAAGAGATGGCAACTGGCTCACCGGCATTCCTTTTTTTGACAGTAAAATACTCGGGCTGGGCGACCAGGACAACCTGCCCGACAGCATAAAACACAACAAAGCACACAATACTTTGTACGGCCTTCCATTTATACTGGGCATTATAGGCATGGTATTCCATTATTTTAAAGACCGCAAGGATTTTTTGGTAGCCGGTTTGCTGTTTTTCTTTACAGGCCTGGCCATTGTATTATACCTTAACCAGGCGGGCAACCAGCCAAGGGAACGTGATTATGCCTATGTAGGATCGTTTTATGCTTTTGCCATCTGGATTGGATTGGGGGTATTGCAGGTAAAGGAATGGTTGCAAAACAAACTCAGCGCCAATATCGCCACCGCCATTTCTTTTGGCGTTTGCATGCTGGCTGTGCCCGTGCTCATGGGCCAGCAGGAATGGGACGACCACGACCGCAGCAAAAAAGTACTGGCCAGGGATCTTGCCAAAGACTACCTGGAAAGTTGTGCACCCAATGCTATCTTATTTACTTATGGCGACAACGACACCTATCCCCTGTGGTACGCCCAGGAAGTAGAAGGCATCCGTCCCGATATCCGGGTTATCAACAATAGCCTGCTGGGCATCGACTGGTACATCAACCAGCTAAGGTATAAGGTGAACAGCAGCGACCCCATTGACGTTATCTGGGACGAACAAAAAATAGAAGGTAATAACCGTAACTATGTATACATCAACCCCAGGCAGGATCTTAGCCAGGAAAATTATTATGATGCATACACCATCATGAAAGACTTTGTGGGCAGCGATGACCCCAATAATAAAGTAACCACCCAGGGTGGCGAGGCACTTAGTTACCTGCCCACCCGAAGGCTGAAACTGGCCGTTGACCCGGTAGCAGTACGTTCAGACAAAACACTGTTGAATGCTGCTGATACGGCAGCAACTGAAGTGGATTTTGAACTGGCAAAAAACAAAAACGTACTTTTTAAAAATGATCTGGCCATCATCAATATTATCGCAGCCAACAAATGGAAACGCCCCATTTATTTTACTGCGCCTTATACCGGCCAGGAGCTTGGATTGTCTAATTACCTGCGTAAAGACGGGCTTACCTATCGCCTGGTGCCTGTTAAAAATAACAGCGGCATCAATATAGATTGGGTGGTAGACAAGCTGATGCACAAATTTGCTTTTGGCAGCGCCGATAAAGCGGGTGTTTATTTTGATGAACAAAACCGTGTTCACCTGAACAGTATCCGGGGGGCTTATGCAGATGGAGCAGCCGGCATGGCAGATATTGGCAAGAAAGAAGAGGCAAAGAAATTGCTCGATCTTGCCAATAAGCACATTCTGGAAGAAAATATGCCCTATGCCATGGTAAGCCATAACAACCAGCACGATTATTTCACCCTTCGTTTCCTGGAAGCCTGTTACAAAGCCGGGTACAAAGAACTGGCCGACCATGTATCCAAAGCTTTGCACAAAGACCTGACGCAGCAAATGACCTATTATACAACATTGTCCGAAGGCAAACAGCAGGCAATGCAAACCGAATCGCAGGGCACACAGCAAATGATCCAGATGCTGAATATGATGGAGCAGCAATATAAAGGCAGCAGCCTGCAAACAAACCCGGAAATGGAAAAAATCATCAGCAACAACAAGGACAGTAACAGCGCGGACACCAGCGGTAAAAACAAAAAATAGTATTCACCATACAACAGCCCGGTTAGCTTTTTCACAACCCCGCCATTGAGCGGGGTTTTTTGTGCAACCAATTTACATTTATGTTGTTATGATAAAGCATCGGCTGAGTTTTTGCTACCCGGTAACTGCAGCGGTCGGTTTAAAATTTAACCCACAAGTAACCGCGATGGGCCAAAAGCTAATAGCCAAGCAGATAAATGTTGTAAATTACAGGATATGAGAGGTTATTTCTTTTCAAAATTTGATCCCAGTCAGGAGGGTAAAACGGCTTTTGACAAACTGATGGAATTGTTTATGCAATTGCTTACTTATACCAGTGGCGACGTGGGTGAGGCATTGCAATGGCTGAATGAACTGGACAGGCAATTTGAGCTGACCAATCCCGATTATGGCATGGGCGACTTTATTGACGACCTTAAAGACAAGGGCTATATTGATGAAGACAAGCGAACAGGCGAAATAAAAATTACACCAAAAACAGAACAGGGCATCCGCAAAAAAAGCCTCGAAGAAATTTTCGGGAAACTGAAAAAAACCAAACAGGGCGACCATAATACGCGTAAGCCCGGCCAGGGCGATGAAATTAGCCCCGACAGCAGGCCCTACCAGTTTGGCGACATGCTTGAGCAAATTGATTTTACAGAATCAATCCGCAATGCACAGATTAATCATGGCCTGGATAGTTTTAACATGCAGGAAGATGATTTGCAGATACGCGAGACGGATTTCAAATCGCAGACATCTACGGTGCTGATGATCGATATCTCACACTCCATGATTTTATATGGCGAGGACAGGATAACACCGGCAAAAAAAGTGGCCATGGCTTTAAGCGAGCTGATTACGACGAAGTATCCGAAAGACACACTTGATATTGTGGTATTTGGCAATGATGCATGGCCGGTAGAAATAAAGGATTTACCTTACCTGCAGGTAGGCCCTTATCATACCAATACAGTGGCCGGTCTTGAACTGGCCATGGATATTTTAAGGCGGCGCCGCAACCCCAATAAACAGATCTTTATGATTACTGATGGCAAGCCAACCTGTTTAAAAGTGGGCAAAAAATATTATAAAAATAGTTTTGGGCTGGACCGGAAAATCACCACCCGTTGTTTGAACCTGGCTGCCCAATGCAAAAAATTAAAGATACCTATTACCACCTTCATGATTGCTTCCGATCCTTACCTGCAGCGTTTTGTAAATGAATTTACAGAAACCAATAATGGTAAGGCTTTTTTTGCCTCTTTGGATCACCTAGGTGCATTTATCTTTAAAGATTTTGAAAGCGGAAAAAGGAAGACAGTATACTAAGAGAACGGAGAGAGAATTGCAGATTTTGGGATTTCGCAATTTTGGGATTTCTTTTATCCTGACTTCCGAAACAAATCGCAGAATCACAAAATTCCGACATTCCGCAACAGGAAATCAGACATCAACAAATCAGACATCAGACATTTATAATCAACCAAATAATGGATATCAAGAAAATTACAACCTTAGGCCAACTGAAGAAAAGCGGTTACCAGTCAAGATCGGTTAAAGAAGAAATTCGTACCAACCTCATTAAAAAACTGCAAAACAAAGAATCTACATTTCCTGGTATACTGGGTTACGAAGACTCTGTTATCCCGGATACAGAAAGGGCTTTATTAAGCAAACACAATATTTTGTTCCTGGGTTTGCGCGGCCAGGCCAAAACGCGTATGGCAAGACAAATGACCGAACTGCTTGATGAATGGATACCCTTTATTGCCGGCAGTGAGATCAATGATGATCCGTTCAGGCCCATTTCCAAATATGCCATTGACCAGATTGCCGCCCATGCAGATGAAACACCCATTCACTGGCTGCACCGGAGCGATCGTTACGGAGAAAAACTGGCCACTCCCGATGTAAGTGTAGCAGATCTCATCGGCGATATTGATCCTATTAAGGCCGCCAACCTGCGGCTCAGCTTTGCGGATGAACGTGTTATTCATTATGGCATCATTCCTAAAAGCAACCGCGGCATATTTGTTATAAACGAGATACCCGATTTGCAGGCCCGTATACAAGTGGCTTTATTTAACATACTGGAAGAGGGCGATATACAAATCCGTGGTTTTAAACTGAGGCTGCCGCTTGACATCTTGTTTGTCTTTACGGCCAACCCTGAAGATTATACCAACCGCGGATCTATTGTAACACCGCTGAAAGACCGTATCGAAAGCCAGATATTGACACATTATCCAAAAACACTGGAAACCTCGCTGGCCATTACCGAACAGGAAGCAGAGGTACATGCCGATCAGAAAGACCGGGTAAAAATAAGTGATCTTGTAAAACGCCTGATTGAACAGGTAGCTTTTGAAGCCAGGAACAATGAATATGTTGACAAGAAAAGCGGTGTTTCAGCACGGTTAACCATAGCTGCTTTTGAGAATGCGGTAAGCGCAGCAGAAAGAAGGGCCATTCTTAACAATGAAAAACAAACGCAAATCTGGATAAGCGACCTGGCAGGTATCATCCCATCCATTACCGGCAAAATAGAACTGGTATATGAAGGCGAACAGGAAGGACCTTTCCAGGTAGCCATGAATTTAATGGACAAGGCAGTGCGTACGCAGTTTGTGCAGTATTTTCCCAACCCGGAAACATTCAAAAAACGGAGAAGTACCGGCAAGGAATCTTCCAAAGAACCGGAGAATCCGTATAAATCAATCAGCCGCTGGTTTGATGCCGGCAACGCTACCGATATGCCATTTAGTTTAACAGACAAAAGTAAACTGATTGAACTGTATAAAGTGGATGGATTGCATGCATTGGTAAAAAAATATTTCCCCCATGCCAACGAAATGGAAGCTGCGTTGTTAATGGAATTTGTTTTGCATGGACTGGCTTCTTACTCGCTCATTAGCAAAAAAGTAGTTGAAAACCGTATTGAATTTAAAGACCTGATTGGTTCCATGGTTAACCTGGGTACTACCAGTTTTAACAGCGAAACGGATTTTGATAATGAGGATCTAAGTTAGTTGGTGAGTGGTGAGTGGGCAGTGGTAAGTGCTTTGCCGGGCCAACGACTGACTACTCACCACTCACTATTCACCACTCACTGTCACCACTCACCTCCCCAACCTGTACAAATAAATGATTGATTACAACGGCAGGATATTTCGCTCCGTTTCCAATTCGGCAAATGGAGAAGTAAGCAATGAGACGGTTTTTCACTATAAACAGCAGGGCTATACTATAACGGCAACCTACAGTGGCGGTAATATAGCAGATGGCGGTCTTTGGGCTACTGCCGACGAGGCCGGTAACATGAACATGCGCTACCAGCATGTCAATATTCATGGCGAATTTCTAACCGGCATATGTTTTTCAAAACCTGAAATACTGCCCAATGGCAAGATAAGATTGCATGAAAAATGGCAATGGACCTGCGGCGACTACAGTCATGGGGAATCGGTGGTGGAGGAAGTATAGCAGCAAAAAACGATAAGGTTTGCCAGCTTGCTTTCGAACAGCTTCCCATTCATTGCGAACGAAGTGAAGCAATCTGTGCTCCATATGATCATGCTGATAATTTATAGACCAGATTGCTTTATCGCCTTTATTTCTTCAGGTGAAAAAAGAAATTCCATGAGGGCGATGCGCAATGACGGAGCGTCGATTGTTTCCCACCATTGCAATCTGTGCTTGCACTTGCATCATGCTGAAAATCTTAAGACCAGATTGCTTCATCGCCCCCTATTTCCTCAGGTATAAAAATAAATTCCGTAAGGGCGATTCGCAATGACGTTAACGACGATTAGCAATGACGTACGCTACAATTCGCAATTACCTATGAGTCGATTCGCTATGACGCGGCAGTCGTCATTGCGAAACGAAGTGAAGCAATCTGTGCTCGCATATGCATCATGCTGATATTTCACAGACCAGATTGCTTCATCGCCTTTATTTCTTCAGCTATAAAAAAGAAACAGCATGATAGCAATTCGCAATTACGTAAGCATGTATTGCTTCCCGTCATCCTATGTTTGCATAATGCAAATAAGGGAGGAACTTAGTCCCATTATTAACAATCAAACAGAAGAAGGAAAAGGAACCAGATTATTATTCGTCATTGGTCTGAAGACCGTTCGCAATG
>Ga0207671_10006649_pt1 | contig 10248 bp, 8 predicted proteins | sample KBSC24metaG_FD_184352 | JGI IMG/M metagenome (GOLD analysis project Ga0207671, IMG submission 184352) | Corn rhizosphere microbial communities from Kellogg Biological Station, Michigan, USA - KBS C2-4 metaG (SPAdes) (version 2) | ecosystem: Host-associated > Plants > Roots > Rhizosphere > Soil... | reverse complement strand
GCATGATCGAACAGCACGCCGCGCCGCAGCGCCGGGGCTGCCGACATCACATCAGGCCGTTGCAGACCCTGAATCACCGCCTGCAACGACAGGTCGTAGAGTTCGAAGTTGCGCTCGATGTCGCGCTCAGCGATCAGACCGAGATTGCGCGAGGTTTCGCTTGCGCGCTCCAATGCGTCGTTCCGGCTCTGAAATAGCTGCAGCACGCACAGGCCCATCAGTGCGCACGCGATCACGATGCCAACCGCCACGATGACGTAGGGGGCCGCCGTACGACGATGCATGGTGTCCTCAGCGCAAAATGAGCCGCGCCCATCGTGCGGCGCGTGGTTTCCGCATACTAAATCGGACGGGTACATTTGAACACTCGGCGCGCACCCGACCACAACCCGAACAGCAAAAAGCAACTTCGTGTCCGACCGATGACAAACCCTGTCCCACTACCCCAGGGCGACTTTCCAAGGATGAAAACGGCGCCGGAAAAAGAAAAAGCCCTGATTTCTCAGGGCTTTTTCTTTTCTTACTTGGAGGCGCGAGCCGGAGTCGAACCGGCCTAAACGGCTTTGCAGGCCGCTGCATAACCGCTTTGCTATCGCGCCAAAAGCGGACTGTCCGGATGCCGTGAAGGCAAGCGACAGATTTTTATTCGAGGACCATCAGTCCATCAAATAAAAAGGGAAGCGAGGCTTCCCCATTACCTGGAGCGGGAGACGAGTCTCGAACTCGCGACCTCAACCTTGGCAAGGTTGCGCTCTACCAACTGAGCTACTCCCGCATTGTCCTGCACCTGCAGCGCTTTGCCGTACAACACGCTGCCAGAAAATCTGGAGCGGGAGACGAGTCTCGAACTCGCGACCTCAACCTTGGCAAGGTTGCGCTCTACCAACTGAGCTACTCCCGCATATGTCCTGCATCTGCAGCGCTTTGCCGTACAACACGCTGCCAGAAAAATCTGGAGCGGGAGACGAGTCTCGAACTCGCGACCTCAACCTTGGCAAGGTTGCGCTCTACCAACTGAGCTACTCCCGCGTATTGCTGCCTACTGCTTCCGTCACACACTTACTTCGTCGTGCAGCGGAGAAGCGAGATTATGGCGAAGGCACATTCGTGTGTCAAGAGCTTTTCCAGCCCTTTTTACAAAAACCGGTGCGATGGAATGGGCACATCGTGTCACGCGCCGCCGCGCTCGCGGATCTGCGGCCATGCGAGCTTCATGTAGTACAGCATCGACCAGATCGTCAGCACCGCCGCGAGATACATCAGCCACTCGCCCCACACGCGCGTGTCGATCGTCGCGATGCCGAGGGGCAGCGGACCGTAGTACAGCAGCATCGGAATCGCGACCATCTGGCACGCGGTCTTGAACTTGCCGAGCTGGTTCACCGCGACGCTCTTCGATGCGCCGATCTGGGCCATCCACTCGCGCAGCGCCGAGATCGCGATCTCGCGACCGACGATCACCAGCGCGATCGCCGCATCGACCCGCGAAATCTGCACGAGGATCAGCAGCGCGGCCGTCACCATCAGCTTGTCCGCGACCGGATCGAGGAACGCGCCGAACGACGACGTCTGGTTCCACTTGCGGGCGAGAAACCCGTCGAACCAGTCGGTCAGCGCGGCGAGGATGAAGATCGCCGCTGCCGCGAGGTTGCGGTGCGCGCCGCCCATCACCGTGTCCGGCAGATAGAACACGCCGACGACGAGCGGAATCAGCACGATCCGGACCCACGTCAGGAAAATCGGGAAATTGAACGGCATGGCATGCGGGTCAGTAAGGGATTCGCAATTGTGCCGTGTCGACCGGCCTGCTACAAGGACGCAAGATCGCGAGAGCGCGGGCAGGCGCGGCCGGTCGCACGGCCCGGATCAGTGAAGCTGCTTGTAGATCTGCTCGGCGAGCGCGTGCGAGATGCCCTCGACGCTCGCCAGTTCCTCGACGCTCGCGGCGACCACCCCGCGCAGCCCGCCGAACCGCGCGAGCAGCCGCTGACGCCGTTTCGCGCCGACTCCTTCGAGCTCCTCGAGCCGCGACGTCTGGCGCGCCTTCGCCCGCTTCGCGCGCATCCCGGTGATCGCAAAGCGGTGCGCCTCGTCGCGGATCTGCGCGACGAGCATCAGCGCGGCGCTCTCCTTGCCGAGTTCGAGCGGCGTGCGGCCGTCCGCGAACACGAGCGTCTCGAGGCCGACCTTGCGCCCCTCGCCCTTCGCGACGCCAACCAGCATCGATGTGTCGAGCCCAAGCTCGGTGAACACCTGCCGCGCGATCTCGACCTGTCCCTTGCCGCCGTCGATCAGCACGATGTTCGGCAACAAACTCGATGCCTCGGCCTGGCGCGTCGATTCGCCATCGATGCCGGCCGCGTCGTCGGCGGCCGCCGCCTGCGCGGCCTGCTCGACCATCTTCTCGTAGCGGCGCGTCAGCACCTGCCGCATGGCTGCGTAATCGTCGCCCGGCGTGATGCCGGTGATGTTGTAGCGACGGTACTCGCCCGACTGCATCTTGTGATGGTGGTAGACCACGCACGACGCCTGCGTCGCCTCGCCCATCGTGTGACTGATGTCGAAACACTCGATCCGCAGCATTGCGAGATCGTCGCACTCGAAGCTGAGCGTCTCCGCGAGAGCGCGCGTGCGCGCCTGCTGCGAGCCCTGCTCGGACAGCAGCCGCGCAAGCGCGAGCCGGGCATTCTGCTCAGCCATCGACAGCCATGCGCGCCGCTGCCCCTGCGGCTGCCGCACCAGCGATACCTTGTGACCGGCCTGCTCGGACAGCAGCTCGAGCAAGTCGCGGCTTGCGGGCGCATGGCTCACGACCAGCACGGGCGGCACGCGATTGCCGAGATAGTGCTGCGCGATGAACGCATCGAGCACCTCGGCCTCGACCGATGCCGACGATGCCGATGACGCCGCCGACGCCGCGTCACGCGCGGCGGCAGCTTCGTCCGCGGGCTCGCCGGGCAACGCCGCGGCGGCTTCGTCCGCACCATCCGCGCCGTCGGCTTCGTCGCCGAGCCCGCCTTCGGCAAGCGTCAACGCACTTTCGACATGCGCCGGGAAATAAGCCTTGTCGCCAAGATGCCGGCCGCCGCGCACCATCGCCAGGTTCACGCACACACGGCCGCCCTGCGCGACCACCGCCAGGATGTCGACGTCGCTGTCGCTGCCGACCTCGATCGCCTGCTGGTGCAGCACCGTCGCGAGCGAACTCATCTGGTTGCGCACGGCCGCCGCCTGCTCGAACTTCAGCTCGGCCGCGAACGCGTGCATCTTCTGCTCGAGCTCCTTCATCACTTCCGACTGCCGGCCGAGCAGGAAGCGCGCGGCGTTCGACACGTCGATCGCGTAGTCGTCCGCGGAAATCGCGCCGACGCACGGCGCCGTGCAGCGCCCGATCTGATGCAGCAGGCACGGCCGCGTGCGGTTGTTGAACACGGAATCCTCGCAGGTGCGCAACTGGAAGACGCGCTGCAGGATCTGGATGCTCTCGCGCACGGCCCACGCGCTGGGGAACGGTCCGAAATACTGGTTCTGCTTGTCGACCGAGCCGCGGTAGTAGGCCATGCGCGGAAAGCGGTGCGCGGTGAGCTTCAGGTACGGATACGACTTGTCGTCGCGAAACAGGATGTTGTAGCGCGGCGCGAGCGCCTTGATCAGGTTGTTCTCGAGCAGCAGCGCCTCAGCCTCCGAGCGCGTGACGGTCGTCTCGATGCGCGCGATGCGCGTGACCATCATCGCGATGCGCGGCGACAGCTGCGTCTTCGTGAAATAGCTCGACACGCGCTTCTTCAGGTCGCGTGCCTTGCCGACGTAAAGCACGGCGCCCGCCGTGTCGTAGTAGCGGTAGACGCCCGGCATGTGCGGCAACTGGGCGAGGATCTTCTTCGGTTCGAACGGGATGTCGACGGCTTCTGGGGATGTCATGCGTGATCCGGGGGCCTTGTGGCGCGGAACGGGTCCATTAGAATCGCCAGTTTAGAGCATTCACCGCCCGCTTCGATGCCCCGCACCGCCTCCGCTTCCGCTTCCGCTTCACCGCTCGCGCCCGACGAACCGATCGCATGCGACCTCTTCTGCACCGTGATCGACAACTTCGGCGACGTCGGCGTGTGCTGGCGCCTCGCGCGCCAGCTCGCGCACGAACACGGCTGGCAGGTGCGCCTCTTCGTCGACGACCTGCATACGTTCGCTCGGCTGCTGACGGGAGTCGATCCCGAGGCGGCCCGGCAGACGCTCGACGGCATCGTGGTCGAACACTGGCATGCGGAAGTCGGCGACGCGCTAGAGATCGCCGATGTCGTGATCGAGGCGTTCGCGTGCGAGCTGCCCGGCGCGTATCTCGCGGCGATGGCCAGCCGCACGCGCCGCCCCGTGTGGATCAATCTCGAATATCTGAGCGCCGAGGACTGGGTCGCCGATTTCCATTTGCGGCCGTCGCCGCATCCGCGCTACCCGTTGCTGAAGACGTTCTTCTTCCCGGGGCTGTCGGCCGGCACGGGCGGCGTGCTGAAAGAACGCGACCTCGACGCGCGCCGGACGGCCTTCGAAGCCGACGCGGCGGCGCGTGCCGCGTGGTGGCGGCAGGCGACCGGCGACGCGCCGCCGGCGCCCGGCACGACGGTCGTCAGCCTGTTCGCGTATGAAAATCCGGCCGCCGACGCGCTGCTCGCGCAGTGGCGCGACAGCCCGTCGCCCGTCGTCGCGCTCGTGCCGGCCGGCCGCGTGTCTCCGGCCGTCGCCCGCTTTTTCGGGGTCGAATCGTTCGGGGCCGGCGCACGGGCGACGAGCGGCAACCTGACCGCATACGGGCTCGCATTCGTCCCGCAGGCCGACTATGACCCTTTGCTGTGGGTGGCCGACGTCAATTTCGTGCGTGGCGAGGATTCGTTTGTCCGCGCGCAATGGGCGCGCAAGCCGTTCGTGTGGCACATCTACCCGCAGGCCGACGATGCGCATCTGCCGAAGCTCGACGCCGCGCTCGCGCACCTGTCGGCCGGCCTCGCCGACGCGCCGCGCACGGCGCTCGAGCGCTTCTGGCATGCGTGGAATGGCGCCGGCACACCCGATTGGGGCGATTTGCTCCAGCATCGTGCCGCACTCGACGCCAACGCGGCCCGCTGGGCCGATGCACTGGCGAGCGTCGGCGATCTCGCCGGAAAGCTGGCGGAATTCGCAAAATCTCAGTTAAAATAAGCGGTTATCCGACGGCTGACCACGCAAGCGCTCGCGTTCAAGGGGCGCTTGGCGCCCATCGGAACCTCCCGCTTGCGCCGTCAGCCGTTGCGCAACGCTCAAGCATCTATTTATTTGATTGGATCAGGACAGTTTTTTATGAAGACCGCACAGGAACTCCGCGTAGGCAACGTCGTGCAGATCGGCAGCGACGCATGGGTCATCGCAAAGACGGAATACAACAAGTCGGGCCGTAACGCCGCCGTCGTCAAGATGAAGATGAAGAACCTGCTGACGAACGCAGGTCAGGAATCGGTCTACAAGGCCGACGACAAGTTCGACGTCGTCATGCTCGACCGCAAGGAAGTGACGTACTCGTACTTCGCCGACCCGATGTACGTGTTCATGGACGCCGACTACAACCAGTACGAAGTCGAAGCGGAAATGATGGGCGAAGCGCTGAACTACCTCGAAGACGGCATGGCTTGCGAAGTCGTGTTCTACAACGAGAAGGCGATCTCGGTCGAACTGCCGACGATCCTGGTTCGCGAGATCACCTACACGGAACCGGCCGTCAAGGGCGACACGTCGTCGGGCAAGGTGCTGAAGAACGCCAAGCTCGCAACGGGCTTCGAACTGCAAGTGCCGCTCTTCTGCAGCACCGGCGACAAGATCGAAATCGATACGCGTACGAACGAATACCGCAGCCGCGCGTAATCGCCTGCGATTTCCGTATCGAACAAAGCGCCCCGCGGGGCGCTTTTTGTTTGCCTGCCGTCAACAGCAGCGGGCGCTCCGGCACCATAGGCAACACAAAATCCAGCACTAAAGGTATTCAATTTGTATCATCGGTAACTGTTTTATAGCGATGGAGAAATAATGCCCGTCAGGCGTGCAGCGGGGCATAAAATCAGTTTTTATTCTGACATGCGGCTGCGGCTGGCTCGACGGCCGACAGCCCGCCTCTCTTGACTCGACTCGCGTCCACCATGCCACACGCCCTGATTGTCGAAGACGATCCCAACAGTCTGTCCGGCCTGACCGCGCTGCTTGCCGCAGACGGCTTCTCGGTCGACACGGCCACGTCGCTCGCCGAGGCACGCATGGCGCTCGGCCGCTCGATTCCCGATGTCGTCCTCGTCGACCTGAACCTGCCGGACGGCAGCGGGTTCGACCTGCTCCAGCACCTGCCGCAACAGCAGCCGAACGGGTCGCTGCCGGTGATCGTGCTGACGGGCAACGCGACGGTGGAGAGCGCGATCGAAGGCCTGCGTCACGGCATCTGGGACTATCTGCTGAAGCCGATCAACATTCCGCGCCTGCGCAGCCTGCTGGCCCGGATTCCGCGGCCCTATGAATTGATCGACGAAGTACGGACGCTGCGCGCGTCGCTGCGCCACCTCGGCCGCTTCGGCGCGCTGGTCGGCCGCAGCGAGGCGATGCAGCACGTGTACGACATGATCGAGCACAACGCGGGCACCGAAACGGCCGTGCTGTTCGCAGGCGAGGCCGGCACCGGCAAGAAGCTGGCCGCGCGCACGCTGCACGACCTGAGCCGGCGCCGCAAGGGGCCGTTCGTGTCGTTCGACTGCCGCACGATCGCGCAAGCCGGCCGTCACGGCGCGTCGCTCGACAGCATCCTGTTCGGTCATGAGCGCGGCGCGTTCGACGGCGCCGAGCGGCGCGAATCGGGCCTGTTCGAACAGGCCGGCGGCGGCACGCTGTGCCTCGACGAGATCACCGCACTGCCGCTCGTGCTGCAGGAGGCGCTGCTGCATGCGCTCGACTCGCAGAACTTCATGCGGATCGGCGGCACGAGCTCGATCGCGAGCGACTTCCGGCTGATCGCGACCACGCGGCGCCCGGCCCGCGACGCGGTCGCGAACGGCCTGCTGCGCGAGGATCTGTGGCTGCGCCTCGATGCGGCATCGATCACGATGCCGCCGCTGCGCGAGCGCGACGGCGATGCGCTCGCCATCGCGGATTCCCTCATCGACGAACTGAACCGCGACGCGCGCGCCACCGGCCGCGGCACGACCGACAAGCGCGCTGCGCAGGGCTTCGTGCGCGAATGCCTGTCCTACGAATGGCCCGGCAACGTGCGCGAACTGCAGGAGCGCGTGCGCTTCGCCTATGACGCGTCCGGCGACTTCATCGAGACGCTGCGCGCGGGCGAAGCGAGCTTCGCGGCCGGCGCCGCACTGAACGGCAGCAGCGTGCAGATCAAGGTCGGCACCCCGCTGTCCGACGTCGAGGATCTCTTGATCCGCGCAACGCTCGACGCGGTCGGCGGCACGCGCCATCGCGCGGCGACGCTGCTCGGCATCAGTCCCAAGACGCTGTACAACAAGCTGCAGCGGATGAAGGTCAACTGACCGGGCCGCCGTTGTCGGGGGCGCCGGCAGGAGTTGACGGTTAGTTGCGTAAAGACGTATCGCTCCGCGCTTCACATCCCGATGAAAAAAGCCGCGCCAATGCGCGGCTTTTCGTTTTCGGCAACGGCAGAGCGGCATCGCGCCGCCCTTCCCCGCTTACGCGAGTGCGCTGCTCAACAGCGCCTGCGCCTGCAGATACTCGGGCTGCACGATCAGCTTGTCCCACTTGAACGACTTGCCGCGCGCACGCATCCGCTTCAGGCGTCGCACCGACTCGGCCGATGCCTGCGCCTTCAGGCCGTTCAACACGACCTCGGCCGCCTCCGGCTGGTTGCAGACGAGCACCATGTCGCAACCGGCAGCGAGCGCCGCGTCGGCCGCCTGCGTGAGCGTGCCGCCTTCGCGTGCCGCCTCCATCGACAGGTCGTCGCTGAAGATCGCGCCGGTAAAGCCCAACTGCCCGCGCAGGATGTCCTGCAGCCACACGCGCGAGAAGCCGGCGGGCCGCTTGTCGACCTGCGTGTAGATCACGTGCGCGGGAATCACGGCGGACAGCGACAGCCCGAGCCAGTCGTACGGCGCGACGTCCTGCTCGAGGATCGCGTCGAGCGGCCGGTCGTCGGTCGGCAGCGCGACGTGCGAATCGGCTTCCGCGAAGCCGTGCCCCGGGAAATGCTTGCCGCAGTTCGCCATGCCCGCGAGCGACAGCCCGTGGTTCAGGCTCTTCGCGAGCAGCGTGACGACGCGCGGGTCGCGATGGAACGCGCGATCGCCGATCACCTTCGAGTGCCCGTAATCGAGGTCGAGCACCGGCGTGAAGCTCATGTCGATCCCGCACGCGCGCAGCTCGGCGGCCAGGATGTAGCCGACCGCGGTGGCGACCTTCGTCGCAAGCAGCACGTCGCGGTCCCACAGTTCGCCGAGGCGGCGCATCGCGGGCAGCACCGTGAAGCCGTCGGTGCGGAACCGCTGCACGCGGCCGCCTTCGTGATCGACGGCGATCAGGATGTCCTCGCGCACCGCACGGATCGAATCGGTCAGCGCGGTCAGCTGCGCGCGGTTCTGGAAATGCCGCGCGAACAGGATCACGCCGCCGGTGTTCGGATGGGCAAGGCGCCGCGCATCGTCGCGCGACAGGGCCGTGCCGACGACGTCGAGCATGACCGGGCCGGGAGTCGTTTTCATCGAATCGGGAAGTCCGTCAGGGAGTGGTTCGGGAAACAGGTGCGGGTGCGGGCGGCGGCGCGACGTCGGTCTCGGCGACCACGAACGACACCGCGTAGTCGCGTTCGTCGCTGACCGTCACGCGTGCGGTGATGCCGCGCGCGGCGAGCCAGTCGGCCAGCTCGCCCGACGCGACGACGTACGGTTCGCCGCTGCGCTGGTTGAGGGTCTGCAGCGCGCGCCAGGTCATCGGCCAGTGCATGCCGAGCCCGATCGCCTTCGAGAACGCTTCCTTCGCGGAAAAGCGCGTCGCGAGGAACGCGATGCCGCGCGCCTCGGAGCGCGCGCGGCGTGCGTGGAATACGCGCAGCTCGTCGGGGCCCAGCACCTTCTCGGCAAACCGGCCGCCCGTGCGCTCGAGCACGGCCGCGATGCGGCTTATCTGGACGACGTCGGTGCCGATCCCGTAGATCGCCATGTCAGCGCCCGCCGTGATGCGCGGACGATGCCGGGTGGCGGGCGAAGCGCGCGCGGAGGAAATGCATCGTCAGCGCGCGCCGCCGTGCAGCGCTGCGACACGCGCGGCGACCATGATCGCCTTCATCTCGCGCACCGCGTTGTCCCAGCCCGCGAAGATCGCGTGCGCGACGATCGCGTGGCCGATGTTCAGTTCGACGATGCCGTCGATCGCGGCGATCTGCTGCACGTTCGTGTAATGCAGGCCGTGGCCCGCGTTGACCTTCAGGCCCAGTCGCGCGCCGGCCTGCACGCCCGCGACGATGCGCTCGTATTCGCGCTGCTGCTCGGCTTCGTCGTGCGCATCGGCGTAGCGGCCTGTATGCAGCTCTACCACCGGCGCACCGGCTTCGTGCGCGGCGCGGATCTGCGTTTCGTCCGGGTCGATGAACAGCGACACGCGCACGCCGGCGTCGGCGAGCTGCTTGCAGGCCGCACGCACGGCCTCGAAGCGGCCGGCGACATCGAGGCCGCCTTCGGTCGTGAGCTCCTCGCGCTTCTCGGGCACGAGGCACGCGTCGTGCGGACGCACGTCGCACGCGATGTCGAGCATCTCGGCCGTCACCGCGCACTCGAGGTTCATGCGCGTCTTCAGCAGCGGGCGCAGCTGGCGCACGTCGGCGTCGACGATGTGGCGGCGGTCCTCGCGCAGGTGCAGCGTGATCACGTCCGCACCGGCCTCTTCGGCGGCGAGCGCGGCGCGGATCGGATCGGGATAGGCCGTGCCGCGCGCGTTGCGCAGCGTCGCGACGTGGTCGATGTTCACGCCGAGATCGATGGCGGTGGGCGTTGTCAGGAAGAAGCTCATAGGTTTTGCAGGTCGATCAGGATCTGACGCGTGGCAAGCGGCGTACCGCCGAGATAGGTGTTCAGCAGGAAGCGCATCAGCGTCTTGCTTTGCGCAACCGTCTGGGCTCGATGGTAATCGTCCTGCTCCATGTCGAGCAACGTCTGTCCGGTAATCACCGGCCAGTGCGACGGCACGTCGTCGTCGGCATTGCGCACGCCGCGCTCGGGATCGAAC
>Ga0207671_10006647_pt1 | contig 10249 bp, 5 predicted proteins | sample KBSC24metaG_FD_184352 | JGI IMG/M metagenome (GOLD analysis project Ga0207671, IMG submission 184352) | Corn rhizosphere microbial communities from Kellogg Biological Station, Michigan, USA - KBS C2-4 metaG (SPAdes) (version 2) | ecosystem: Host-associated > Plants > Roots > Rhizosphere > Soil... | reverse complement strand
GCGATTGTCCGGCGAAACGACGGGCGCATAGTTCCGCCGTCCTTCGGAAGTCAATTGCCTTGCTTCGCCACCAACGGAGTCGATCTCGAAGATGTCTGCATTGCCACTCGCGTCCGATGCATACACAACCTTCCCATCCGGAGCCGCGAAAAGATCGTAATACCTGCTCGTCCCAGCCGTGATCGCCGTCGGTTTTGTTTCGCCTTTTCGTAACGTCCAGACTCGGGCTACAACCTGTGCCTGGACGGTGACGAACGACGTGGCGTCCGCGTCGAGACTCAACACACGATAGTCACTTAGATCGTTAGTTATGCTCCGAATGGATCCGTCCCGCAAGAGCTGCCAGACGTGTATGAACGAGGCGCCAGACGCTTTCGCCAGCATGATTATGCCGCTGCCGTCGGGCAGTACTGTGACGTGGCCAACCTCGTCAAATTTTTGCGGATTCAGGGGAACAGTTTGCTCCGCGCCAGTCACCAGGTTCTTTTCGAAGATGCCAACAGAGTAATTCGACGCGGTATCGTTGCTGCTGCCGGGAGCTGAAGAAACCACCGGCAACAACAATGAATTGTCGTCGGGAGTCCATCTCGGTCTTGTCAACAGGTCCAGGGCCAGTCTCTGCGGCCAGGTGCGCGTGGCGACGACTTGCTCTCCGCTATCGTCGGGGTTCGCGACCACCAGGTAATCTCGTTGATTCGGAAAGTCGAAACGAATGAAAGCCAGGCGTTTCTTATCGTGCGAAATGGACGGCAGACCATCGGGCTTGTCGACCCTGGTTGCGGTTGCGCCGATTCCGAGCACCGGCATTTTGTAAATCTGACCGGCGTCGTTGCGATCGGATCCCGCATACGCGAAGTAAATAAAATTGCCGTCAGGCGAGAACGTCACTCCCTGGTAACGACCCAGTCGCGGAGGTATCAACTGCGCATTGCTGTTGATGGCGACCTGGCGCAGCCACAAGGTCGACTTGCCGCCTTCAGTGGTGACGTAGGTAATGTACTTGCCGTCAGGCGACATCCCCGCCATCGTGGAGATTCCATTTGTCGTGAGCTTCGTTACGTCGAATCGTTCGAAAGGAACTCGACCTTTGCTGCGCGTGACCATCTTGTAAATGCCGAAACCAACCGCGGCGACGACGAGAATGGCGGCGCCGATTGTGGCCCACGGGCGGCTGTTCAGTCCGGCCGGCTCGTGTATGGTGGTTTGCGCTGCTTTTAATTCGTCCGTTTCTACGATCTTGTCGCGGCTGCTTGACGCGCGTGCGTATTCGCTACCCGTTGCCGGTGCAACGGAGCGGTCCAGCATCGAGTTGAGTTCCAGGTCCTTGCGCAGGCTGCGCAGATCGATGGCGAGTTCCTTCACGATCTGATAGCGCTCGTTTTTGTCTTTCCGCAGCGCCTTCTTGACGATTCGTTCCAACTCCGGCGGCACGCCCTCGACGTGCCGCGAAATCGGCGGCTGTTCTCTTTCGACGATGGCAACGACGACGTCGGTCGCCGTTTCGCCGGTGAACGGCGGATAGCCCGACGCCATTTCATAAAGCACAACCCCGAGGCCCCAGATGTCCGTGCGCTCGTCGACTGCGACACCGCGGGCCTGCTCCGGCGACATGTATGCAGCCGTGCCGATCACCGTGCCGGGCGAGGAATCAAACAACAACGTCGACATCGTGGCGTGCATCGCGCCCTTGTGTCGTTCGGTCAGTTTTGCGAGACCGAAGTCGAGTATCTTCACGTAGCCCTCGGGGCGGATCACGATGTTTTCGGGTTTGATGTCGCGATGAACGATGCCGGCTTCGTGTGCCGCGGTGAGCGCGTCGGCGACTTGAATGCCGATGTCGAGCACGTCGCCGAGTTTCATTCCGACATTCTTCATGCGCTCGCGCAGCGTCATGCCCTCGACATACTCCATCGCGATGAATGGGCGTCCATCGTCGGTCTCGCCGATCTCATGGACCACGCAGACGTTCGGATGACTGAGTCTCGATGCAGCGCGCGCTTCCTGAGTAAAGCGACGCAGGCGATCCGGATCTTTACTGACAAATGTGGGAAGAACTTTTAACGCGACACGACGGCCAAGAATCGTGTCTGTGGCGAGATAGACCTCGCCCATTCCACCTTCGCCGATGAGATGGACGACCTGGTAGTGCTTCACACGCTGACCCGGATTGAGTTTTGGCGCGGTGGCGGCGAGCGAGTCGGCCGCCTGGGCCACGGCAGGAGACTCCATGAAGCTGCCCGCGACTTCGTACGAACGAAGCAGTGATTCCACTTCAGTGCGCAACGCAGTCTGATCGGCACACTGCTCGTCGAGAAACGCTTCTCGGGCAGCGCCTTTTCGCTCGAGCGCGCCCTGAAAGATCTCTTTTACGCGCTGCCAGTTTTGTGGATCAATCTCGCTCATTGCTGAGTTCGCGATGCAACCAGGCTTTTGCCATGCTCCAGTCGCGCTTGACGGTCGCCTTTGAGATTCCCATTACTTCCGCGGTCTCTTCGACGGTCAGGCCGCTGAAGAATCGTAGTTCAACCACCCTGCTTTGTTGCTCGTCGATCCGCGCGAGCCGATCCAACGCTTCGTCGAGCGCGACGACGTCGAGGTCCTGACCTTTCACGGCAACAGTCGCGTCGCCGAGGGAAACACGCACGTCCGAGCCCCCACGTTTAACGCGCTTTTTGGTGCGTGCGTGGTCCACCAGAATACGCCGCATCAATTGCGCCGCGATGCCGAAGAAGTGTGCGCGATTTTGCCAGTGAACGTTTCGCTGGTCGACCAGACGCACGTAAGCCTCATGGATCAGTGCGGTCGTTTGCAGCGTGTGTCCCGCCTGTTCGCGTCGCAGGTAACGCGCAGCCTGTCGACGCAGTTCGTCGTAGACGATTGGCATCAGTTGATCGAGCGCCTCTTTGTCGCCGCGACCGTAGCCAACGAGCAGCTCGGTTATGTTCACCTCGGCAGGCATACAGAGGAGCATAGATTTTCCCTCGCAAAGGCGCAAAGACGCAAAGAAGAGATTTGCTTGTTCTTTGCGTCTTTGCGAGGGAAACCAGCCTTGAGCCCACTTTTCCGGAACTGTCGCGTTAGTTAGTGAAGGAGAACAGTTATGAAAAATCAAATTTATAGGATCGCTGCAATTTTAGGCATTTTCTTAGGGCTCGCGGTGGCCGGCGTTCAGGCACAAACACCCAGCAGGGTTGAAGTTAACATTCCTTTCGAGTTCTCGGCGGGGAAGACGACGTTGAAGGCGGGTGTTTACACGGTCAAGCGCATGTCCGGAAATCTCGTGACGCTGCGAAACGTCGCGGACAAGTCGTCGGTGATTTTGAACGCTCCGGTGAATCTCAGCTCGACGAATGTTGACGCGACGGAGCGACTCGTTTTCAACAAGCAGGGCGAGCGATATCTTCTGGCCCAGATCTGGCTGACTGTTGACAGTGGTCGTGAGTTGTTGAAGGAAAAGAAGTCGGAGAAGGGCGAGCGCATCGAAGTCGCGTTGCGCGTAAGTCAGCACGTCGAGTAGAGCCACGAAAAGGCACAAAAAAGAGCACAAAGGGATTTCCACCTTTTGTGCTTTTTTGTTGCAGAGAGTATTGTTTGCCGCGAGGTCAACTATGAAACAATATCTCTCAGTCGCTCTTGTGCTGTTTGTGATCGCCGCACCAGCAATAGCACAAGAGCAGCCGACAGTACTCACAGGCCCGGCGTTAACCCGAGTTGTTCCCACTGGCTTTTACTTTCAGGGCCTGAGCGCGCCCACGCAGATGCGCAACGCTGCCGCGGCGCGCTTCGGAACCGATCGCTTCGTGATCGCGGGACTCGTCGATACATCCGGTTATTCCACTGACATCAAAGCAAAATATGTCGGGTTCCTGATCACCGACTCCGCTATAAAACTCAACGGAGAATCACTGCCGGCGGGCGCTTACGGATTCGGATTTGCCAACGAAGGCAAGATTACGATCATGGACCTCGCGGGAAAAGATCTACTCTCCGTCGCGATCACCAACGACACGTCGATGCGACGACCTCGTCCGCTGATGATGTCGGCGGATCCAGGCGGCGTGCGTTTGTATAACGGCAAAAATTATGTCGTCATTGCCGCGCAATAGGAGAGTTTTCCTCTGAGGTTCGTAAGTTTAGTTTGTGTTCTGTTTTTAGTTCCGTTTGCGCTGCTGGCGCAGACAAAACCTGAGCCTCCGGAACCGGCGGGTGGCGTCAAAACGGGCACGCCGTTGACTTATACTTCGCGGCGCACCATCGGCATCACCGATCCGAATGCGCCCGTTGTTTTTGAAGACGTCACCGACAAGACGCCTCTCGCAAACTTCCGCCATCGCTCAGGAGAACCGGCGAAAGATTACATCTTCGACACGCCTTCAGGCGGCGCAGCGATCTTTGATTACGACGGCGATGGCCGGCCTGACATCTACCTCTTGAACGGATCGACAATGGCCGCGATGCGAGGCAAGGAAAAGCCGCCGCGCGCCGCGCTTTTTCGAAATCTCGGCAATTGGAAGTTTGAAGAAGTAACGGACAAAGCCGGCGTCGCAAACGAGCGTTGGGGTTTTAGCGTTGCCGTCGGCGATTACAATAACGACGGCCGGCCGGACATGTTTGTCGGCAACTTCGGCGTGTCGCGTCTTTATCGCAACAACGGCGACGGAACGTTTACCGACGTCGCGGAGAAATTGGGCGTCGCGCGCAAGGGTTGGAGCACAGGCGCAAGCTGGGGTGATTACGACGGCGATGGTCGTCTCGATCTCTTCGTTCCCGGTTACGTGCAGATCGATTTAGCGAATCTGCCGCCGAGTCCGTCAGAAGCCGGTAAGGGTGGCGTCGTCGGACAAAACTTCTGCCAGTTTCGCGGCGTGCCTGTGATGTGTGGTCCACGTGGGCTGCCGGGCGAAGGCGACACGCTCTATCATCAGAAGCCTGACGGAACGTTTGAAGACGTGAGCGTCAAAGCCGGTGTTAACGATCCGGACAAGTATTATGGATTCTCGTCCGCGTTTGTTCATGTCAACGACGACAAGCTGCTCGATTTGATCGTGGTAAATGATTCCACGCCGAATCAGCTTTACATAAACAAGGGCGACGGCACGTTCGAGGAGATGGGTTATCCGTCGGGCGTTGCGCTGAATGAGAACGGACGCGAGCAGGCAGGGATGGGCCTCGCTGTTGGTGACTACGACAACGATGGACGCGTCGATTTTCATATCACCAACTTCTCCGACGATTCGAATGTTCTTTACCACAACGACGGCGACAACAATTTCACCGACGTGACGTTTCAGGCCGGACTCGGTGAAGTCTCGATTCCGTTTCTGGGTTGGGGGACGAGTTTTCTTGACTTCGACAATGACGGTTGGCTGGACCTTTTCGTAGTGAATGGACACGTGTATCCGGTCGTGGATTCGCAACAGTGGGGAACGAGTTACGCGCAACAGTCTTTGCTCTTTCGGAACGTCAAAGGAAAGTTTGAGCGCGTTGGCGCGCGGCAGGGTAGTGCGCTCGCGAACGCCTGGCCCGGACGAGGGCTTGCGGTCGGAGATCTCGATGGCGATGGGCGACTCGATCTCGTCATCAACAATCTCGATGCGAAGCCGGTGTTGTTGCGAAACGTCGCCGCGTCGACGGGGCATTGGCTCGAGTTGCGTTTAATTGGAAAGACCCCACGTGATGCTGTCGGGGCTGTTGTTTATGTGACGACGGGTAACGTGCGGCAGCGACGCGACGTTTTTAGTGGCGCGGTGTATTGTTCGCAAAACGACATGACGTTGCACTTTGGATTGGGTGCGGCCACGAAGGTCGATAAACTCGAAATCAAGTGGCCCGACGGAAGTACGGAAATCGTGAGTGTTCCTGTCATTGATAAGGTAATGACGATCACTCAGAGTGCGAAACACTAAGTCAATCTTTGACAGGATTTATAAGATTAAGACATGATTTACATGTTTTTCCTTCTAAAATCCTGTCAATCCTGTAAAACGCCCCCACCGGAGCTTGAAACTTGCGAAGACTCGATCTCAGAAAGGCGCAGGCGGCCCGGCTCAACACGATCCGCGATATCAACCGGCAGATCGTGTTGAACTACGTGCGCGAACGCGAACCCATCTCGCGCGCCGAGATCGCAAGGGAAACGGACCTGCAACGCTCGACGATCTCTGCGATCGTCGAGGATCTCAAGACTGAAGGTCTGGTCGAAGAAGTCGGAGAAGGCGAGTCGACCGGAGGTCGCCGACCAACGATGCTGAAGCTGCGAGCTGCTGGTCCGATCGCGCTCGGAGTCTCGCTGACGCCAACGTGTACGACGATCGCGACCAGCGATCTCGCCGGGCGTGTCATCGATCAGGAAGAGTTTCCTACCGAGACCGATAAAACGTTGACCCATGTAATCAGCGTGATCCGAGAACTCGCTTCACGACATAAGGGTTCGATCGAAGGTATCGGCGTGAGTCTGCCAGGTCTGGTCGATCCATCGACGGGAAACGCTCTCTACATTCCTTATTTCCTCTGGCGCGATCTTCCGGTCTCCGAAATGATCTCGAAAGCAGTTGGCCTGCCTGTTGTAATCGACAACGATGCGAATGCGGTCGCACTTGCCGAACTTTGGTTTGGCCGGCCGGAGGTCAACGACGCGAGAGATTTCATACTCGTGCTGGTGGCGGAGGGTGTCGGAACGGGGATCATCTTCGATGGACAGGTGTATCGCGGGCAACGCGGAGCGGCGGGCGAGTTTGGACACATGGTGATCGGGCGCGGCGCGCCGGTGCCGTGTTCGTGTGGCAGTGATGATTGCTGGGAGGCGTTCTCTTCAGAGCGCGCGGCGATCGGACGTTATATGAAGCTATCAGGCGGTGCGAACAGGCCCGAGTTTACGTTTATTGAGTTGGTCGATCGCGCTCTTGCCGGTGAAGGGAATGCGAAGGAAGCACTCGTGGAGACTGCGCGCAACCTCGGCGTGGGTATCTCGAACTTGATCATCGGCTTCAGTCCGGAGGCGGTGGTGGTCGGTGGAGAGATCGCACGTGCCTGGGACCTGATCGAGACCGCATTGACAGAAACGATTGGCAAGAGTGTCCGCCGCGGTCTTCCCTCCGCGCGCATTCTTCCCTCGACCCTGGGCCAAAAGCCCACCCTGCGGGGCGCCCTGAGTCTCGTGCTCGCGAGCAAATTCGCCGCGGCCTTCGCTGCTTAGAATGGATCCTCTAGGACCTATTTCGAGCTATATTTCTCGGAAAAAATTCTTCTCAAAAAACTGTTGACAGCATTCGAGTTCTAGTTTAAAAACTTAGTTCGCTGAGACAACAAACAAAGTTTCCTTCGCTGGCGCACCAGCACTCCGCGCCGCTTTATCCGCTTTCCAGCTCCTAGAGGACTCAAAGATGAGAAAGTTACTCGCTACCGCCCAGCTTCTCTTTCTATCGCTCCTGATTGCTTCGTCCGCTCTCGCCCAAAGCAACAAAGGCGCTATCGTCGGTACCGTCAAAGATCCCAACGACGCCCTCGTCGCCAACGCACAAGTCAAAGTCACCAGCACGAAGACTGGTGAGGTGCGCACCGCTGAATCAAACGATGAAGGTACTTTCACGGTCACCAACCTCGATCCAGGTGCCTACAACGTCTCTGTCGAAGCCTCCGGCTTCCAGGCCGTGACGTTTGAAGCGGTCCAGGTCGAGACCAACTCACGTCTTCCACTCGACGTTAAATTCGGAACCATAGCTGCCGGCAGTTCGCAAGTGACGATTACCTCTGAGTCAGCCCCACTCGTCGAGAGTGAAACCAGTGTCCGCGGTGATCTGATCACCGGGCGTCAAGTAACCGATCTCCCCATCCCGCAAAGAAACTTCACGCTGCTGGCAGGCTTGTCACCGGGCGTCGTGCGGCCCAACCTCGGACTCCTCGGCGGTGGCGGAAATTTCGTCGCCGGCGGCGGCGGACAGAACAACACCGAATCGACGCGCTTTCGCGAGTCGGGTGGTTCAGTTCTGGTTATCAATGGCGCACGTGCAACCAATAACAACTTCACGCTCGACGGCGTCGACAACAACGAAGGTCAGTTCGGTCAGATCGCGATTTACCCACAGCCTGACGCAATCGCGGAATTCAAAATCGAATCCAGCGTGCCGTCAGCGGAGTCCGGCCGCGCTGGTGGTGGCATCATCTCCACGACATTCAAATCCGGCGGCAACGACTTTCATGGAACTGCGGGCGAGATCTACCAGGGTCGCTTCCTGAGTGCTGCCGCAAGCAGGTTTGACGATCCAACCTCGCCACCAACGCCAAACTACGTGACTCACAATTTCTACGCCACGGTTGGTGGTCCAATATTTCTGCCACGGCCGGGTGAAGGCAACCCGGTCTGGTACAACGGCCGCGATCGTTCGTTCTTCTTCTTCTCACTCAACGGGCAACGAAACAGCACACCGATCTTTGGCGGCGCCGGCGATCCAAACCTTGCGGTGCCCGTTCCGACTGCGAGGATGCGCGTTGGCGATTTTAGCGAGTTGTTGCGGCCAGGCATCATCCGCACTTTTCCGCTTGCCAACGGTGGCAGCGTAGATGCGCCGTTCGGAACGATCTTCGCTCCAAACGGAACACCGATTCCGGGGAACGATCTTCGTAACTGTGCGAGTTGTGGGCCCTTCTCGCAATTCGCGCTCAAGTACATCAATGCGTTCCCGCTTCCTGACCTTCCGGGACCGGCGCGGAACTTTACGACCAACCGCAAGGAACACGCGAACGTCGACAGCTACGACATCCGCATCGATCACCGGATCACACAGGCAAACACGATCTTCGGGCGCTACAGCAAATCCGACACTGCACGCCAGCGCGATAATTTCTTCCCGCTTGGTTCCTCACCTAACAATAACGATCTACCCGCTGGTCCATCGGCGGGCGATGAGTTTGGCGATTCCAAAGGTTTCACGCTCGGCGATACACACGTCTTCTCTCCGACCGTCGTTAACGACGCGCGCTTCGGCGTGACCAGAGTGCAGATCGGTATCTTCAACACCGGTGTCCTCGGCACTGGCGGGTTCAGCCCAACTGTTTCGGCAAATCTCGGCGCTCCGAACATCAACATCAGTGATAACACCAGCGGCATTGTTCTCGTCGGAATCGTCGACGAACTCACTGGCACGGACCGCGCTACTGAATTCACCGGGGATGGTGGTCCATTCTATTTCCTCTCGAATAATTTTCACGCCGCGGATGCCGTTACCGTCGTAAAAGGCAACTCTACGTTCAAATTCGGCGGCGATTATCGCATTCGCCAAAACAGCAACTACGACGGTGGCCGCAACAACGGTACGAAGGGAAATTACCAGTACGGTACGACCGGCAGCGGGTTCGTGGCGCCTCGGTATAACGGCATCGGGCCGAACGACACCGGTTCCGCGCTGGCAAACTTCCTGCTGGGTTACCAGCCGGGGTTTATTGGTCGAGGTGATCCGGGTGGTCCATACTTCCAGTCCAGTAAAGAGATGGCGTTCTTCGTCCAGGACGATTGGAAAGTCAACACCGACCTGACGCTGAATCTCGGTCTCCGCTACGACATCTTCACCGCGCCGACAGAACGATTCGATCGACAGAGCAATTTCGATCCGGCGACGCGCACGATCCAGATGGCAGGTGAGAATGCGCCCGGCGGACGCGATTTGGCCAATACCGACAAAAACAATTTTGGACCACGCATCGGCTTCGCCTACAGCGGGTTCAAGGAAGACAAGACACTGGTCATTCGCGGCGGCTACGGCATTCTTTACACCACTGACATCAGTGCCGCGCAACCGCTCACCGCAAATCCAGGAACGGGGGCCGGCAGTTACGCATGCACGCCGATACAGGATCCGCTCGGATGTCCGGCTGTCTTCCGCGCGCGCAACCCGTTCGATAACGGCGTTCCTGTTGCGCCCTTTACCGTTGCCGCGCCCGGGACTAGTTTTGCCGCGCCGACAGGTGGCGGTTTGATCCTCTTCAACGATCCGAATCGCACGGATGAGATGTATCAGCAGTACAACTTAACGGGACAATGGGAGTTCAGACCCGGTTGGTTGGGAGAAGTCGCTTACGTTGGTTCCAGGGGTCGAAATCTTCTGGTGCTTCAGAATATCGGCACCAACAACGACGAAGGTGGTCCAGGTTCCCGCGAGGTCCCGTTTGGGCAAGTCATTGCCACGAGTTATAAAGGCCACTCGAATTACAACTCGTTGCAAAGCAAGCTCGAGAAGAGATTCAACAGAGGACT
>Ga0207671_10006637_pt1 | contig 10260 bp, 9 predicted proteins | sample KBSC24metaG_FD_184352 | JGI IMG/M metagenome (GOLD analysis project Ga0207671, IMG submission 184352) | Corn rhizosphere microbial communities from Kellogg Biological Station, Michigan, USA - KBS C2-4 metaG (SPAdes) (version 2) | ecosystem: Host-associated > Plants > Roots > Rhizosphere > Soil... | reverse complement strand
ATCCTGTGTCTTGAACTGAGCCTTGCCTTCCGTGATCTCGAAAGCATTCTTGTGAAAATCCCTTAGTACATAAAATGCCCGCTTTGTCGTATCCTCGGAGAAACGCACTTCCCAATTGATGTCCGGAACAGAATAAAAAGATTGGGAGGCCGAGTCCTGCACCCAATGGATCACATTCCCATAGACGGGCAGAGCGCTTCTCTCCGGCATATAGTCGTCATTATAATCGTCCCAGGCCCAGCCCCTGCCCAGCGGCCGGTCCTGCCAGTTGGCATCCGTGATCCACAACGGCTTCCGTGTATGTTTAAGAAAATTGATCACAGGCTGGTTGGCGTAGGCTGGATGCAAAAAAGTAGGATCGCCGGAAGGCACGAGAAATATGGCCGTATCGGACTCTTTATAACGGATCCCTACCAGGGAATCTCCTAAATACTTTAACCCCGCATACAGAGAAAAAAGCTTGGTATTGCTGGCGGGTATAAAGTATTTATTGCTCTGCTGTTCGTACAGGTATTCCGATTTCGCCGGATCATATACACAGATGCCTACCTGGCCGGATACAAGCCCGGGCTGAGCAAACTCCGCCTCAGCGGAAGACTTTATAAATTTGGATGGCGAACACGCTTGCCCGAGCACGACGATAAAGAGCAGGAACAAAAAATACTTCATACCTCAAACCTAGCTAAATTCAGCAAATGCCTCAAATCTATTCGGCGTTTAGCTGATCCCTCCATGACAACGGATCGTAACACCATTGATATACCCATTGCTCATAACATGTTGTATCGTACCAGCCACTTCTTCGGGATGCCCCACTCTACCCACATGCACGCCAGTGCTGAAATCCGAAAAGACCTTCTCCTTTGCCGTCGCAGGCAAAAAATCCCACCACGGCGTATCGATCATGCCCGGGCTGACGGCATTCACACGCAGCGGTTTGAGCTCGGCCGAAAGAATGGGGATCATGATCTCCAATGCGCCATTGATAGCCGCAAGACCCGAGGTCCCCGGCAACGCAGCGCCCGCACTGGCAGCCGTCACCAGTGTCACACTCCCATCAGGCTTCATATAGGATAGGGCCGCCTGGAGTACATTCAATTGCGGCCAGAACTTACTGTCAAACCCTTCCCGCAGCTCCTGCAGCGACAGCTCTCTGAACGCGCCTCCGCCTTTACCACCGCTAAGCGTCAGGACGAGATGATCTATCTCCCTATGAGTGCTAAAAAACCCATCCAATGCCCCACGGTCACGGGCATCAAGCGCCACCGTCTCTATAGAAGGTAACGTCTTTTTCAAAACAGCCAGCTTATCAGCATCCCTGCCTATAACGGTGATGTCTGCCCCATCCGCAGCAAGCATTTTTGTCAATACTGCGCCTATCCCGGAACTGCCGCCGGCGATTACAACCTTGCTTTTGTTCAATGTAGTCATCTTGTAATTTTCTACAAAGCTCCTGCATACGTCCGGCCCCATCGTTGTCCGGATCATGCCTCGAATTGACCATATTATGCATTCTCCGCATGGGCGGCGGAACGGTACTCCAGCGGCGTGCGGTCAGTCTCCTTTTTAAAAAATCGATGGAAAGACGAAGGCTCGCTAAATCGCAGCCGCCACGCTATCTCCGCCACGGAAAGATCCGTGTATTGCAAAAGGCTCTTTGCTTCCAACAGGATCATTTCTGCAATATGCGCGGAAGCCGTTCTGCCGGTGACCTCCTTTATCGTGCGGTTGAGATGATTGGGTGTGACATATAATAGACCGGCATAATCAACTACCTGCTGTTTTTCAAGATAATACTGCGCCACCAGCTTACGGTATCGCATGACGAGGGCCGTGGATTCAGACACCCCGTCATAGGAGTCGAGGCGCTGCGAGATATAGCTCCGCTTCATTTCCAGCATCATCAGGTAGAGATACAGGCGGATGGCGGTAGTTTTTTCTGCACGATCCTGCTGAAGCTCTTCATTGATTTGCAATAGCAGCTCCTCCACCCGCCGGACGGCAGGACCCAGCTGAAAAAAAGACGTCCCCGCATAATGGAAGAAAGGAAACTCTTCAGCGATCCTTTCGGCTGGTATCAATGGCTCCAGGAATGGCGGATTGAATAACACGTAATATCCAAACGCATCCTCGCTGATATTGCTTTTTGAAAAGATCTGATTGGGATAGGTGCAGTTCACCGTGCCGGGCTGATGTTGATAATGCTCCAGACCCAATTGCACATCACAGCTGCCCCGCATAGTGACGCCGATGCGATAGAATTCGCTGCGCAATGGCCCCATGCTCCGGGTAAGCCCCTCGCTGGAATATAACTCGAAGTCTTTTATACGCAGAGGAGGGTCCAGCCTGCTGTATCCAAATGCGGACACGGATTCCGGCGTCCTGTGAATGGAGATATAGTGCTCATCAAGCTTATATTGAGGTATTTCCTGTTTCATATTTCTCTCCGGGGCTCCTGCCCGGATCATCAGCTTCGCTCCTGCGCACGCAGCCAGCGCTCCGGTATCTCATTGCTGCTGGCTAGCAAATAATCCTGGTAGGAGCAGGCAATGTATTTATTGTCGGGCAGCTGCATCCACCAGCGGTGTGTCTTCTTACTTTGCAGGAATGTCGTCTCCACCTCTGCAAAGGCTGTCCGGTATTCTATAAAGAAATCCCTGTCCGATAGGGCAGCCTCGCGTCGCCCGCGGCTCTTTCCATCTATAAGATACCAGAGCATATGGCTGATCTGTTTGGCCGTCAGCTGTTCCTTGTCCCTCTCCGGCATATAGCCATAGATCCCTACGGTGTTGACATTGTGGCTCAGACCGGCATATCGCATCAGGATACAGGCCTCCTCTCCACTAAAGCCATTCGGGGTTACCCTGTTGGCCGGAGCAAATGCATTGGCGATAGCGGATATGTCGAAGGTGAAAAGATGAGAATTACGTATGACGGGCTCCATCTCCTCGATATTGTCCTTCACGCTGCCCAGCCGGAAACAGTCGAATCTCAGCTTATCCATCGTCTCCAGCATATGGGGATGTACATAATAGCTCTGGAATCCGATATGATTATAATGATGGATATAGTTGGGCTCCCCCGTCAGCATTTCCATGAGGAAATTATCACTCCGTTGTAAGCTATGGATGTCCAGGTCGATCAACGCGTCGACACAGGTTGCCTCGATGATATGCTTCTTATCCGCATAGGTATAGTATTGGGAAAGAGTCAGGTCATGCGAGCCGCCCAGGATCACCACCGTCTTGCCGATACCGGTCAATTCCCGAACCACTGTTTTAAGAGCGGCATAGGTGTCCGCCAGCGAGGCACCCTGCCGGATATTACCCACGTCGGCCAGCCGGATGTCCTGATGCCAATAATATAATTGATAGAACTCCGAACGGATAATATCAGGAGTATTCGGACGATTGCGGTCCCGAAGAGCGCCCCGCTCTTCATCACAGCCTACGAGCACCAGACTGGCATCTTCCAGATCGGGAAAATATTCATCGTACACCTCGATGAGCTTACCGATCTGTCCGTCCTTATATCCCTGATCCTGTGATATTTCGGCAAGGTTCACGGGATCAAGGAAGTCACTTATGTGAAGATTTGACGGCATGAATTCTCTCTTTTGGCAGCAAACCTACGGATATTTCTCTTACCTCCCGAACAGGGCTCCGCCCCTCGTCAAGGCCATTCCCCGCCAGGGTCGGCCGGTCATTGAGAATTGCCCATATTGGCGTAGGTTTGCGGCATGGAGCAATTGTTACAACAGATAGAGGCCTACAAGCAGGAGATTGGCGCTACCCAACCCGACGGGGCCGACGCCCTGGAGGCATACCGTATCCGATTCCTCGGCACAAAAGGCATTGTGAAGAACTTATTTGCGGAAATGAAAAATGTCCCTGTCGACAAAAAAAAGGAATTCGGACAGGTGCTGAATGACTTCAAACAATTGGCCGAAGCTAAATACGAAGAGTGGAAAGGTCATGCCGGCGGCGCAGCCGCTTCTAAAAGCGCGGACATCGACCTTAGCCTGCCGGGAGATTCCCTGCCCCTGGGCACACATCATCCCATTACCATCATACGCGATCAAATAGTACATATCTTCGGACGACTCGGATTCTCCGTGGAAGAAGGTCCTGAAATAGAGGACGACTGGCACAACTTCACCGCGCTCAACCTCCCGGAAAATCACCCTGCACGCGATATGCAGGATACCTTTTATATCAATCAGAATCCCGACTGGCTCCTGCGAACCCATACCAGCAGTGTACAGGCCAGGGTGATGGAGCGTCAAAAGCCGCCTATCCGGATCATATGCCCGGGACGTGTATATAGGAATGAGACCATCAGCGCAAGGGCCCACTGCTTCTTCCACCAGACGGAAGGGCTGTATGTGGACGAGAACGTCTCGTTCGCTGACCTGAAACAAACCCTTTACTTCTTTGTGCAGGAAATGTTTGGGAAGGACGTAAAGGTCCGGTTCCGCCCCTCTTACTTCCCTTTTACCGAACCCAGCGCCGAAATGGACATCAACTGCCGCATCTGCGGAGGCAGCGGCTGCAGCGTGTGTAAACACACCGGATGGGTAGAGATCCTGGGCAGCGGCATGGTGCATCCGAAAATGTTGGAAAACTTCGGCATCGACTCCAATAAATACACTGGTTTTGCTTTCGGCATGGGTATAGAACGTATCTGCCAGCTCAAATACAGGGTCAATGACCTGCGTCTGTATTCGCAGAACGATGTACGCTTCCTAAAACAATTTACAGGGGCAGTATGATCCATACTATCTGTATTTGCGGGGCAGGCACCATGGGCAGCGGAATAGCCCAGACGGCTGCCGCCTCCGGCTTTCAGACCATCCTCTTCGACGTCAATACCGAAGTGCTGCAAAAAGGCAGGGCTTCTATTGAAAAGAACCTGCAGACACTAAAGGAAAAAGGACGGCTCACACCCGGGGAGGAACAAAACGCCCTGCAACGCATCACCATCACCGCCGACATTAGCCAATGCCGGGCGGATATCATTATCGAAGCCATTGTTGAAAAGATAGACGCAAAGCTGGCCCTCTTTCACCAGCTGGCCCGGTACAATGACAGCAACACCATTCTGGCCTCCAATACTTCATCGCTGTCTATTGCACAGCTGGCCGAACAGCTTCCGCATCCGCAGCGGTTTGCAGGTATGCATTTCTTCAACCCGGCGCCGCTGATGAAGCTGGTGGAGGTGGTACGCGCCCCTCAGACCAGCGACGCCACTATCAGCCTGCTCACAGACCTGTCGAAAGCAATGGGTAAAACACCCGTCCTGTGTAAGGACGCTCCTGGCTTCATCGTCAATCACGTCGCAAGACCCTATTATCTCGAAGCATTGCGATTGCTGGAACAGGGCCTGGCCGATGCCGACACCATCGACGCCATTATGGAAGCCTCGGGTTTTAAAATGGGGCCCTTCCGGCTGATGGACCTCATCGGCAACGATATAAACTATGCCGTGAGCTGCTCCGTCTATGAGGCGATGGGCAAACCTTCACGGCTGCAACCTTCACCCATCCAGGAACAAAAGGTAAACAACGGTGAGCTGGGTCGCAAATCCGGGAAAGGATATTATACCTATCTTCAATGATTATGGAAAGGACGGTCTTAGTCACGGGCGGCACAGGTTTCTTGGGCGCGTATATCATCAGCCAGCTGATCGATAAAGGCTATACCGTCCGCGCCATCAGGCGCAATCAACGGCAGCCTGCCTACATCTCTCCGGCCATACTCGAAAAAATAGAATGGTTCCCCTGCGACCTCCTGGACCTTGCAGGCCTCGAAGAGGCAATGACAGGCGTCGATACCGTCATCCACTCAGCGGCAAAAGTTTCGTTTGCGGACAGCGACAGACATGAGCTGTTTACCACCAATGTAGAAGGCACAGCCAATGTCGTCAATATAGCCCTCGAACTGGGCATCCGCCGGCTGATACACGTCAGCTCCGTAGCTGCCCTGGGCAGGACAAAAAAAGAAGAGAAGGTCAACGAAGAAAAAAAATGGGACAACAATAAGGGACAAACGAACTATGCCATCAGCAAATTCTATGGCGAGCTGGAAGTATGGCGTGCCATAGGTGAAGGGCTGCCCGCCGTCATCGTAAATCCCAGCACCATCCTTGGCTTGGGCGATTGGAACGAATCCAGCTGCGCCATTTTCAAGAGCGTCTACAATGAATTCCCCTGGTACAGCAATGGCATCAATGGCTTTGTCGATGTCTCTGATGTTGCAAAAGCTATAGTGGCGCTGATGGAGAGCGATATCACAGGACAGCGCTTTATTCTCAATGGCGACAATTGGACTTTCCGGCAGTTGTTCAATACCATTGCGGATGGCTTCGGCAAAAAGCAGCCTCACCGGGAGGCTACTCCTTTTCTGAGCGCTATTGCCTGGCGGCTCGAAAAGATAAAATCGATATTTTCAGGCAAACGCCCCCTTCTCACCCGCGAGAGCGCCCGGGTAGCCCGCAGCAAAACCTACTTTGACAACAACAAAATACTACAACAGCTGCCCGGATTTCAGTTCACCCCGCTGGAAAAAACGATCAAAAGCTCCTGCGAAGCTTATAAAGTTCTATGGGTCAAATGACGTTGCTCACCTGTTAAAATCCTTCTTCCCCCTTCCGAATTCCGCCTAACTGGCCTATCTTACATAGCGAACCTCCGGTTCGCCGTCCAAAGGACAATCATCAGGTCATAAAAACGATATCCATGAATTCGCAATTCCTAAAGGCCGTCCTATACGGCCCCTTTCTTCTTATCTCTTCCTTCCTTTATTCCCAGGAAAAGACATTTAGCATCGGTGGCAGGATCGTTGACGCCAAGTCCGGACAGCCGATGGCCGGAGCCAGTGTATTCTGTCAGAATACCACGATAGGGACCCTGTCGAAAAGCGATGGCACCTTTTCCATGCGTCTGAACAATGGGGGTTATGACATGATCATATCCTACACCGGCTATGAGACGAAGAATATCCGCATCAATAAGGATCTCAAGGATAAGGATTCCCTCGTCATCGAGCTGAAAGAGGAAGACAAAAGCATGGAACAGGTGGTAGTGGCAGGCAGCGCCGAGGTCGCGGATGGATGGGACAAGTATGGCCAGTTTTTCCTGGACAATTTCATCGGCACTACCCCCTACGCAGCCCAATGTACCCTGGAGAACAAGGATGCCCTGAAATTCTATTTCTATAAGAAGAGAAACAAGCTCCGGATCAAGGCGAAAGATGCCCTCGTCATCACGAATAATGCCCTGGGCTATAAGATAAGATACCAATTGGACTCATTCGTATACGAGTACAATACCAACGTAAGTACATATACCGGCTATCCGCTTTTCGAGGAGATGCAGGGCACGCCCGAACAGCAGCAGACCTGGAAGAACAACAGGGATTTCACCTATATGGGCTCCCGTCTTCATTTCATCCGGAGCTGGTACGACAGCACGCTCTCAGATGAGGGGTTTATCCTGGAGATGGCGGACACGACGGGTAAGGGGAAAATGACCGCCGTCAAGGATCCCTATGACCCTAAACTCTATTCTGTGGACAGCGGGGATGTGATCATCAATCTGACGGGAAGATTACGGGTCAGCTATACCAACCAGCAACCCAACAGGAAGTACCTGCAGGAACATAATTTCCCATTGAATACCAAAGTGCAGATATCCGCCCTGGATCTTGCAAATGGATTCGTCATCGAAGAGAATGGGTATTTCTACGACCAGACGGACGTGATCAATATGGGGTATTGGTCCTGGAAAAAGCTGGCCGAGCTGTTGCCGTATGACTACCTGCCGCAGTGATTCCATTTCGCCCGCCGCTGTGTAACTCCCCGCACTTCTCCTGCCGATGCCGTCGGCATCTGCCGGGGCTTATGACGGGCCTTCGGCCGGCTTCGCTGTGCTCAGCCCATGACTTTTTTCCAAATCTCCGGTATCCGCTTGATCCAAACGATCTCCCTTTTCTTCAGGGCGGCATCCTCCGCGGGATAGCCAAAGTATACCTTGCCGGCCTCCAGTGAAGCAGGTACTCCGCTCTGCGCCAGCACCACCACATTATCTCCGATGCTCAGGGTTTTGCTGACCCCCACCTGACCCCACAGTATGACCCCATTGCCGATTTCCACGGCGCCGGCAATACCGACCTGACCGGCGAATAAACAGTTTTTCCCGGTGACGGTGTCGTGTCCGATGTGTATGAGGTTGTCCATCTTGGTACCCGCCCCGATACGGGTATCATGACTTACCCCCCTGTCGATAGTGCAGTTAGCGCCTATTTCCACCCCATCCTCCAATACCACCCGCCCGCAGCTTTCCATCTTTTTATACCATAACTCCCGGTCCTTTTTCGAATTATAGTAAAAGGCATCGGAGCCGATGACAGTGCCGGACTGTATGATCACGTTGTTGCCGATGACGCAATGATCCAGGATAGAAACATGTGGATGAATAAAGCAATTGTCGCCGATGACGACGTGATGACCGATAAAAGCGCCTGGGGCGATATAGGTATTTTTACCGATGACCGCCGTGTCGCTGATCATCTTATCGGCTGGCTCGAAAGGCCTGAAATGGCGGACGATCTTCAAATAAGCTTCGAAAGGCTGATCCACCACAAGCAGCGCCTTCCCTTCCGGAAGCGGATCCACCTCCTTATTGATAATGATATAGCTGGCCGCTGAGTTGATACACTTATCATAGTATTTCGGATGGTCGACGAATACAAGATCGCCCTTTTCTACCTTATGGATCTCGTTAATACCTGTTGCCTGGCCATTCACGTCGCCTGTAAGCCGCGCGCCCAGAAAGTCGGCGATCCATTGTACACTGACGGGAGAAGGAAATTTCATGCTCGAAAAGTTTGTATTGTAATACGCGGGAATTGGTCTTCGACAAAAATTAGCCCAATTCCCGCAAAGCGCTAATGTCTGTCCTTCGGACAACGAACTTCCGGTTCGTTAGGAATACCGGATTCCTCTTTGATCATCTTTCAGCTGCGAAGATACCGCCGGAAATAGGTGCGGCGTCCGTCCGAAAAAGCTCCCTTTTCCACAGCCTAAAAAAAAATGTGAATAAAATTTATGGTAATTTTTTTTTAGATAGAAAAAATTATTTTTAATATTGTGTAGGGAAATTTATTTCCCGGTACTTACTAACCCATCCATATATTGAGAGTCCCGCCTTCTGGCGGGATTTTTGTTTCATAAAACGCGGGACGCGTTAGAGCATTCCCGGCACATTTAATACCATGCATCGTGTCGCGCTATTTCATCGTATATAAGCCTTTCAACGTGCTGTCTCAGTTTACTTCTTCGGAAGGCAAGCCGGTTTTAAAAGATTTTTTTTCTGTACCCGATGACGTGTATCCCGTTGGCCGCCTGGATTTCGACAGTGAAGGGCTTTTGCTGCTGACCAATGACAAACAGCTAAACCATCGTCTGCTGAACCCCAAATTTGCACATGAACGGGAGTATTGGGTACAGGTGGATGGAGCGATCGATGATGCCGCCCTGCAGATGCTTCGTTCCGGAGTAACGATCAACATCGATGGCAAACCCTATACTACCCGCCCGTGCCAGGCAGAAAAATTCGAAGGCCCACCGGCGGTACCCGAAAGAAACCCACCCATCCGCTACCGTGCCCATATTCCTACCAGTTGGATAAAAATGATCTTACAGGAAGGAAAGAACAGACAAGTGCGTAAAATGACGGCCGGGTCGGGTTTTCCCACTTTGAGACTGATCCGCTATCGCATTGGCAGGGTGAGTCTGGATAGCTTGCAGCCCGGAGGGATGAAGGAAATCACTAACTTTCCACTTTAAGCGGGCCTACGGCCCGCCCACAGATAGGACCATCAATCATTAAAATCATAATTATGCTGAAATCAATGACAGGATTCGGACGCGCAGAACAGGCAGTAGGAGACAAGACCTTCCAGGTAGATATAAAATCCTTGAATGGCAAGCAGTTTGAATTGCAGTTGAAATTACCCGGCTTCCTGAAACCCTTCGAATTCTCCATTCGCAAGCTGCTCTCCGAAAAGCTGGGACGCGGCTCACTGGACTGTACCATCAGCTTGAAACAAACAGGGAACGCCAAGCCTGTTAGTATCAATACGGACCTTGCCAAGGCATATTACAACGCACTGGCCGATCTTTCCAACGAACTGAACCTGGACCCTTCCAATATCCTCAGCACCCTGGTAAAGCTGCCCGAAGTGATCACCCCGACCAGCG